>JAEEGJ010028254.1_pt1 | contig 11181 bp, 9 predicted proteins | sample 8958761 | NCBI WGS metagenome assembly JAEEGJ01 (sample SAMN16246546, study PRJNA631951) | gut metagenome | biome: gut microbiome; feature: rumen; material: RS-attached | host: Bos | place: Iran: Karaj | collected 2018-10
TTGGCTTCCCGACTTTGTTACACTAACGATGCATCGTGTATTCAAACTCGGATATGACTCGCAGGTGCGGTTCCTCGGACTTGCGTGATCGCGGTTACGCGGTTATCGAACCGCGTCACGCCCACTCGGCTCGAAAAAAACACTTTTCGGCCACGTGGGCGGGCTCGCATTCGCTCGCCTGTGCGTGCGTCCTAATATTTTTTGTGCATCTCGCATTGCTCGCCTGTGCGTGCGTCCTAATATCTTTCGAGTTTTTTTATTGACACGCGGACGCGGTTAATGTATAATTAGTTAAGTAGAGGCGCAGACGTTCAGGTAGCGCGCCGCATATGGCTGCGGAGCTTATTGGCGGTGTGTGAATAGTGCGTCTGCCGAAGGTGTGCTTTGTCCGCGGGGGCGCATCTGGGCGTACGGCCGAGCGCCGTGCGACTGTCATTGATACAAGTCAATGGTGCGCTGCTTTTTCGGCTCACGGGGGCCGTTAAAACAGCGCATTTATTTTTTCAAGCATCAGTAAAATTATCACACGGAGGTACAGTTTCATGCCCAATCAGGAAAAAATCACGTCCACCATCCGCCTTCGCATGAGCGCGCAGGACGCTCATTACGGCGGCAATCTCGTTGACGGCGCGCATATGCTCGCCCTGTTCGGCGACGTCGCTACGGAGCTTCTGATCAAGCTCGACGGCGACGAGGGTCTTTTCAAGGCCTACGACATGGTGGAGTTCATCGCTCCCGTTTACGCCGGCGACTATATCGAGGCTTACGGTGAGATCACTGCGATCGGCAACACTTCCCGCAAGATGGTGTTCGAGGCGAGGAAGGTCATCGCTCCCCGTCCCGATATCAACGATTCCGCGTGCGACGTGCTCGCCGAGCCGATCGTCGTCTGCCGTGCCTCCGGCACCTGCGTCGTGCCCAAGGACAAGAAGCGCGGCAATTACGGCATAGAGCTCAAGAAGTAAGGGGTACGCCATGGAAAAGCTCATAATCACAGCCGCCATCTGCGGCGCGGAGGTCACAAAGGCCCATAACCCCGCCGTCCCCTACACCGTAGAGGAAATGGTGAACGAGGCAAGGAGCGCCTATAACGCGGGCGCGGCGATAATCCACGTCCACGTCCGTCATGACGACGGCACCCCCACCCAGGACCGCGAGCGTTTCCGCGTGGTCATGGACGCGATAAGGAGCGAGCTGCCCGACGTCATCATGATCCCCTCCACCGGCGGCGCCACGGGCATGAGCCCGGAGGAAAGGCTCCAGCCGACGGAGCTCTTCCCCGAAATGGCGACGCTCGACTGCGGCACCTGCAATTTCGGCGACGAGATATTCGACAACACCATGCCCAATATGCGCGTGTTCGGCAAGCGCATGATCGAGAACGGCATAAAGCCCGAGTACGAGTGCTTCGAGATGGGTCATATCGACACCATCCTCGATATGGCGAGGAAGGGCGAGGTCCCCGGCGACCCGATGCAGTTCAACTTCGTTCTGGGCGTTAAGGGCTGCACCCCCGCAACGGTGCAGAACCTTGTCTGGATGGTCAACGCCATCCCCAAGGACGCCACCTGGACTTCGACCGGCGTAGGACGCGCCGCGTTCCAGCTCGCCGCGCCCACCATCGTGATGGGCGGCAACGTAAGGGTCGGCTTCGAGGATAACATCTACCTCTCCCGCGGTGTAAAGGCGGCGTCGAACGGCGAACTCGTCGAGAAGGTCGTGCGCCTCTCCCGCGAGCTCGGACGCGAGATCGCTTCTCCCGAGGAGGCGAGAAGGATCCTCTCGCTCAAACCCCTGAAATAAAACGGAATAATTAAATTTAACATAATAAACGGAGGAACAAAACTATGGCACTCAAAGGCAACAAGTACGGCACTCACCGCGTTATCGAGCCCCACGGCGTTCTCACCCAGGCGGCATGGAAGATCGACAACGATATGACCAAGCATTACTCCAACGAGATCATCTGCGACGTCATCTCCCTTAACATCGACTCCGCTTCCTTCACTCAGATCGAGGAAGCCTGCGAGGGCGACGAGAAGAGGATCGGCGAAATGATCATGGGCATCGTGGCGGAGCGCGGCAAGCAGCAGAACCCCGTCACCGGTTCCGGCGGTATGTTCATCGGTAAGGTCGCCTACATCGGCGAGGATCTCAAGGACCGCGACCTGAAGGTCGGCGACAAGATCGCTTCCCTCGTCTCCCTGTCCCTCACTCCCCTCAAGATCGACAAGATACTCGCCATCCATAAGGATATCGACCGCGTCGACATCATCGGTCAGGCCGTATTGTTCGAGAGCGGCATCTACGCCAAGCTTCCCGACGATATGAGCGAGACCCTTGCTCTTGCGGCGCTCGACGTCGCGGGCGCTCCCGCACAGGCCCGCAAGCTCCCCAAGGAGGGCGACAGCGTGCTCATCCTCGGCGCAAACGGCAAATCCGGCGTTCTCTGCGGCTATGAGGCCATGAAGAAGGTCGGCCCCAACGGCAACGTCGTCGGCGTCGTAAGGAACCCGAAGCAGGTCCCCGCTCTGATGGAGCTGGGCGTTTACAACAAGGTCGTCGTCGCCTCCGCGACGGAGCCCATCGCCGTTCTCAACGCCGCTCTCGAGGCGAACGGCGGCAAGGAGTATGATATCTCCATCTGCTGCGTCAACGTCGAGTCCTGCGAGATGAGCGCCATCCTCCCCGTTCGTGACGACGGTATCGTTTACTTCTTCTCAATGGCTACCTCCTTCACCAAGGCGGCTCTCGGCGCCGAGGGCATCGGCAAGGACGTCACCATGATCATCGGCAACGGCTACACCAAGGATCACGCCGAGATCACCCTCAACGTCCTGCGCGAGAACGAGAAGCTCAGGAAGCTCTTTGACGAGAAATACTGCTGATGTTTTTCCGAGCCGCCCGGTCTTCAGCGCCGGGCGGCATTAAAAATCCATTTTACGGAGATCGATCAATGAAAAAGCTTGTTTCTGTTTTGCTCGCCGCGGCGATGGTCTTATCCCTTGCCGCGCTTGCCGGCTGCCATAAGGACGATTACGTTCCCGAGGGACCGACGGACGTCGATTACGGCGAGGTGAAGTATGTCCGTTACGACGACGGCTCCGCGCTCACCTTCGAATACCTCGACTGCTTCAGCCGCTCCTCCGACGAGGAGGAGTCCTTCGTCGCCAATACGGAGGACGACAAATCCGTGCTCTCGTATGAGTTTTTCGATTCATATAAGGATTACGAGCATACGACCGAGTATTACAAGGTCCCCTCCCGCAAATATGCCGAGATCGCCGCGTATTCCGATGAAGAGGCGCTCGACTACATGAAGATCGCCCTCGGCATGGTCTCATCGCAGGGCGCCGAGTACACGGTGGACGGCTTCAAATTCGAGAAGAACGAGGGGTACCTCATGCTGTCGCTCGAGGTGACCGCGAAGTATCAGAAGACCGGCGAGATACAGAAGCTCTGGATCGTCAAATACGTCGTGGAGAACGAGCGCGTCTACACCATCCAGGCGTTCGCGCCCAAGTCCCTCGATACGAAGTACGGTCCCGCCTTCAAGGGCGTTGAGTTCGATCTCGAAAATGCTGTTACGAACGGCGTGACCGCCGGCGAAAACGGCGCAGAATGATAATTCAGGAAAGGAAAAAACTATGGTAACCATCAATCAGAGCCGTGCATACGGGCTTTTCAAGGATATTCCCGATGAGCTTTGGAACGACTGGCAGTGGCAGGTCGCCAACCGCATCGAGACGCTTGAGGATCTTAAAAAATACGTCAAGCTCACCCCCGAGGAGGAGGACGGCGTAAAGAAGTGTTTGGGCACGCTCCGCATGGCGATAACCCCTTATTACCTCTCCCTTATAAATCCGGACGATCCCTATGATCCCGTAAGGCGTCAGGCGATCCCCACCGCGCTGGAGCTTTATCAGGCGCCGGAGGATCAGCTCGATCCTCTGCATGAGGATACCGATTCGCCCGTTCCGGGTCTCACCCACAGGTATCCCGACCGTGTGCTCTTCCTCGTGACCGACCAGTGCTCCATGTACTGCCGTCACTGCACGAGGCGCCGCTTCGCCGGTCAGCACGATACCGCCGTGCCCGACTGCCAGGTGGAGGGCTGCATCGAGTACATCAGGAACCATCCCGAGGTCAGGGACGTTCTGCTTTCCGGCGGCGACGCGCTCATGATTTCGGACGAAAAGCTCGAGTACATCATCTCGGAGCTTCGTAAGATCCCCCACGTGGAGATCGTCCGTATCGGCAGCCGCACCCCGGTCGTCTGCCCGCAGAGGATCACTCCCGCCCTCTGCAATATGCTCAAGAAATATCATCCCATTTGGCTGAACACCCACTTCAACCATCCCAACGAGATCACCGAGGAATCGAAGCGCGCCTGCGCCATGCTCGCCGACGCGGGTATCCCCCTCGGCAACCAGACGGTGCTCCTGCACGGCGTTAACGACTGCGTACACGTCATGAAGAAGCTCGTTCAGGCGCTCGTCTACATCAGGGTAAGACCGTATTACATCTACGTTTGCGACCTGTCCATGGGTCTGACCCACTTCCGCACCCCCGTTTCGAAGGGCATCGAGATCATCGAGGGCCTCAGGGGACACACCTCCGGCTATGCCGTGCCCACCTTCGTCGTGGACGCTCCCGGCGGCGGCGGCAAGACTCCCGTAATGCCCAACTACATAATCAGCCAGACCCCCAGGAAGACCATTTTGAGGAACTTCGAGGGCGTCATCACCACCTATACCGAGCCCGAGCATTATGAGGAGGACTGCCATTGCGAGGAATGCCGCAAGGCGAAGGAAGCGCGCTTCGAGCCCGTCGGCGTCGCCGGCCTCGAACAGGGCCGCAGGGACGGCGCCATCTCGCTGGAGCCGAAGGGTCTTGCCCGCCTCGAGAGGGGAAGGAAGCATGACTGAAAAACTCAGACTGAATCAGGATAACGTAAAAAAAGCGCGTGAGTCCGCGCACCGGATAGCGGTCGATACGCAGAGCTTCATCGATCAGCATACCACCGTCACCGTGGAGCGCACCGTCTGCCGCCTTTTGGGCATCGACGGCGTGAACGCGCTCGACGTGCCGCTTCCCAACGTGGTCGTCGACCACATGAACGAGAAGGGGCTCCTCGGCGTCGGCGCGGCGTACCTCATCGGCACCGCCATGCTCGATACCGGGCTCGATCCCCAGAGGATCGCGGAGGGCGTCGATTCGGGAGAGATCGATTTCTCGAAGCTGCCTCCACGTTCCGTTGAGGAGATCCGCTCCGTCATAATGCCCGTCGCCGAAGCGACCGCCGAAAGGGTAAGGAAGAACGTCGCCAAAAGGAACGATTACTTAAACGAGTTCGGCGACAAGACCGATCCCTACCTCTACGTTATCGTCGCAACGGGCAATATCTATGAGGATATCACCCAGGCGAAGGCGGCAGCCAAGCAGGGCGCCGACATTATCGCCGTCATCCGCACCACGGGGCAGAGCCTGCTTGACTACGTTCCCTACGGCGCAACGACGGAGGGCTTCGGCGGCACATACGCCACGCAGGAGAATTTCCGCCTGATGCGCGCCGCGCTCGACGAGGTGGGCGAGGAGGAGCACCGCTACATAAGGCTGTGCAACTACTGCTCCGGTCTCTGCATGCCGGAGATCGCCGCGATGGGCGCTCTCGAAAGGCTCGACGTAATGCTCAACGACGCGCTCTACGGCATACTCTTCCGCGACATCAACCCGCAGAGGACCATAATCGACCAGTACATGAGCCGCGTCATCAACTCCTTCGCGGGCGTCATAATCAACACGGGCGAGGATAACTACCTCACCACCGCCGACGCCGTGGAGGAGGCGCATACCGTGCTCGCTTCCCAGTTTTTGAACGAGCAGTTCGCGCTCGAGGCGGGTCTGCCCGAGGAACAGCAGGGTCTCGGTCACGCGTTCGAGATCGATCCTTCGGTCGAGAACGGCTTCCTTTACGAGCTTGCCCAGGCGCAGATGGCAAGGCAGATATTCCCCAAGGCGCCGCTCAAATACATGCCGCCGACCAAGTTCATGACGGGCAATATCTTCCGCGGTCACGTGCAGGACGCGCTGTTCAACATCGTAACGATACTGACCGGGCAGAAGCTCCACCTTCTCGGTATGCTCACGGAGGCGATACATACGCCGTTCATGAGCGACCGCGCCCTTTCCATCGAGAACGCGCAGTACATATTCCGCACCATGCACGACCTCGGCGACGATATCACCTTCAAGGAGGGCGGTATCATGGAGACCAGGGCGAACGAGGTTTTGCAGAAGGCGACCGACCTGCTCGCCGAGATCGAGAAGATGGGTCTCTTCGCAACGCTCGAGAAGGGCATCTTCGCCGACATCAAACGCTCGCGCGACGGAGGCAAGGGCTTAAACGGCGTCACGAAGAAGGATTCCGTCTATTTCAACCCCTTCATCGAGCTTATGAAAAGGGAGGTGTAAGCCATGTCGAGCGGACTTTACAACACGCATAAAGCGGATTTCGATACCAAATTCGATCCCACCCGCGTAAAGGCTTACGGCGACACGATGAACGACGGCAAGGTGCAGTTCTCCTTCACCCTGCCCGTCAAGAACGATGAACGCGGCGTGGAGGCCGCCCGCCAGCTCGTCCGCAAAATGGGCGTCGACGAGCCGAACGTCGCCTGCGCCAAAACGCTTGATAAGGAGTTCACGTTCTTCGTCGTTTACGGCTCCGTATCGCACTCCGTGGATTACGAGAACATCCACGTGATCACCGTCGAGGAGGAGACGATGAGCATGGAGGAGACCAACGAGTACATCAAGGAGCATTTCGGCAGAAAGCTCGTATTCGTCGGCGCCTCCACCGGCACGGACGCGCATACCGTCGGCATCGACGCGATAATGAACCGCAAGGGCTTCGCCGGGCATTACGGGCTGGAGCGCTACGAGATGATAGAGGCTTACAACTGGGGCGCCCAGATCCCGAACGAGGAGTTCGTCAAAAAGGCGCTCGAGGTCAACGCCGACGTACTGCTCGTTTCCCAGACCGTCACCCAGAAGGACATCCATATCCAGAACCTTACCGAGCTCGTCGAATATCTCGAGGCGGAAGGTCTGCGCGACCGCTTCATCCTCTGCTGCGGCGGCGCCCGCATAACCCATGAGCTTGCCAAGGAGCTGGGCTATGACGCGGGCTTCGGCGCCGGCAAATACGCCGACGACGTCGCCACCTTCGCCGTGACCGAAATGGTCAAGCGCGGGATGAAATAAGAGCTTGTATTGCATCGAAGGGAGTTCCGTGAGGAGCTCCCTTTTTCGTATCTCCAAAACATCTCACAGTAATATTATAGCACATCCGTTCTTATAAGTCAAGAAACACAGAACGAATGTGCGCTTATTGTTCGTATGGAAAAGAGATTTTTAATTCGTATATCTATAATATTATTGATATCTATAGTATAGAAAAATTAAAAAAACCTCTTTGGTTAATAGAATACAGGATAGAAGGATAATAGGATAATAGAGAGTGTGAGAGGAAGAAGGAAAGAAGGAGGAAAGGAGAAGGGAAGAAGGGAGGGGGGATCTGAACGATATAATGCCTTGCGGCATTTCGATATAAACGCGGGCGTTTTCGATATACGCATTCGCGTTCGATATGCGCCCGAAGGCGCATGGGAATTAGGTTCATTGACGGTTGCCAAAGGCAATTTTGACCATCCGGTGAATGGTCAAAAAGTCAATGAACGGGCGGCAAGGTCCGCCCCGTTACCGATAGATTGCCCCCTCATCCGTCATTTCTCCCGTTGGTCGAAATGCCACCTTCCCCCCGGGGAAGGCTGAAAAACTTGCGGGCAAAGCGAGATGCACTCAAGTTTTTAGGACGCACGCCAAGCGAGCAAAGCGAGATGCACGAAAGCTTTTGGGGCGCACGCCAAGCGAGCAAAGCGAGCGCCGCCCACGTGGCCGAAAAATGCTTTTTTCGAGCCGAGTGGGCGTGACGCGCCGCGATAGGCGCGTAACCACGATATGCCAAGTCCGAGGAACCGCTCCTGCGAGACACATCCGAGTATGTGTGCACGATGTATCGTTAGTGTAACAAAGTCGGAAAGCTCAAGTTAATCGGAAACATCCCTCATCCACCGCTCGTTCCTCGCGGTCCCCCTTCCCCTGTGGGGAAGGCAGGACGCCGGCGCGGAATCGAACCAAAAACCGCCCCCCTTGCGTAAAGGGGGGTGCCTCCGTATGGAGGCGGGGGGATCGGCCGATCCGAGCTTCGTATGTGTTTCGGCTTGCCGATCCCTCAGTCAGCTGAAGCTGACAGCTCCCTTTTCGCAAGGGAGCCTTTTTTTTCCTGCGCCTTCGGGCGTATATCGAAACGCCCGCGGCGTTATATCGAACGCGCAGCGTATCTCGAAACGCTTTTGGCGTTATCTCGAAACACCTCCGGGTTATCTCGATCCATCCCCATATTCCCTCTTGCATTCCGAACAAATGTGTGTTATAATGAAAATATGGAACAAACGAGCGGCAAAACCTACATCTGCATCGATTTGAAATCGTTCTACGCTTCGGTGGAGTGCGCGGCGCGGGGGCTCGATCCCCTGGACGCTAATCTCGTCGTGGCGGATTTGAGCCGCACGGAAAAAACGATCTGTCTTGCGGTGTCGCCGTCGCTGAAGGCGCACGGGATATCGGGGCGCGCCAGGCTTTTCGAGGTCGTCAGCCGCGTGGGGGAGATCAACGCAGAGCGCCGCATGGCGATCCGCGGGCGCGAATTCAGGGGGGAGAGCTGTTTCGCGCATGAGATCGACGCCGACCCGTATCTTAAACTCGGCTACATCGTCGCGCGGCCCCGCATGGCGAAATACATGGAGGTCTCGACCGAGATCTACAACATCTACCTTCGCCGCATCTCGCCGGAGGACATACACGTTTATTCGGTGGACGAGGTGTTCATCGACGCGACGAGCTATCTCAAAACGCGCGGCGTCACTGCGCGTGAGCTTGCCGCCCAGCTCATAAACGACGTCATAAACGAAACGGGCATCACCGCGACGGTAGGCATCGGCACGAATCTCTTTCTTGCCAAGGTGGCGATGGATATCGACGCGAAGCACATGGAGCCGGATAAAAACGGCGTCCGCATATCGGAGCTTGACGAAATGAGCTTCCGCGAGAGGCTGTGGGACCATACGCCAATAACCGATTTCTGGCGCATAGGGCGCGGGATCGCGGCGCGGCTCGACAAATACGGCATACATACGATGGGCGATATTGCGCTCGCATCTGTCGCGGGGGAGAAAAGCTATGTGAACGAGGCGCTCCTCTACCGCGAATTCGGCATAAACGCGGAGCTTCTGATCGATCACGCCTGGGGCTGGGAGCCCTGCACCATGGCGGACATAAAGGCGTACCGCCCGTCGAGCAAAAGCATGAGCATCGGGCAGGTGCTCAGCACCCCGTACGAATACGACAAGGCGCGCCTCATCGCGCGCGAGATGGCGGATAATCTTGCGATGGACGTTTTCAGGAAGGGCTTCGTGACGGACCAGATAGGGCTTGCTCTGGGCTATGATTCCGAAAACGTCACCGATCCCGAGAGAAGGCGGAACTACAAGGGCAGGATCGAAGCGGACTATTACGGACGCCCCATGCCCCGCGGCGCGCACGGCACGCTCAACCTCAAAGCGCCGACGGCGTCCGCCCGCGTAATAACGGAAGCGATGATGCGCCTTTTCGACCGCATCGCAGATCCCTCGCTCACGGTGAGAAGGGTGAACGTCGTTGCGAACCGCGTCATCCCGGAGCGGGACGTAAAGCCGAAGGAGTCGGAACAGTTAAGCTTTTTCACGTCTCCCGAGCAGGCGGAGGCGGACGATATCGCGGAGAGGACGGCGCTCGAAAGGGACAGGAAGCAGCAGGAGGCGGTCCTTAAAATACGCGAGAAATTCGGCAAAAACGCCATTTTGAAGGGCATGAATTTCAAGGAAGGCGCGACCGCGCGGGAGAGGAACGCCCAGATCGGCGGACACCGCGCAGGCGCGGGCGAAGCGCCGGAGGACGGGGAGCATGAATGAGAAATACAGAGCGATAATGAATATGCCGCACCGCGTTTCGCCGGACAGGAAGCATATGTCGAATTACGACCGCGCGGCGCAGTTCTCGTCGTTTGCGGCGCTCACGGGATATGAGGAAGCGGTCATCGAGGCGGCGCGCCGCACGGATGAAAAGCCGGAGCTTTCGGACGATGAAAAGCGCGTGATCGACGGGTATCTGCAGGTCCTGCGCGAGAACGTCAACGCAAAGCCGCACGTCGCGCTCGTCTATTTCCGACCGGACGGCAAAAAGAAAGGCGGCTCGCTGATAACGTTACGGGGCGCCGTCGCGCGCATAAAAAAAGACGAGCGGCTGCTCGTCCTCGCCGATGGGCAGGAGATCCCCCTGGACGATATCGTCTCCGTCGAGCCCGCCTTCAGGGAGGGCTTCGAATTCGAGCTGCACTGAGAAAATGCGTGACAAACGCACCAAAATGTGATAAATTATAGAAAATCCGTCATTGGGGGAGTGCAGTATGGGAGTCCAATTCAGTTCCGTTCCGCAGGCATACGGTCCGGTGCACATAGGGATACTCGTTTTTACCGCCGTTCTCGCGGTCGTGTTGTTCTTCGTATTCAGAAAGGTCAGCGATAAAAAGCTCACCCGCCTTATAATAATTCTCGGCGCGGTGATGATACTTACCGAAATATGGAAGCAGTTCTTCGTCGTCAAATACGTTTACGGCGGCGTAAAGGCGAACTGGTTCTGCCCGTGGCAGCTGTGCAGCATGGCGATGTACTGCTCGTTCTCGCTCATCTTCCTAAAGGGGAGGGCGCAGGAAACGGTGCTCGTCTTTCTCAGCACGTTCACGATACTCGCCGCGGTGATGGCGCTCGCCGCCCCGGGCGATATGCTCCGCCCGCAGATAGCGCTCTTCTGCCACAGCTTCTTTTACCACGTTACGATGATAGTGGAGGCGCTCGCGGCGATGCGCATACTCCTCCGGCGGGAAAAGGTGCGCTTCCTGCCCTCCGTAGTGCTGTTCCTTATAATGGCCTCGATCGCGGAGGTCATAAATCTCATAAGCCACCGCGTGATAGGCGAGATCAAGGTGGAGGCGAATATGTTCTACATCACTCCGTATTACCC
>JAEEGJ010028255.1_pt1 | contig 11180 bp, 8 predicted proteins | sample 8958761 | NCBI WGS metagenome assembly JAEEGJ01 (sample SAMN16246546, study PRJNA631951) | gut metagenome | biome: gut microbiome; feature: rumen; material: RS-attached | host: Bos | place: Iran: Karaj | collected 2018-10
TTGAGGGCTCAAGCTTTTTCCAGAATTCGGATCCTTTCACTTATACTGAAAACCCGGATCTTCAGAAATTACTGCCCACCCCGGCACAGCGGGATTCTGCCAGCTATATGATGGGCGTCAACTTCGGAATGTCGCTCTACGGCTACCATTTCGAAGGCATGAACGTGGATGAAATCATGGAGGGGCTCAAGGCGGTTATCATGGCCGGGGGCGATTCCAACGATATCGGCAAATACAGGATATCCCCGCAGCACTTGTCACAAATCCTTGGTGAGTACTCCGACATGCTCAGCAATTATATCTGCCAGAGGAACAAGGACGAGGGCAAGGCATTCGAGGAGTATTATCTCAAGCAATACAGGGCATCCCGCCGCACCGGCGGTATCATTTTCCGTGAGTTGATACCAGGAGAAGCATCCAGGGGCCAGATTCATGAAACGGACACTGTGGTAGTGAATTATGAACTCCGGAATATCCACGGCGAGCTTCTGGACAAAGGAGAGAAGGCCTCATTTGCTCTAAACAGAGTAGTAGAGGGCTTCCGTGAAGGCGTTAGCGGCATGGGACGCCGCCAGCTTGCGGAGTTCGTGGTCCCTTCCGACCTTGCCTATGGCGACCGCGGCATCGGCAACGGCAAAATCCAGCCCGGAGCAACGCTCGTTTTCAAAGTGGAACTCCTGAGCGTGAGAAAGGATGAATCGTCCGGAGACAATACGGGCAAGTGGCTGTATTAATTTCTGGCGGGTAACTCTCTGATACACAGCGTACTGCATGCTAAGGGGTGCAATAAAATTTGCACCCCTTAACATGTAACGCACTGTAAGACAACAGCTTAGCCGCCAGCGCTATTTTATGCGGTACGGCTGGTCGTCGTAGAGGAGGTAGCGTTTGGCTTTGCGGATCCACTTCTGCTCCTCCAGTTTCACGTGCTCGGCCGCTACGTCGAAGGAGATGTTCTCGCGGAGGTACTCTTCCAGCACGGGATCCGCCAGTTTGGTCCAGAAGGCGGGCTCGAACTCGAAGGCGGAGTAGTGCTCGCGGAACCAGCGCATCAGGCGAAGCGTATGCAGGAGGCTGTGGTATGGCTTATCCGGCGTGAGCAGGATCTGGTAGCCGTAGCAGCGCTCACCGGCATATCGGCCCGCGGCAGGGGTGAAGGAGCAGGGGCGCAGCAGGGCGCCATCGGCCCAGGGAATATCCAAAGGCAATCCCGGTTTCACGAAGGGAGCGCCTATGTACTCGTACGGTCTGGACGTGCCGATGCCGGGAGTGATCGTGGTGTTGTTCCAAAGCCCGCCGCCGCTGTACAGGTAGCAGGTGAACATTCCGGGAATATCCGACGCCGGGGCGATGCTCCAGGGCAGCAGCTGCTTGTTGGAATCCGTTGCGCGGGCCGATATAACGTGGATGGGGAATGTGGCTCCGATTTCACTGCTATAGAGGTTCACCAACTCGCCCAGTGTTAGTCCGTGCCGATGTGCAACCTTGGGGACGAACATCTCTGCCGATACCGACGGGATGGTGCCTTCCACCACCCTCCCGGCCGGATTGATGTGGTCCACGATGTACAGCGACGGCGCTTCGTCGCCAAGGAGCGCGAGCATATCCATAAGGTGCATCACGTCCTTGGTGTAGTTGAAGTAGCGCACGCCCACGTCCTGGATTTCCACCACAACGGCGTCCAGCCCGGAGAGGGATTCCATATCGAAGCCGATGTGGTTGGTGCCGGGGGTGAGCTCCGCCTCGCGGGGGATGAATATCTTGGCCAGGTTTCCCCGCTCCGAGAACAGGTCGTACATCCAGCGGCGGCGTGCGGTGTCCCAGCAGTTCTGAGTGCAGAAACACCCAACCCGCCCCTCTCGGAGCGTCCTGTCCAGCTGATCCTCCAGCGGCGTAGTACGGAATGAGAACATCCTATCCGATAATCTTGTTCGCGACGGCAATCACTTCGTTGCCCAGGGCTTCTGCGGCCTCCATGGTGCCGGCCTCCGAGTAGATGCGGATGATGGGCTCCGTGTTGGACTTGCGCAGGTGTACCCAGGTGTGGTTGGCCTCGAAGTTGATCTTCACGCCGTCGATGTCGTTGATGTTCTCCTTGGCGTAGATGCGCTTGAGCTCGGAGAGAATCTTGTCGATGAGGGCGCTGTCGCTGAGCTGAATCTTGTTCTTGGCGATGAAGTACTGAGGATAGGTCTTCTTCAGCTCGCTCACTTTCATCTTCTTGTGGGCAAGGTTGCTCAGGAACAGGGCAACACCCACCATGGCGTCGCGGCCGGCGTGGATGGCGGGATAGATGACGCCTCCGTTGCCTTCACCGCCGATGAGGGCGCCCACCTTGTGCATGAGGGTGGTAACGTTCACCTCACCAACTGCCGATGCGTAATATGCGCCGCCGTGCTTCTCCGTGACGTCGCGAAGGGCGCGGGTGGAGCTGAGGTTCGATACGGTAGCGATGGGATTGCCTTCCTTCTGGGCCAGTTCGCACAGATAATCGGCCACGCTCACCAGGGTGTATTCCTCCACGAATGGCTTGCCGTCCTCCTGAATGAAGGCCAGACGGTCCACGTCCGGGTCCACGGATACTCCCAGATCCGCCTTCTCCTTGACCACGGTTTCGCAAAGGTCCACGAGGTTCGCGGGCAGCGGTTCCGGGTTGTGGGCGAAGTCGCCTGTGGGATTGCAGTTTAGTTCGATGCACTTAACGCCCAGACGCTTCAGCAGGCGGGGCATAATGATGCCGCCCACGGAGTTGATGGCGTCTACCACCACGGTGAAGTGAGCGGCCTTGATGGCCTCCACATCCACGGCGGGAAGGGCCAGGACGGCGTCCAGGTGCTTATCGGTGTAATCCTCTTCCTCGATGGTGCCGAGTTCGTCCACATCGGCAAAATTGAAATCCTCTTTCTCCGCCAGGTCCAGAACGGCCTGGCCTTCGATGGCAGTGAGGAATTCGCCCTTGTCGTTCAGGAGCTTGAGGGCGTTCCACTGACGGGGATTATGGCTGGCGGTGAGGATGATGCCGCCATCGGCCTTGGCAAACAACACGGCCATTTCCGTTGTGGGAGTGGATGCGAAGCCGCACTTAACCACGTCGATGCCGCAGCCCACGAGGGTTCCCACCACGAGCTGCTCCACCATGTCGCCGCTTAGGCGGGCGTCCTTGCCAACTACCACCTTGTAGCGCTTGCCGCTGTTGGGGCTGGGTTTGCGCTGGGGAAGAGTTGCAGCATATGCTGCGGTGAACTTTACAACGTCTACCGGAGTGAGCGCTCCGCCGGGTGCACCGCCGATGGTGCCGCGAATACCGGAAATGGATTTGATGAGTGTCATAGGTCTTAGAAGGTTATAATACGCAAATTTAACAAAGAAAATACAATAATACAAAAACATATTTGGTTTGCAACTATAATTTAGTTACATTTGCACAAAGGAACGAAAATATGAATACACTTAAGTATAAAGGCTATGTAGGATCGGTATCTTACAGTGAACCGGACAAAGTGTTTTTTGGGAAAATTGAAGGCATCGATGGCCTTGTAAACTACGAAGGCGAGTCGGTGAAGGAACTCACGGATGCATTCCACAAAGCCGTGGATGATTATCTTATCTTTTGCGAAGAACACAACTGGAAGCCCGAAAAAAGCTACACAGGCACCTTCAACATTCGCATCGCTCCAGATACTCATCGGGATATTGCCAACTTGGCAGCAGTGGCCGGTATTTCCATCAATGCCTTTGTAAAACGGGTGCTTAGCGAAGCCGTCAAACATCCGTGGACTGGAAGCTATGATATAAAAGAGCCTAAGCCTACCTTGCTTATGGAGGCTGATGGCCCTAGATACGGCACGTGGGACGAGTTCAAACTCGCCGTTCCTCACAAGGACGCCGTATTTGCCACAGATCTAGCCAAACGAATGGGCTGGGAGATACAAAAGAGCTAATGTTCAAACCCTATAGATGTTCGCTATGGAACAGTTGATGAAATTGGATAAAGAATACGCCCAGTGGATTGCAGAGCTGGCACAACGATATCGCTCCAGCCAGATAAAGGCTGCGATAAAGGTCAATGATGAGATGCTTCGCTTCTACTGGTCAGTAGGTGAGGACATCGAGAAGCGGCAGTATGAGAACCGCTATGGCAGCCATTTCTATGAGAATGTAAGCAAGGATTTGAGGAAAGCGCTGGATTTGACACGAGGAATGTCTGAGTCAACCATAAGGTACACGCATTACTTCTATTGCCTTTATAGTCAGCTAATTGGAAATCGTCAGCAAGATGCTGAAGATTTCAAGAGCCCAATTCTTCAGCAAGATGCTGAAGTTTTCCAAGTCATCTTCAATATACCTTGGACCCATCACATGTGCATCATCGACAAAGTGAAAGGTGATGCCAAGAAAGGTCTATTCTTCGCCAGAAAGTCTCTGGAAAATAATTGGGGAAGAGCAGTGCTGCTGAACTTCCTCTCAACAGACCTCTACGAGCGCCAGGGCGCGGCCCAAACCAACTTCGCGCTCACTATACCGGCGCCGGAAAGCGACCTTGCCCAGGAGCTTCTGAAGAGCCCGTATGATTTCACGTTCCTGCCTGGAAAAGAAAGGTACCAGGAAGCTGAATTAAAAGATGCACTGATTGGGCACATCACCCGGTTTCTGGTTGAATTGGGCAAGGGCTTCTCTTATGTTGGCAAGGAGTATCGCCTTGTTGCCGGAGGGAAGTCGCTCCAGCGCCTTATCAGCCATCCTTTCGGCCTCTGATTGTTCAATCAGCGTAGAAGCGTCATTGCCGTCCGACAACCATTCCGGATACACCCCGCTTCTTACGGGGCCTTTCTTTCGCCAAAGCGAAATGCAACTGTTCTTGGTAGTAGAAACAGCCCAGGCCTCGGCACTGCGAATCTACACACCGTCACGTCTTGCCACCCAAAGCCGCAGCAGCACATCCTGCACCACATCCTCCGGATCTCCATCCAGCCGGGATGCACGGAAGAACTTCAGTGCCGTCGCTAGGACCTTGGGCCTTATCTCTGTGAGTTCTATTTCAAGCGTTTTATCCATACTTCACAGACATAGACGCAAAAACCGCAAAAAGTCAAGTAAATTTTTCGACTACATCCACAGAAATCGCTGAAACTCATTGAGTTTCCGCGATTTTCTTTTTCCACATACAATATTACATACAAAATAAGACTCGCCACATACCTTATAGGCTCTTCTTCAGGCTCCAGCTACACATCGTTGTCCCATTATACTCAATCTTCCGCTCGTCGAAGACCGTATATTCACGTTTGAGATAGAAGTTCAGGTTCTTTCTGGAGTTGGTGAAGAAGACGAGTTGCTTGCCACCGTGATTTCGGACGTAACTTTCCCAAAACTCAATGAATCGTGTACCAACACCTGTTCCCTGAAAGGCGGGATCGACGGTCAGGGAGCTGGCGTACCAGATTCCTTCGCCGGTCTTCTGATAGTCGTGGCAGGGCTTTCCTGCGGCGGCATCCATGGCCAGCCAGTCATCGATCCGTTTCCGGTCCCCGGCCTTGTAGACCTTAAGCCATCCGTGAAGGAAATAGCGGAAGTCCGACGGCTTGCGGTAGGACGGAGGATTGAGTTGTGCAACGGCGGCCAGTTTCCCGTCATCCCTGGCAACAAGGTATGTCGCCACTCCGAAATTGGTCTTGTATTCCCGCCAGATGACAGCGAACTGGACCCGGTTCCTTTCCTCTTTATCGGGAAACCAGTTCGTAAAGTACTCGTAGTCATCGAAGGCTCGTGTCGCGAGTTCCGCCGCCTGACGGATCTCGCCGTGTTTCATCTTTCCGAATTCCAGTGCCATTTCAATAAATGCTTAGGGTTCTACTCGGTAACGCGCACCGTTTTTCCTTTCGTGTCTCTGCTATTAGGACCCACCATAATCTCGAAATCCCCCGGCTCGCACACCCATTGCAGGTCGTGGTTATAGTAGGAAAGGTCTTCTTTTGTGAGTGTAAACTCCACCTCTGCCGATACTCCCGGCTCCAGATGCACTTTCCGGAAGCCTTTAAGCTCTTTCACCGGGCGGGTAGATGTGGAGTAAACGTCGTGGATGTAAAGCTGGACAATCTCGTCTCCCGCACAGGAACCCGTGTTGGTCACGGTGACGGAGACGGTCACAGAACCGTCCATGGGCATTTCGCTTGCGCTCAGGCGCAAATCAGAATAGGCAAACGAGGTATAGCAGAGCCCATAGCCGAAGGGATAGAGCGGGGCATTGATTTCGTCTATATAGCAGCTGACAAACTTTTTGTAATCAGACGTATCCGGATGGGGGCGGCCGGTATTTTTATGGTTGTAGTAAAGCGGCAGTTGTCCCACGCTGCGCGGGAATGTTGTGGTTAGTTTGGCCGATGGATTTGCCTTCCCAAAGAGCACGTCCGCCACGGCATGGCCACCCTCGGTGCCGGGGCTCCAGACATTGAGGATGGCGTCCATCGCTTCGTCCTCCCAGACCAGCGTGAGCGGACGTCCGGTCACAAGCACCATCACAATGGGTTTCCCGGTGGCTTTCAGGGCCCGGAGCAGTTCTACCTGAGCATCGGGGAGGGAGACATCGGTGCGCGAAGAACCCTCGCCGTTGAGGTTGGGCACCTCGCCGACACACGCCACCACCACATCGACCCGGCGGGCCTTGGACACTGCTTCGGCGATGAGGGCCTGCTGACTCACGGGATGCACCGGCGGGACTTGGAAACCGGGGACAAAAGCCTTGTACAGCCCGTACCGCACGTTTTCTTCCAGATGGGCATCCTTGAAAAGCCAGGAGCCTTCGGCGTAAGAAGCATCGGCCACTTCCGAAATACCTTGCCAGAGGGTAACACTCTCGTTCCGGTGGGAGGAAAGGGCCCAGGTGCCGGTCATGGCCATTGCGTCCTTGGCGAGCGGCCCCACGACAGCCACTTTGGCCGATGGCGAAAGTGGCAATACGCCATTATTCTTCAGGAGCACCTGGCATTCGCGGGCCATTTCGCGGGCGGCGGCGCGGTTCTCTTCCGAGTAAACTTCGGCTGCATAACGCTCCTTGGAAAAATAGCGGAACGGGTCCTCAAACAGCCCCAGCCTGTATTTTGCCTCCAGGATACGGCGGCAGGCGCGGTCGATATCGGCCTCAGTGATGCGGCCCTCTTCCAAAGATTTTTGGAGTGTGCCGATGTATCCGTCGCTATTCATATCCATGTCCAGCCCGGCCTGAAGGGACAGGGCCGACACTTCCTGCAAATCTCCAATTCCGTGGTTGACTTCCTCTGCGATAGCAGTTGCATCGGAGACAATGAAGCCGTTGAAGTCCCAGGCATCGCGCAGGACATCCTGCATCAGCCAGCGGTTCATGGAGGCGGGAATGCCCTCGAACTCGTTGAATGAACTCATGTAACTGGCAGCACCGGCCTCTGCCGCAGCTTTGTAAGGAGCCATATAGCCGTTCATAGCCTCCTGGCGGCTCAGGAATACGGAGTTGTAATCCCGCCCTGCCAGTGCCCCGCCATAGAGGGCATAATGCTTGACGCAGGCGAGGACTTCGTCGGTGTCGTAGTCGGAGTCATGGCCTTGATAGCCATAAATATAGGCTTTGGCCAGTTCGCCGCCCAGGTACGGATCTTCACCTCCTCCTTCCACAATGCGGCCCCATCGGGCGTCCCTGCAGATGTCAACCATGGGGCTGAACACCCAGTTGATGCCCGTAGCCGCGGCTTCCTTGGCTGAAATCCGGGCCATCCGCTCCACAAGTTCAGGATTCCACGAGGTGGACAACGCCAGCGGGACGGGAAAAACGGTCTCGTGACCATGAATCACATCCATCCCGAAAATGAGTGGAATTCCGGCGCCGGAAGAAAGGGCTATTTCCTGGCACTGCCTGAGGAGTTCCGGATTCCCGGACCCATAAATGCCTCCCATGAGCCCCTGTCTAAGGAGTTTGGCATTCTCATCTTCCTCCGTCACTTTCTCGGCCGATATGAAGCCGGGAGCGGAATGGAGGTTGAGCTGGCCGATCTTCTGTTCCAGAGTCATCCGGGACATGAGGTCGTCGATGTACTTGTCCATGCCGGACTTGGGAGTGCAGGCCGTAACGAAAAAGATGGCGGCAACAGTTAGGGTTTTCATGTTCATAGAGCAAAGATAATCCAATTAATTAAGGTACAAAAGCTTGCCGGAGCACTTTGAACAAATCGTCGGAAAGATTGAACGGACGGTTTATTCATCGGGAGAAAAACGGAAGATATTTGCACCGTAAAAAACCGCATACGCATGAAACGATTGACAACCATTCTGCTGAGTGTCGCCGTAACTGTAACGGCGCTGGCACAGCCGCAACTCTCGGAGAAGAACATTGACAAGGTCCTGAAGGCGATGACGCTGGAGGAGAAAGCCCAGCTGCTGGTGGGCTCCATCGAGGGGATGAATTACACGGGTGTCCCTCTGCCTCCAACCGGTGATGAGGCCGGTTATCAGCGCGTCCCCGGTGCTGCCGGACAGACCAATACGATTCCGCGCCTGGGGATTCCGCCCACCGTGGTGGCCGATGGCCCTGCGGGGCTGAGAATCACGCCCCACCGCTCTGGGGATGAAAGGGATTATTACTGCACAGGATTTCCAGTGGAAATACTCCTTGCATCCAGCTGGGATACGGACGTTTTGTATGAAGTAGGACGCGCTATGGGTGAAGAGATCCGGGAGTATGGTGTGGATGTGATCCTTGGTCCCGCCACCAATATCATGCGCAACCCGCTATGCGGCCGCAATTTCGAATACTATAGCGAAGATCCCATTCTGGCCGGAAAGATGACCGCAGCCATGGTCAATGGAGTACAGTCTCAGGGCGTAGGCACTTCTGTAAAACACTTTGCCGCCAACAATCAGGAGACCAACCGGAGTGAGAACGATTCCCGTGTGAGCCAGCGCGCGCTCCGGGAAATCTATCTGAAGCCTTTTGAAATTGCCGTCAAGGAGGCGCAGCCCTGGACCATCATGTCTTCCTATAACAAAGTGAATGGGGAGTATTCCCAGTCCAACAAGGACCTCCTCACGCACATCCTGCGCGAAGACTGGGGGTTCAAAGGCATCGTCATGACGGACTGGACGGCCCCGCGCGAAAGCGAAAAACAGGTTGCCTCCGGCAATGACCTCCTGATGCCCGGACGCAAGGCCCAAATTGAGCAGATTGTATCGGCCGTGAATGAGGGCCGCTTGCCCACCCAAGAACTAGATGCCTGTGTTCGCCGGATGCTCCAGTACATTGTCAAGACCCCTCGTTTCCATAGATACCAATATTCGGAGCAGCCGGACCTGAAGGCGCATGCTGCTGTCTCCCGCAAAGCGGCGGAAGAGGGCGTAGTCCTTCTGAAAAACGACGGCGTCCTTCCCGTCAAGGCAGGCAATGTGGCACTTTTCGGCATCCAGTCATACGAATTCCTGCACGACGGAATCGGCAGCGGCCATGTGAACACGCCCTATGTGGTCAATATGGTGGATGCGTTGAAAGCCCAGGGCTTTGCTTGCAACGAGGCTCTTGCAGAAGCCTATCGTTTGCATATCCTGGCAGACAAGGCCAAGTGGCAGTTCCATCCCTACGGCAAGTGGTCCCTGATGGAGGCCATCGGCGTGGGCGCTCCTGTCTATGAGGCGGAGTTCCCGGATTATGTATACACGGCAACGGCCAAGGAAAGCGATATGGCGCTTGTCACCATAGGCCGTAAGCCAGGTGAAGGATTTGACCGGGACATCAAGGACGATTTCAACCTTTCAGGTGTTGAGATGCGCCTTCTCAAAGGCGTTTGTGACGCTTTTCACGCAGCCGGAAAGAAAGTGATTGTGGTGCTCAACATAGGCGGTGTCGTGGAGACCGCCTCTTGGAAAGACTGGCCGGATGCTATTCTTCTACCCTGGATGCCAGGTCAGGAAGGAGGTAACGTAGTGGCCGATGTCCTCACCGGCAAGGTGAATCCCTCCGGTCGTCTCCCCATTACATTCCCTGTCTGTTACGAGGACGTTCCCGGGGCCGATGATTTCCCGACCACCTTCGGAACAGGAGATCGCTACGATATCGTAGGTGCTCTGCTGCATCCTGCAAAATCGCCAGACGGCAATACCAAGAACTATGATTATACTGAGTATAACGAGGGAATCTATGTTGGTTACCGGCATTATCAGACCAAGGGCGTAGAAGTCTCCTACCCGTTTGGTTTTGGCCTCAGCTATACTTCCTTTGCATATAGTGAACCTTCCGTAAAGCGACGTGGAAATACCTATACCGCGAGCATCAAGGTGACGAATACCGGCTCCATGGCCGGCCGCGAGGTGATACAGCTCTACGTGACGGCACCTGCCGGGGTGCTTGACAAACCGGAACGGGAACTTAAAGCCTTTGCCAAGACCACAAAACTGGCTCCCGGCGAATCCCAGACCGTGGAAATGTCATTCACCACCTACGACCTGGCCTCCTTTGACGAAGGCGCATCGGCCTTTGTCGCGGATAAGGGTACTTACAATGCCAGGTTCTGCACGGATGTCCGCTCGGAGCAGTCTTCCATGGAATTCACTGTTCCTGCACGAAAGACGTTCCCTGTCAATAATGCATTAGAACTTAATAAATGAAAAAGGTATTAGTCATTATTATTACTATACTCTCCCTGCCTGCGTTGGCTGCGGAGAGCAATTTCAATGGCGGATGGTCCTTCTGGTCAGAGAGGGACCAGCAACGCATCAGTATAGACCTTCCTCACGATGCCATGCTGCATGAAGAGCGTGATCCTAATCTCCCATCAGGGGAGGCGTCTGGGTACTATCCTGGCGGCTTTTACCATTATGAAAAGCAACTGAATGTCCCGGATAGTTGGCTCAAAAAGCATGTAACCCTGCGTTTTGGAGGCGTCTATCGCTACTCCAAAGTTTATGTCAACGGTAGGGAAGCCGGAGGGTGCGAGAACGGTTTCATCCCCTTCCAGGTTTGTCTGGACGGATTTCTCCGGCGTGGAGAAAACACCATTCGCGTGGATGTGGACAACACGGCCATGCCCAATTGCCGCTGGTATAGCGGAGCGGGCATCTATCGCGATGTGAACTTATCCGTTCAGGAAAAAGAGTATATTGAGGACGTAAGGATATCTACGGTGGATATCCATCCTGCAAAAGTGCTTGTCCGTACGCGTCATAGT
>JAEEGJ010028257.1_pt1 | contig 11179 bp, 12 predicted proteins | sample 8958761 | NCBI WGS metagenome assembly JAEEGJ01 (sample SAMN16246546, study PRJNA631951) | gut metagenome | biome: gut microbiome; feature: rumen; material: RS-attached | host: Bos | place: Iran: Karaj | collected 2018-10
TTATCTCGTCATCCATCCTGCTGGGGCAAGTGTTCTCCGAGGGGTGGTTATGGCAGACGGTCAGGATGGTGGCGTTGTTGAGTACTGCATACTTCATGATCAGGCGAATGTCCATCAAGGTCTCTGTGATGCTGCCCTGCGACAACTTGATATGCTTAATCAGTCGGTAGTTCTGGTTCATCAGGAGCAAATGGGCTTCCTCCACTTTGAGATCCTGGCAGAACGGGCGCATGAACTGGTGTACTCTGAAAGCCGTTGACAGGTCAGGATGGTCACCCATCTGCGCCATCTGCCTGCGCTTGCCTAACTCGATGGCTGCCATGATGCGGCAGGCGATACTTGTGCCGATACCCTCCGTCTCGCAAATCTCGTTGAACTCAGCCTTGCCCAGTTCATGGAGGTTGTTCTGATGGTCTGCCAACAGGTGCTTGGCGATGTCCACAGCCGAAGCCTTGTGCGTACCGCTGCCAATCACGATGCTCAGAAGTTCTGCGTCTGTGAGTGCGCTTGTTCCTAACTCAATCATCTTGTCTGAAGGTCTGTCCTCCATGCTCCACGAACTGATCGGGAGTCTTTTTACTGCTGCTGTCTGCATAGTCTTGAATATTTAGTGTTTATAATGTTTCGTATGTCCGAGTGCGATACCGCCGATAACCTTGGCTCCCGTCTCTTCCACCATCTTGGCGAACTCCCTCATGCTCTTGCCGCTGCTGACAATATCGTCGAAAAGCAGGACTCTGGCAGAAGCGTTGAACATGTCCGGGTCGAGGTGTATCTCCTCGTTGGCTGCATCACACACCAAGTGCGCCTTGCTGCGGTGCAGTTTCGAGCGTTTGCCGTTGATGATGATATGTCCGTAGGCGTTGGTGGCTCCCGTGCGTTCACACACCATTTGAGAGAAGTTGCGATACCTCAGTGTGTTGGTGCGGTTACAGCTGGCGGGAATACATGCGAAGACCACGTTCTCCATGTTGGTCATACTCAGAGCCAGGCACACCTCCCTTGCTGCCCTCTTCTGTGCTGCCGACCTGCCGCTCTTGAAACTGAGGATGTAGTCGTGGGTTATCTGCGCCTCGAAGCTTGCATGTCCGAGGTAGCGGTTGGGGGTGTATGTGTTTAAGCAAATCGTCATATCGCTTGTCTTGATTTTATTGCCTACGTAGGAGCGGGAAACCTTTATTTTTGTTCAGGTTCATCTTGCCTGACACGTAGTTTTTTTTTAATTCATTGTCTGCGTTATCGCGGTTTAACCTTTACCGGTGCTAAAAGTGCTGAATGGCAATGCAATCCAAACCAAGAAATTCGGTGCAATTTTCCGTAGAATACCCAAATACGCGCATTTGGGAAGCCTGCTACGGAAAATTCCTCTGAATAGGGAGCGAGCGACTGGTTATTGGTGGATTGCGCATTCTGCGAACTTTGCACCCGTAAAGGTGTTAAGAACTAGGTAACCCTGACAAGAAAAAACTGCGAGATGTCAGGCGATAAAGATGCAGTACAAGGTAAATAGCGTTAAATCGCATCAATGATGCCTTAATATATACCGCCTTTTCAAAATATATTCGTACCTTTGCAACCCAAAAGGCAAAGGTATGCTGAAGCAGGTAGTAGTAGATAAGGTTATGGCGAGACAGCTATGGAAGTTGGGTTTCAGGGAACCCACCTTATCATACTATGATCTCGATGGAGAACTACAGACAGCCGAGGGCGAGGAACTTATACTGAAGGACTATAATGCCCCCAAGGAAACACGTGGTCGGGGAGCCAGGTGCTATTCCGCTCCCACCTTGTCTGCCGTTCAGGACTGGCTACGCCGAAAAAAGCACCTCGAATTACTGATATGCCGAGATACTTTTTTTCAGAATACAGGCGATTATTATTGCCGACTTATTCGGCTTTCGGATGGCTTAAGCCGTGATACCCATCCTCGCAAGTCATATGACCCGGTATTGATGGATGGTATCAAGCAGGCCATTGCACTGCTTTCTTTAAAATTCAGCTGACTACACTCCGAGTTCCAAACTCCATTCATAGACGGGCTGAATCTTCATCTTATGACCATCCTCCTCTATTTCGCCGCTCGCATGGTCGGTGAGTACAAAGAAAATCTGTAAAACGCGATATTATACATAATAACGCTGCAATTTGTAGTTTTGTCGGGAAAGGACTACACGGACATAGTGCGCTCAACAATCTCCTGAATAAACTCCGATTTCATCTGATTATAGTAGTCTTTATATCATTCCTCAAAACAAACAAATTTCACCTAATAATATATAAAAGGTATAGACAAAGGGAACGATATCACATAATAATTCGTAAATTTGCACAGTCGAATTAGAACTAAGAGTGTGTCCGACATTCAACAGGACAAGGCGTGTGTATAAAATATCAAAATGATTTGAGTGCATAGACCTCAGTCAGAACGACAAATATAACATGGTATAATTTCAAATAGATGGAACAGAAATTCGGGATTAACAGTTTGGACCTTCAGATGCTACGCGAATTCTGCGAGCATGAGGGCGAGGTTGTCAGCTACCAAAAAGGTGAGCGGATGGAGTGTGAAGGCGAATCAGCTAACTGGTTTGGCTTCGTGACAGAAGGATGCTTTAAATATACGACAAATGGAATCAACGACGGAAAAGAGCACATTACCTGGTTCTCATTTGAGGGCGAGTATGTGGGCGACTATCCCAACTGTCTCGACGGGCGTCCGGCCCAGACCACTATCGAGGCGATGCTGCCAAGTCGTGTATTCAAGGTTAGCGGTGAGCAATTGTCGGATATGTTCCACCAGAATACGAAAACAATGGAGTTACGCAGTATTATAGCCGAGCATCTGCTTTGTCAGTCCCGTGCACGTTATCTCGACTTTTATCGTGCCACTCCATTTGAGCGTTATGACTTGCTGCTTCACCGATGTCCAGGTATTGTGGAACATTTGCCCTTGAATGCCATTGCCTCGTTCTTGAATGTCACCCCCGTCTATCTCAGTAAAATCCGAAAAGAAATCGCTTTTGGCGTTGGGAAATAGGCAAAACACTAAAAATAGTTTTAGACTTTCTTCTCAAAATCTCGTTTTTTTGTTTAAATAGTGATGATTTGCTCATTTTTGCGTAACTTTGCCATCTAAATGGAAGTAACAATTGAAACAGAAAGATGAAAACAATGAAACTTTGGAGAAACATCCTCGTGATGACCGCTGCCATGCTCTCCATCGCCTCTTGCAGCAGTGACGATGATACCAATGTCTACGAAGCGGCAGAACTTAGTGGCATGTGGCAAAAAGTGTATGACGAAGGCATTGCCGATGCTGGTATCGCGCAGTACACATTCCATCCACAGTCAGCCAATAACGGCACCGTTGAGATATTCACCTCCGACTGGGCATCAGGCGACACTACCGTATATCGTATCTACACAGTAACGGATGCTGGACATCTGCATATATCTCCCAAACCCGATGACACCTCAGTTGCCCTCACCGTGGATTGCGACATCCGCCGCCTCACCAGCACACAGATGATTTGGTACAATACGGATAGCAATGAGGAACTTGCAAGGTTTAAGAAGATAAAATGATGAAACAGATTAAAATAATTGCATTTTTTCTTATGCTTCTTCCACTTGCTGCATCGGCACAGGAAGAGCTCATCGACACAGTGATCCCAAAGTTCCTTTCCAACGGCTATTTCTTCCGCGAAATGCCTCAGTTGCCCGACGGAGAGAAAACCATGTCGCGACTGAAGGACAAGGAGGGCAACAGCGTCATCGTCATCAACGTCAACGCCACGCTGCCCAAGTCACTCATCCGCAAGGCTATCCCTCGCGAACAAGTTCACAACGCCGATCAGTTCCTGAACGGACTGAACATGATGGCCACGGTGACCTCGCTGACACAGGCTGGCGTGAAGGCCGACGGCACATGGTATTCGCCCAAGGAGGGTGAGCCGTTCCCGCAGTTCTCGGAAAAGGACATGGACGGACGAACATGGACGAACGACAGTGTGAAGGGGCGCGTCATGGTGATTAACCTCTGGTACTCCGGCTGTGGCCCTTGCCGTGCAGAGATGCCCATCCTTTCCGAGTGGAAGGAGCAATTGCCTGATGTCATGTTCTTCTCGGCCACCTACCACGATGCTGAGACCGCCAAGCGCATCACCGACAAGCACCACTTCACATGGACGCACCTCGTCGAGGCCAAGGACATGATGGCATGGATTGGCTATGAGGGCTTCCCCCTCACAATCGTCGTCGACAAGAAGGGCATCGTCCGCCACGCCGTCCATGGCACCAATGAGGCGAAACGCGAAGAACTATTAGCGAAAATCAAAGAGGCCGAGGCAGAATGATACACTACAGACGATTTCTGCTTCTGCTGGCTATGCTGAAAGCAGTGACATTTGCGAATGCACAGATTATTGTCGAAGCATCCGAGACGGTGGAACTCATGGCAATCCTTTCTCGCACGGCTGGCTTTAGGGAGTATTGCATGGATATGGGCGGGCAGTACACCAAGGACACGGAGGCTTGGCTTGCGCCATACAAGCAACACCCTGCCGTTGCTTACATGAAAGATTTACGCAGTAAATATAACATTGGCTACGATGCCGTGATGACGATGGCCATCAATCTCGAAACAGACGGAAAGAAAGTAACGATGACAGGAGAAAAGCTCAACCTCGGCAACCGCTGGCAGAACATTAAGATTGACACGTTTCTCGTCCACCTCAATCAATTCTATGCCGACACCCGCTTCCACGATTTCTATACGCAACATCAGTCATTTTATGAGTCAGTCCTTCGCACCTACGAACATAACGTGATGCATTACTTTCATCAGGATTGGTACCCGCGTTTTTATGGTACGGAACCGACAGAGCGATTCCGCATCGTTATCGGCTTTACTAACGGCGGCGGCAACTATGGCCCAAGTCGGCAACTGACTGGTCAGCCTAAAGAGGTCTTTGCCATCTGCGGCTACAGCATAGACGAGAAGACGGGGAAAGCGTTCGAGAACGGGATGGACTATGCCGCGACACTCATCCATGAGTTCAACCACTCATTTGTCAATCCCTTATACGATGCCAATGCAGACCTACTCCTCACTATCGGCGAGAAATTGCTAAAACGATATTATCGTGGAATGAGCAACCAAGCCTACAGAAACGCTACCACTGTCATTAACGAGAGCATCGTCCGTGCGGCTGTCATCATCTACATGCAGGAGAACGGCTTCAGTGCAGAGCAAATCAAATCAGAAATTTACGAGCAGATAGCCCGTGACTTCCTTTGGATGCCGGAACTTGTCACCGCCTTGCGCCATTACTCTAAGCATCGGAGCCGCTACAAGACTCTAGATGACTACTACCCCGAAATCGCTAAGTGCCTGGAGAAATATCTGAAAGTAGAAACTGGAAGAATTGAAAGCGCTTTATAAGAATGTAATACTATTGCACGTTTTAAGAAGATATAATAGAACGAATATGAAAACAATGAAAATCTTGAGAATCGTCTTCATGATGCTTGCTGCTTTCTCCCTCGCCTCTTGCAGCAGTGACGAGCCAAGATATGCCGACCCGGAGGCACACGAAAAGACCGTGCAGCTGAATGAACAGTACGGGCCGCTCATGGTTGGCACATGGCACTACGAGAACATCAGCGACACGCAGCGCTACTTCGAGCGCCTGACGTTCCAGATCGATGGCACACTGACAGGTATGCGCAAATGGCAGACGCGGAAGCTCATCACCATCGAAGGCAAAGAGCAATATACTGATTGGGAGAATTTAGAACTGAGCGGTACGTTCACGGGGACATGGCAGCTGAGATACTGGAGTCCTGAGGGAAACAGCGGCGAGAAGCGTAACTGCCTGCAACTGTCCGCTACATACGACGATGCCGAGCGGGACTACATGGCCTACTCCTGCGTCCTCACCTTTGCCTACGCTGATGCCGCTACCCTCCGTATCCAAGGCTATTACGTCAAAGACCCCGACGGATGGATCAACTATCAGCGCGGTGAGGCAGGACCTGGATTCTGAAAGCATTGTCACCAACAAAGCTCACTTCACAGACCCCGTGTGAGCTTGGCGGACACCCCATGCGTACTATTTGCGTACTCAATAATTTGGATTTTCCATTTGTTTGTGCTAATTTTGCGGCCTATATGCGATTAATTACCATCTTTTTGCTGTGTATTCCACTATTAGGCCTTTCTATCCAAGCAGAGGCTCAGGAAGCTATTTTTGTGTATGGGAAAGGCGCTTGCACTGCCGTAGATATCCAAAATGTCAATGAAATCAAAATGACAGAGGATGTCGTGGATATATCCCTTGGAGTTAATTATAAATGTACTGATGTTGACAGCATTACGTTCAGAGAACCAGAAGTGGATTATGGTTGTATTGGCTGGTGGGGAAGTCCTGCAGATGGTCCTTCTGCTTGTTATTATCAGTCCTTCCACATGGGTTATCCTGATATGACTTTCGAAGCCACTGACAGCGTCTGTACCTCAGCATTTTATTATTTACCAGACGAAGATTCAATGCTTCAATCCCGCCGTAGGGTTGGCCGGAAATGGCGATATGTCAAGAATACCCTTTCTGGTCGTCGTAAGTTTCAAATCCATCAACAACATTCGGATAGTCATGATACACAAATGGATGGAAACGGGCGAATCCATGTGGATTTGAGCAACCAGTTCTGCAACCGTCCTATTTTAGAAGCTAGGAAAGCTGTTAACTTCTGGTATCATCCTCAGGATACCGCCATCATGCCGAAAAAACCTTTGTTCGGAACCCTTGAAAGAAACTTCTATGATCGTAGTGAGCTCGTAAACTATGACGTGCCTCTGTATGGAATTGATGATAACATTCACTGCCACATCGATTTTTGGAAGGATGATGACGGAATAGTCAGAGGAGATTCTATGACAATCGTGTTTCCAAACCATCTCTTAGCTGAGGAGGAATTTGAACTCATGGATAATGAAATAGACGAATCCACAAGATATTTTATTACTGATAATACAATCAATATCGTTGAAGAATTCGAGGCGACAATTGATGATGTGATGCGCTGGCTCATACGTTTTGACCTTGATGTCTGTAAACCAATCTATATTCGTGAAGAGGAATGAAACAGATACTATTGCTTCTATTGTCGGCCATCTTCTTGGCCGGATGTAATGCTTCCAAAGGACGGCAATCTTATGAAGATGCCCTTCGCTTCATGGAACAAGGAGATGCCCCTCAGGCGCTTGCCTGTCTGAAAGAGGCGGCAGAGTTAACTACTGATGATTCACTCCGCATGGGCATCTATAACGACATGGGTCGATTGCTCTTCGACGAAGGCCTTCAGGAGCAGGCGTTGGGTGCCTATCATATGGCATTAGAAACCAGTCAAGCGATGGCAGACTCCCTTGGTATGGCTTATGTACTGTTTGATATAGCAAATATTTACCGCACGCGCGACGAAGATGACAGTTGTGTCTACTATTTCGATACTGCCATGAGTCTGGCCCTGTCACAAAAAGACAGCCTATTGGCAACTGACATCCGAAACCAGTTGGCTGGCTACTATCTGTGGCATAAAGACTATGAACGGGCACGACAATTGCTATCTCCCTCATTGTCACAAGAGGCGGAGATGACTGGCGGCATCTGTTTCATGGCTGCTGATCTCTATCGCCAGACAGGTCCTACAGATTCCACTCGTTATTACTGCAAGTTGCTGCTACAAAATGAAGAGACAGGACTGCGACAGATGAGCCACAAATGGCTGGCAGATCTGTTATTGTCGGAAGGACAGGTTGAAGAGGCTGCCAAACATCTACAACAATACGAACTATTGACAGATACTCTGATGCAAGAAACTGACACGGAAGCACTTCACCGCATCAGTGCGCTTTACGACTACTCCCTGCGCGAACAGGAGAATGCACGTCTTGAGCAGCGAAATATCATAGCTGTAGCAATCATCGTTGTGCTGATTCTTGTATTGGTGGCTGCGATCCTCTATTTCAGTCGCCGTCGTATGATATATAGGATGAAAGTACAGCAGCTGGAACATCTCTTGGCAGACTACCGCCAACGTGATGAAAAAGACACGGAGCGAAAAAATGGGATATTAGCAGATACCCCAATCTGTCGGCATATAAACCGCCTTTTGAGCGACTCACGTCAACCTTCGATGACTGATGAAGACTGGCACATATTAGAAGATACCTTTGCAAAGATACAACCCGCCTTCCTGAGCCGCCTACAGACATTCCACAAGTTCTCTTCTCATGAGATGCACATTTGTCTGTTGCTCAGACTTGGTTTACAGCCAGCTGCCCTCGCTCAACTATCTGCCCATTCTAAACAATCCATCTCAAGCACACGTTCACGCCTATTCGAAAAGGTTTTCGGCCAGAAGGGCACACCTGCCCAATGGGACGAATTCATCCAGTCCTTATAGGTTGATGCGGACGGTTTGCGAACTCGCAACCATCTTTCTCGCATCTAGTTGACCTTTTGCGTACTGATCTTTACCCTTTGAAAGCTTGGGTTCTGCTAACTTTGTGGTCAAAAAACGACCATGAGGTACAGAACTATCTTCATTTACTTCTTCGTTTCTGTTTTGCCTGTTTGTATGGCTCTGTCAGGATTATCCAATCTGATACCCTGGATTGACGAAGTGATGTTTATCGACACCCCCATGCGCTATGTGAAAGGAGCGGGATGGACGACACACTCATGGTATTCTATCGCCAATCAAGAACCCTTTATGCTGTATCCTCCACTATATTCCATCATACTTGTACCTTGGATGAAGGTGTTTGGCACAAGTATCTTTGCCTGCCGTTCTCTGAATGTTGCGATTACCCTGTTCATTGGATGGGGGTTGATAAGAATTCTTCAGCAGTTAAACCTGAAAATTTCAATTATCCAGATCCTTCTGCTTATAATATTATTATGGTGTACAAACGATATGGTTTTTATGTATAGCAATGGCAGGCCAGATCTGATGGGGGCATTATTTCTTATTCTTATAGCAAATGAAATGATACGTACCATCAAAAGCGGTAAACGAAAATGGGGCGTATTAGTCTTATCTGCGTTTCTGATGACCACTGCTATACAAGCGGCCATATGTCTGGTGTTATTATTACTATTGTCATTCTTGGTTTTAGGTTCATATCATAAAGAAATCAAGTATTTAATATTTTTGTCTGTATCAGGCATTTTCTTGGGTTTTGTGGTTAATTGTGCGTTCATGGCCTATCATGGGCATCTGATGTCATTTGTCGTGAACATCTTTTCATATTCAGGCTCTGTGAAAGCAATTGCAGCTTTCATCCTGCCAATGATGGGTGATTATCTAGGCATCGACACAACCTTCTTTATGGGAAAACTGTCAAAAATGGGTGTGGAATCTCCTATATCCATGCGCTTAATATCTGCGTTTACCCGTCCAGCTTATCTTGCATTACTAATAGCAGATATTGTTTTTCTTCTCCTCTATCTGAAAAATATAAAGAAAGCTCTCCATTACAGGATCATTAGGTTTCTTTTCATCATGATTACAGTTATTCCCTTGTTAATGGTTTTGGCAGGTCGTTATGAATCCTACTATTATTGGATGGCGTATTTACCATTATTCTTGCTGACTGTCTTTTTGTTCAAATTGCCTAATTACCGTTGGGGGTGTTTCATCATCGCTTTCTCAGTATTGTTTATACTAACACGTAATAAGATGCAGAAAGACAACAATAATTACCATGAGTTGGAATCGTTTATAAGCCATTGCACAATGTTAAAGGACAAGAAAATCATCGTCCCTTTTTCTGTGTTTTATGAGATCTCAAAAATAAGTAACGACACCTATTACTTAGGGATATTTCCGCCTCATGATCTCCCTCAGAGGATGGACTACATTATTCTATCAGAAAGATCTGTCGATTATGGAAATGATCACTTGTATGACTATTTTGAGGCTGTAAGTCAATCAAGCTCTCAACAATTGGTTTTGGTAACCGAAAATAAAAGGTTGGAAATGAAAGTGTATCAGATAAAAACGGACTAAACAGGCTATGGAGTTATTCTTTTCTCATTGGATTATTCTGATGATCATCTTTCTGGCATTACTAATTGTTTTTACCAAAAGGAGAAATAAGGTTGGCTACAATCCCATGTTCATGAACCAGGTAATAAGTATCTTGGCAAGTATGACGATTGTCTGTTATATGATGTACACTGTCTCGCCTGAGGTGGTAGAGCATTTCCATAGTCCGTACCTGTATATTACCAACATCTTTGTAATAGTTGGGATTATTCGTTATTTGCAAATCATATTTGTAGAGGTTAAGAATCATAGTCTTGCAAAGGTTCTATTGAAAGACCACTTCGTTCAACTATGTATTATAGGTTGGGGTATATCATTTGTATTACTATGTTGTTGTAGTAGTAGATTTAGGGAATCCCCTGTGATATTGTAGGGAAAAACTTTTCCTATGCACGTAAAAAACACGTATTTTTGCGTAGCATTTTTCCTTTTTTGGTGTATTCATAGTGTAAAAACAAACAGATGGACAGAGAGCGCTTCATATCCCGAGCACAAGAACTGCGGCGTATAGCTGTAGGTGCGGCATTGGCTCTCGTGGACAGCGAGGAGGCTGAAGATGTGGCGCAGGAGGCTCTGATCAAGATGTGGGAGAACGTGCAAAGACTGGATGAGGCGAGACTGACGGCTTATGTTGCGGTGACGGCACAGAACATGGCCAAAAATCGACTGAGACAGAAACGACGACATCCGCTCATGCGATTGCTCGACAAGTTCGACCACAAAGGCGACGATACTCCGTTGCGCCAATTAGAGACATCAGAATCGGACAAGGCATTCACAATTGCCATGAATCGTTTGCCTTACAATTGGCAGCGTGTGATGCAGATGAGGAATGTAGAAAACATGAGCTTCGCGGAGATCGCTGCTGTGCTTGGTACATCGGAATCATCGGTGAGAGGATTGCTCTCAAAGGCAAGAACAAGAATGGTAGAATTGATAAATCAGCAGATAAGATGACAGACAAACAACAAATACAAGAATGGATTAACCGCTTTATGGCCGGAAGTGCGACAGAACTGGAGGAACAGCAATTGGCCGACTACTTCTGCTCGGCTACGGATGTGCC
>JAEEGJ010028258.1_pt1 | contig 11179 bp, 12 predicted proteins | sample 8958761 | NCBI WGS metagenome assembly JAEEGJ01 (sample SAMN16246546, study PRJNA631951) | gut metagenome | biome: gut microbiome; feature: rumen; material: RS-attached | host: Bos | place: Iran: Karaj | collected 2018-10
AGCTGGGCATCGACAAGAACAAGAAGTGTGACGACCTGACTGAAGAAGAACAAGGTAAGATTCGTCATCTCCTCGAAGACGAATACTCTGTGGAAGGTCAGCTCCGCGCAGAAATCACCTTGAACATCAAGCGTTTGCAGGATATTGGCTGCTATCGCGGCATCCGCCACCGCAAGGGCCTCCCGGTCCGCGGTCAGCGTTCCCGTACCAATGCCCGCACTCGTAAGGGCCCCAAGAAGACTGTGGCTAACAAGAAGAAGTAAGGAGACTCATCGTGGCTGAAGAAGAAATCAAGGAAACTGCTGCCGCTGCTGAAGCTCCGGCTGCAACTGAAGAAGTCAAGGTTAAGAAGGGCAAGAAGCGCATTGACATCCAGGGCATCGCCTGCGTGTTCGCTTCCTTCAACAATACAATCGTTTCTATCACCGACGCTCGCGGTAACGTGGTCGCTTGGGGTTCCCCGGGTAATTCCGGTTTCAAGGGTTCCCGCAAGAGCACGCCGTTTGCTGCCCAGCTTGCTGCTGAAACCGCTGCCCACAAGGCATTCGACCTCGGCATGCGCAAGGTGGACGTTCGCGTTAAGGGTGCTGGTGGCGGCCGTGAATCTGCCGTCCGCGCTCTCAAGAATGCGGGCCTCGAAGTTCTCTCTATTCGAGACGTGACGGGCATTCCGCACAATGGTTGCCGTCCTAAAAAGAAGAGAAGAATTTAATCCAAAGAGGTATCGCCAATGATGTGGAAATCACTTCAGATGCCGCGCAGCTTCCAGAAAGTGGAAACCGGCGAAGATGGTCGCTACGCCAAGTTTGTCGTAGAAGCCTTGGAACGTGGTTGGGGTATCACCCTCGGCAACGCTCTCCGTCGCGTGCTCCTCTCCTCTCTGCAGGGTGCGGCTATTGTCTCCGTGAAAATCGAAGGCGTTGACAAGGAATTTTCGACGATTCCGGGTGTGAAGGAAGATGTCACCGACATTATCCTGAACCTCAAGAGCATCCGTGTAAAGCTCCTGTCTGATCACGACGAAACCCTTCACCTGGACATGTCCGGTGATGGCGAAGTCACGGCCAAGGACTTTATGGACAATCCCAATGTCACTATCCTGACTCCGGATGTTCACATTGCGACATTGAACGGCAACGCTTCTTTGTCGCTGGACGTGAAGATCTCCTGCGGTCGTGGTTATGTTGTTGCCGACGAACTCAAGGACAAGGACGCTCCGATTGGCGTTATCGCCATGGATGCGAACTTCAACCCGGTTCAGAAAGTCGCAATGCACATCAGCGATACCCGCGTTGGTCAGAAGACGGACTACAACCGTCTGGAACTTGAAATTACAACAGACGGTTCCATTGACCCGGAAGACGCTCTTGCATACGCTGCAAAGCTTCTTGTGGATCACTTGGAAATCTTCATCAACTTCGAAGGCGATCTCGAATCTCCTGAAGAACTCGAAATGGATGAAGAACGTCAGCGTATCGCTAACCTCCTCCGTATGCGCGTGGACGACCTGGAACTCTCCGTTCGCTCCAGCAACTGCCTCCGTATGGCGAACATCCATACCATTGGCGAACTTGTGCGCAACAAGGAAAACGATATGCTCAAATACAAGAACTTCGGTAGGAAGTCCTTGGTTGAACTTAACGAGGTGTTGACGTCGATGGGCCTTTCGTTTGGCATGGACGTCGATGATTACTTGAAGGATTAAACATGAGACACGGTGTAAAAAACAAGAAACTGGGTGTTAACGCCCAACACAAGCGTGCCATCCTCCGCGCCCTCACCACTTCCATCATCGGTAAGGGCATGGAAACGGATCAGAACAAGCGCTATGTGCGTACCACTCTCCACAAGGCAAAGCTTGTCCGTAGTTCTGTGGAACGCATGATTACCTACGCAAAGAAGGGTGACCTTTCTGCACGTCGTGAAGCTGCCCGCTTCATTATGGACCCGAAGGTTCTCCAGGACCTGTTCGCAACAATCGGCCCGCGTTATGCAAACCGCAACGGCGGTTACACTCGCGTGCTGAAGCTTGGGCCCAACCGCGCCGGTGATGCTGCTGAAATGGCTTTGATCGGTCTCGTCGAAGACGAAATCGTTGCAAAGGCCAAGAAGGCTGCTGAACCTGCCAAGGCTGACGCTGCTGTTGACATGGTCGAAGGCGAAGGCAAGTCCGCTAACTAAGATCGAAAACGGTCAACCGCTTTTCAAAAGGGACATGGTTTTTATACCGTGTCCCTTTTTTTTGCATTTTGGTTATTGGTCATTAGTTATTGCTCAATGGCATTACTCATCCCTCGTTGCTCATCCCCTTAAATCCTATCTTCTAATAAACTTTTATCGAACAAATCTTTAAACTTTTTGTATAATTAAATAACCTATAACTCGTTATTCATTTGCAGAAAATAATATGCGTTCTTTTTTTGTCTGTATCCTTCTGGCGTGTGTGTGTGTGTTTGCCTCGGAATCGATGTTTGGTAATTCGGGTTCCGCAAGAAGTTTGATTCTTGGCGAAAGCTCCTCTATGCGTGGAGAAGCGTCTCTTACGCCGATGTATGCCGAAGTTGCGGTGGACTCTAATTATAAAATTGGTCCGGGCGACTTTTTGGACTTGATGCTTGAGGACAAGTACCTTTCTATCCAGGTGTATCCTGATGGGTATGTGGCTGTCGAAGAATGCGGTGCCGTGAACGTGGGCGGCAAGACGTTTGCCGAAGCCCAGAGACTGATTCTGGATTTGGTTTCCAAAAAATATAAACGCGAATTCTGCTTTGTGCAGCTTGCCGCCTTGAAGAAGTTCCGCATCAATGCGATGGGGGCGATTGGGCAGGTGGGGCAGCATGTTATTGAACCCCAGACGAGGCTTAGCTGGTTTCTTCGCGCTATCGGAGGGACTCTACCGAATGCGAATTCGGAAGATGTACAGGTTATTCGCGGTAAGGATACGATTCACGTGAATTTCGCGGACATGGCGACGAATGGCGGTTTTGAAAACGATATTATGCTGGAGCAGGGCGACAAGATTTTTGTGCCGTTTATTCCTATGGGCGACCATATTACCTTGCTCTTCCCCGGATACAGGACGAGTGTCGCTTACCGTGCGGACAGGACACTTCAGGACTACTTCGACCTTGCAGGGGCGAACAGGATGCACAATTTTGGCTACAAGGCCGTGTGCGTGCGCGAGCCGGACTCGGATCCTCGTTGGATTACTCTTGCCGAAATGAAAAACACGACTGTCGCCCCGAATTCAGAAATAGAGTTCTTCATCAAGGAACTGTTTGTCTATGTGGGCGGCGCCGTGAACTATATTGGGCGTTATCCGTACAATCCGACATGGCATGCCATTGACTACATCTCGTCGGGCGGTCTGAATACGATTACGGGTTCCTGGAGCCAAGTTAAGGTATGGCGTGGCGACAAGCTGAAGGCTATCGACATAAACGTTGCCTCGGATCCGGTTTTACCTGGAGATGTCATCGAAATTCCCAAGAGCCATTACGAATCGTTCAAGGATTTCACCTTGTTCATGGCTTCACTCTTGAGTGTGATTTCGTCTGCGTTCATCATTTACGTCAACTACAAGTAATTTATGGAAAAGCAAGAGTCTATCGGTTTTGTTGAAATCTGCTTGCGGATTTTGAATAACGACTTGAAGCACTTCAAGTTGATTGTCGCGCTCGTAATGATTCCAACTATTTTAGCCTTTGTCATGGTCATGTGGGTCGTGAAGCCCAAGTACGCGGCATCGGCGATTGTCACTCCGCCTGCTTCTTCGCAGACGATGGCGGGAGCCTTGAGCGGCATGCTGGGCGGTGCATCCGGCATGTCTTCGTTGCTTGGCTTGTCAGAGACGAGCGAGGACGCAAATGCAGTGTGGACAATTCTCAATTCCTGGGAACTGCACGACATGGTCATCAAGAATTTTGACCTCGCTAGACACTATGAATTCAAGGGGAAGTTCCATGCGGACCTGTTGAGGGAATTCCGCAAGAATTTCGGTCTTGAACTCAACAAGGAGGAAATGTTCTCCCTCTATTACAGGGATACGGATCCCAAGCTTGCGGTCGAGGTCGTGAAGTTCATGCTCGAAAAGGCGGACTCCGCGTTCAATGCGTTCAAGACGAAGCAGGCGCGCCAGTCTAGGGAATATTTCCAGACGAGGCTCGATTCTTGTGAACATGTGCTGGATTCTTTGCTCAAGGATTTCGTCAATTTCCAGGTTACCAACAATGTTTATGAACCGGGCGTACAGCTCGAAGCTACAATCAAGTATTTGAGCGAGTTGCAGGCCATGCGTGAAGAAGTGAGCATGGAGATGAACTTTGAAAAGCTCGACCGTGGCGAGAACAGCAAGCGTTATCAGGAGCTTTCAAAGCGGATGAAGGGGATGAATTCTGCGCTTGGCGGTACGCTTAAGGGTAAGCACAAAGATATAGGTATCCTGGAACTCAAGAAGTCCCCGGAGATTTATGCGGATTACTTGAGACGCGAAGCTGAAATCCGTATTCAGGAGGCGATGTACAAGGTGCTGCGCCAGCAGAGCGAACAGATGCGTTTGGAAGAGGCGAAGATGCTTACGAACTTGCATGTGCTTGAACCGCCTTGGGAAAACGACAAGAAGATTTCTCCGAAACGTGGACTGATTCTCGTGTTTACCGTATTCTTTTCGTTCTTCTTTGCATCGCTTCTCTGCAATCTTGTCGAATTCATGCGTTCGGAAAGCCGCACGAATAGCAGAACGGGTGCCGAATGGAAATTCTTTGTCGGTAAAGTCTGTTTCTGGCGTAAATAGTTTTTGAGGCAATTGGCATTATGGAGGCGTTGCTTGCTCATCCTGAATCGAGCGTGATGTTTGCGCTTGCCATAGTGGCCTTGGTGCTGGTTTCCATTTTCAAGGAAGATTTTTTCCGCCCATCGACTCTGTACTTTTTAGTGCAGATGGTGATGCTCGGCGTTTCGTACTTGCAGTTCTTGCCGGAAATGTCGGATTTCAATTATTCGACATGGCTTGTATGGGGTGGCGGCATGTTCTGCTTTGTAGCCGGGTGCTTCATGACGGATTTTGCTTGGCGCTCTTTGGGCGGACCTCCATTGCAGGATAAGTTATCCGTACATGGTGAGTATAACTGGGTCTGCCATTTTTTCCTTAGCTTTTCGGCATTTGCGTATTTCTTTGTGGGCGTCGTCGGTGTTATTTCGGTGGCGGGGAATCTTGTGCTCTTGACCGACAATCCGTCGATATGGCTTACGGGCAAGGACAATAACGTGCTCCGGTTCGCGGACTTCTTTACGTCGGGGGCGATGGTGGTCGGGCTCTTTGCGGTCGCGTCGTTCAAGTCGATGAACCCGGTGCGCTGGGTGCGTTATGCGTCGAGGTTTATGGTGGTGTTTACGATTTTGCTTTCGTTTGTGACTTACCCGAGCCGAGGTATCAACATGCTTTGTATAGGCATGTTCATTATTTTGTTCAACTATTTGCGTGGACGCTTTTCGTGGCGCTCGCTTGCCGTGATGACAATACTTGCCTGTATCTTTTTTGTGGCGGTCGCATCGCTTAAAGGGCAGTACGGGAATTCTGACATTACTGATAGCAAGATTGCAAAGGAGGTGGCGCTGCTCCCGTACAAGTACGTGGCGAACAATTACTGGAATTTGGATTATGCGTTCAATCGCTGGAGCGACATTCCCGAACATGAATGGACTTACGGTATCGATGCGTTTTACGGCATTACGCACTTGATGCACATTGGCGATGGCTTGCAGCAGAGCTTTGGATGGGATACGCCGTTCAACGAGAGTATCGTGAAATATCCGGGACTCAATACGATACCTTATTTGTGGGATGCCTACAAGGACTTTGGGCTGCCCGGAATATTCTTGTTGCCGTTTTTCTTTGGCGTGTTCTTTACGTTCTGCTATCATAAAACGGCGGTTGCGAAAAGTCCGCTGACGTTACTGTTGACGGCGACGTTCATGATGTGGATTATCCTCTGGAATTTCACGACTGGTTACAAGCAAAGTATGTACTGGGTGTGGATGTTTTTCTTTTCTATGGTCTGCACTATTAGCAGCGGGTCTCGTTCCATATTGCCCGCAGACCCAGATGTCGTGGGGGAGTTGGACGAGAGGAATACGAGCGTTGCGATAGGGGAAGGGGCTAGTGACGTGCAGTATCAGCACTGTCATTCTGGAGGCCCTTTGGGCCGATAGAATCCATAGTGTAGTTCGCCTAGTATCAGGATTAGATTATGGGCTTTATCATTGATTTTTTGATTGATTTTGCGGTTTCGTTGCTGAGTTGGCGGCATTTGTTGATATTGTTGTTTATCGTTGCTCTAGGTTACTGTATTTATGAATTTTTGTTGCCGTTGTTTGGCGCTTCGCCGTGAGGTGCGGGATGGATATTGAAGTTCTCCGTGCCGAAGAAGAATGGCAGCGTGCGGGTGCGTATTCCGTTCGCATTCAAGGAATGAATCGCCAGCATCATATTCCGCTGCGAGAAGAATTCGACGAGCATGATTGCGACGGTACGAAGTACATCGTGCTGCTGGATGACGGATATCCTGTGGCCACATGTCGGTTCTACGAACTGAGTGCGAAGTGCGTGACGATTGGGCGCGTCGTTGTGTTGCCGGAATACCGCGGACAAAAGCTTGGCGCTAAAGTGATTCGCGAAGCCGAAGCGTGGATTGCAGAATGCGGCTACACCGAAATCGCAATCGACAGCCGCTTGGAAGCTGTCGGCTTTTACGAAAAATTAGGATACAAGTTATTTGGTGGCGATGTCGTGAAAAGCGGCGCCTTCGATTGCGTGCAGATGAGGAAGTCGTTAACGTCATTCTGACCCTGTAAGGGAAAGAATCCTGTAAAGTCTTGTATTGCGTTGCCATCCCGCACTTGTGATGAATTTGTATAAATTAAATTATTTGGTTTTTGTTTGAAATTGAAAATATATTTATACAGATGATTGTTTCCTGTCTGTTTTAAAACGACAAGGGAGGGATTTTATGAAAGGTGGATTTTTTAGACTGATTGGTGCTGCGATGACAGCTCTCATATGCGTTGGTATGTGGGGGTGTTCGGATGATGTGACGATGCACTGGTCGGAGGAACGTTCGATAGGTAAAGTTGTTGGATTTGTTAATGACTCTTTAGCTATTGTCAATACTTCTCGTTATTGGCATGAGGAAGTGGAGCCTACATTTGGTCTTTCGTATGATTATTCTGGGTATGCCCACCCAGGATTGTCTCTTTACAACTACCGAGTTCAATTAGATGGACCTGTATGGTCTGATACGCTAGACAACTCAAGGGACGATGATTTTAATTATATCAGAGGGCAACTTTCAGATTCTGTAATATGGGGTGGTGATCCGAAATCGGAAGTGTCGTTCTGGAAAATTGGCGAGAAGCCGCACAAGATGAAAATAAAAAAATTATTTGACGGTTGTTCCATTGATGTCCCTTATACAACGAAGTTACGACCTTGGCTTGACGGGAAAATTTTGGTATTGGGAAATAATAGGAATCCTAATATAGAGGGGTTTTATTTGGATAGTTTGGGGGATGGGTATTGCCAATATGGCGTGTTGGATACGATTCAAAAAGTGGTTACCTACAAGAGATTAGAAGGTGATTTAAAATGGATTAAAAAATGTGATGATGTAAGAGCGTGGGGTGATGATGTGTATTGTTTTAGGCCAGGAGAGCGAGCTTTTGAAGCTGTTCTTCTGCGAAATGAAAAAGATACTGTGGATGTCCCAGTAAAATTTACTGTTGGAGATTTTTGGGGGAGTATCTTACAGCCTAACGCTAATTTATGTAATCTTATTAATGGTCAGGTTGTTTGTTTTGGGGTTGTATGGCGTGGAGGTTTGTCTTTTTATCAAAACGATGAAACTGTTGTTGAGTATTAATTTCCTGTAGGAAGATAATGAAAAAGTCAATAATTTTATTGCTTGCTATTGCAAGTATGTGTTGGTCCATCCCCAAGCCGATGGAAAGTATTACGAATTACAATGTGATGATGGTTCACGGTGCGTAGGCCCCTAACCTCTATAACCTAAAACCTGCTCCCTAACCACCAACCACTAACCACTGTCAACTGCGGCATAGCCGCGTTACCACTTCATTCTCTTATTGCGGATAAAATACCCGAATAAAATTGCGGTAATCACAAGGTCGCCGGTGAGGGCGAATAGCGGAATCATGGCATTGTCGAAATACATCCCTGCAAGGCCGCAAGCGATGACGTTCGAGGCGCCGCCGATGCTCACCATGATGGCGTAGGCGCGTGTCGCATGTTCCTTGAGGAGTGTCGAGATGAGCGTGGTGCGTGCTGCCTGGAAAATGAGCGAGAACGAAAGTATCTGTAAAATGCTAGCGCTTGTCTGTAACGAAGTGTCGGTCCACGGGGCGGCAAAGAAAAGAATCTTTAAAATCCATGAGGGGAACAGCCACAAGGGTGCAGAACACATGGCGATGAATAACGTAAATATGGCGATGTCCTTGATGTGGATGTCTTTGTCGTGTGTGGAGTGGAGCGTGATGAGGTTCGACGAGATGAAGTGCACCATGATGCTTGAGCAGAGCAAGAGAATTTTGTGGCCGAAGTTGTAGCAGCCGAGGAATTCGGCGCTTGCAAACTTGTCTGCGACATAGAGGCCGACGGGGAGGTAGGCGAATGCGGCAAAGCTCGAAATGGCATAGGGAATACCCGCCTTGACCATGAGCGCGATAAAGCGGAAGGTTCGCCGCGTGATTTTGAGAAGGCGTGCATGGAACGCTTGCGTCACGCCATAGAAGAATGCGGGGAGTGCGGCAAGCACCATCGCAAGCGCGATGAACTCGATGCGTTCGACTTTGAAGTAGAGAAGGGCAAGGCCCATGACGACGGAATATGAAATCGTGTGCAGCAGTTTCGAGACGAAGAGGCGCTTCCAGAATTTTCCGCAGATGAAATACCAGTCGAAAAACGCATGCTGGAAAACAAGCCCTAGCGTGAAAATCAGTTCACCGTAGAAAATCGGGTGACCATAACGGAACGTGAACGCGAAGGCGGCCATGAGTAACGCTGCCGCCGTTGCAGAAAATAATCGCAATTGGAGAATGCTCCGGAATAGCGAACCGTTTGTGGCGCGGCTTCCGAAAAAGGCTAGGATAAGCGTCGTCATGCCGAAGTCGGCGATAGCGCAGAAAATCGAGTAATCCGTCTGGAGCAGCCCGAAATGCCCGTAAGAGGCTGTTCCCAAGTTCCGTGCAATAAAATTTTGCACAAAAAATGAAATTCCTTGGATAAGGAGGTTTACAAATGCGATGAAAACGCCGATTCTTATATTGCGGAACGCCTGGAACATGGAGGTAAAGATAAAAAAGAGTTTCGAGAATTAGGTGTTTAGGTAATAGGGTTTAGGGGTTAGGTTTTAAATAGTAGCGTTGGAATGCATTAGAAAGCATTGGTTTAGATGGCGGATCATGTTTCGGCATAGCACACTTCGATTGAACTTCCTACTTCCTACTTCCTACTTCCTACTAACCACTAACCAGTGTTTACTATATTTCAAACCATGGGAAAATTGCAAGGTCAATCTTCATTTTTTGTTCCGGGGCCGCCGGCGAAACCGGGCGAGGCTCACAAGCCTATCGTCGAATTCTTGCTCAAGGAAATTCGCGGGGAGACGGTTCTCGATCTCGGTGGTGGCGAGGGTGCTTACTCGTTCGAGTTGAAAAAGTCCGGCTTTGCAACGACGGTTGCCGACATTAACGAGAAATCGCTTGCGGTTGCTGACCAGAACGGTCTCAAGACGAAACTGCTTGAGCCGGGCGAGACGCTGGGCGAAAATTCCTTTGACACGGTCATGTTGATCGAGGTGCTGGAGCACGTGCCGAACCCGACGGAATTCTTGAAGTACGCGATTGGGATTGCCAAAAAGCGGGTGCTGTTCACGCTGCCGTGCACGAACGACTTTAAAACGTTGTTCGAAAACGGACTCTCGTATGCGCACATAGCTGTGTCCGACCATCTTTGGCATTTTTCGTACGACGAGATGAAACAGTTGTTGGATGGCCTCGGTGTGAAGTACAGCCTTACGATGGGTGACTATCTGTTCCCGGGGTCGGGCATCATGCTTTTGCGGAATTGCTTTAGTGGTCCAATCGGCTTTGTCCTGATGTTGCCGTTCCGCGTGATGAACAAGTTTGGGCTGATTCCTAAACGCTACCCGTCCCGTTTTTACGGTATCATCGAAAAAGGGTGATTTGGGGCACTTGTAAACGGCTATTTACGCAAGTAAGCCGAAAATATTTTTGAAGATTTTGTATCTTTGGTCTTGAAATCGCGAGAGTGGCGGAATTGGCAGACGCGCCAGACTTAGGATCTGGTACTTCGGTGTGTGGGTTCGACTCCCACCCCTCGCAGTTCTTTTTTTACCACCTTTTTAACAACCGTTTATCGGAGTATATATGTCCGCTGAAATCAAAGAAACTAGTGCAACCGTACGCACCATTGAAATTACAATCCCGCAGGATGATCTCAAGGTTCCGTTCGAAAAGAAGCTTTCTCAGTACAAGAAGCAGGTCACCTTCAAGGGTTTCCGTCAGGGACAGGTGCCGAAGGCCATGATCTTGAAGCAGTTCGGACCTTCCATCCGTCACGAAGCGGTTGATGATGTCGTGAACTCCATCGTGCAGGACACGCTCAAGAAGGCGAACATCAATCCGGTGGGCAGGTTGGTCGTGAAGGAATTTAACGACGACGAAAAGAGCGACATCACACTGAAGGTGGAAGTCGAAGTCGATCCGGAAATCGATATCCAGGGTTATGCCGACACGGGCATCACCGTTCCGGCTACTGCCGTCCACGAAGAAGAAGTCCAGAACGAGTTCAACCGCCTCATGCAGATGTGGAGCAAGGACGAACACGTTGACCGCGAAGCGAAGAAGGGCGACGTTGTCGTGGGTGACTATATTGAAGTTGTTATCGATGGTGAAAAGCAGGAACTTCCGGAAAACAAGGAATTCCGCTCCCTCCTCGGTGAATCCGCAAGTCCGGGATTCGACGAAGGCCTCATGGGTTCTAAGGCCGGCGACAAGAAGGAAATCAACTTCAAGTATCCGGATGACCACAAGGACGAACGCTACCGCGGCAAGACGGCCCAGTTCAACGTCGAAATCAAGGACG
>JAEEGJ010028259.1_pt1 | contig 11179 bp, 9 predicted proteins | sample 8958761 | NCBI WGS metagenome assembly JAEEGJ01 (sample SAMN16246546, study PRJNA631951) | gut metagenome | biome: gut microbiome; feature: rumen; material: RS-attached | host: Bos | place: Iran: Karaj | collected 2018-10
TTCTCCTTTGTCATGACATCCTCGATCTTGACGTCATAATTACGCTGGAAACGCAGGTCACGGTTGGTGACGATACCGCACAGTGTGCCGTCCTCCTCAACAACGGGTATACCGCCGATGTGATACTCTGCCATAAGTGCCAGAGCATCCTTGATGGTATTCTGACGGTGAATGGTAACAGGGTCGTATATCATTCCGTTCTCAGCACGCTTGACGATAGCCACCTGGCGGGCCTGCTCTGCTATAGGCATATTCTTGTGGATAACGCCGATACCACCCTCGCGGGCGATGGCGATAGCCATACGTGACTCAGTTACGGTATCCATAGCTGCTGTCACAAACGGGATGTTGAGGGTGATGTTGCGTGAGAATCTTGAAGTAAGATTGATGTCACGCGGCAGAACCTCTGAATAAGCAGGGATAAGCAGGACATCATCAAACGTTAGTCCTTCCATTGCAACTCTATCTTCTAAAAATGACATGTTGATATAGTTTTAATTGTTATTTCAATCAGTTACCCATTTCAGATATGAACTTGATACGTACCAGACGGATCTCCTCTTCCGAGTAGTCATCACCAAGTTCGTCTATTGCGTCGTCTATTGAATCGCTCTCAGACTCGCGGAAGTATTCGTAGATATCCTCGGCACGGTCATCGTCCATCACGCTCTCTATGAAGTAGTCAATGTCAAGCTTTGTACCTGAATTGACGATGGCCTCAATCTCAGTGAGGAGTTCGTCAAAGTCAATACCCTTGCTTATGGCTATGTCGTCAAGCGCCACCTTCATGTCTATGCTCTGGATAATGCTTACCTTGAGCTTGGACTTGTTGGCCACGGTACGTACACGAAGGTCCTCGGGACGCTCAATCTCATTCTCCTCGACATGACGCTTGATCAGGTCAATAAACTCCTGACCGTAACGCTTAGCCTTTCCTGCACCTACGCCCGGAATGTTCTGGAGCTCGTCAATGGTTACAGGATATGTGGTGGCCATTGCCTCCAGTGAAGGATCCTGGAAAATAACATATGGCGGCAGCTGCAGGTGCTTGGAGAGTTTCTTGCGCAAGTCCTTGAGCATCGAGTAGAGCTCAGGGTCAACGGCAAATGATCCGCCTCCGCGCATCGGGCCTTCAGTCTCGTCATCCTCAAACTCCTTATCCTCAACTATCATGAATGACTTGGGGTTCTTGAGGAAGTCACGGCCTTCATCGGTTATCTTGAGCAGACCGTAGTTCTCGACGTCCTTACGGATGTAACCGGCTATCAGAGCCTGGCGGATGACGGCGTTCCATGTCTTCTCCTCCTCATCGGATCCGGAACCGAATGCCTCAAGGTCATCATGCATATGGTCTGTTATCTCGGATGTCTCCTTGCCCAGGAGCATATCGATGATATAGTCTGCCTTGAAGTTCTCCTTTACAGCCAGTATGCACTCCAGGACTGTCTCCAGCAGTTGCTGCGCCTCAACCTGTTTCTTGGGATTCAGGCAGTTGTCGCAGTTGCCGCAGTTGTCCTCCTCATAGTTCTCACCGAAATAGTGCAGAAGCAGTTTGCGGCGGCATACCGATGACTCGCAGTAGGCGGTGGTCTCGGCCAGCAACTGACGGCCTATATCCTGCTCGGCAAGAGGCTTGCCCTCAAGGAACTTCTCCAGTTTCTGGACATCCTTGCTGTTGTAGAATGCTATGCACTGGCCCTCACCGCCGTCACGTCCGGCACGGCCGGTCTCCTGATAGTAGCCCTCAAGGCTCTTGGGGATATCGTAATGGATGACGTAACGTACATCGGGCTTGTCAATACCCATTCCGAACGCGATGGTAGCCACGATGACATCAATCTTCTCCATGATGAAGGCGTCCTGCGTCTTGCTGCGTGCGGCAGCCTCCATGCCAGCATGATAAGCCATGGCCGATATGTCATTGGCCTGGAGAATCTCGGCCAGTTCCTCAACCTTCTTGCGGGAGAGGCAGTAGATGATACCTGACTTGCCGGGGTTTGACTTGATGAACTTTATGATGTCCTTGTCAACATTCTTGGTCTTGGGCCTTACCTCATAGTAAAGGTTGGGACGGTTGAATGATGACTTGAAGTCCTTGGCATCCTGAATGCCCAGGTTTTTCTTTATGTCATCACGCACCTTGTTGGTGGCTGTAGCTGTCAATGCGATTATGGGAGCCAATCCTATCTCCTTTACAATATCCCTTATCTTACGGTACTCAGGGCGGAAATCATGTCCCCACTCCGATATACAGTGAGCCTCATCGATGGCGTAAAACGATATCTTGACCTTCTTGAGAAAATCCACATTCTCCTCCTTGGTAAGTGACTCGGGGGCCACATACAGGAGTTTGGTCTTTCCGCTCAGGATATCGGCTTTTACAAGGTCTATTGATGTTTTGTTCAGAGACGAATTGATAAAGTGTGCTATACCGTCCTCCTCACTCAGGTTACGCATGGCGTCCACCTGGTTCTTCATAAGAGCTATGAGGGGAGAAATCACGATGGCTGTTCCGTCCATTACAAGGGCAGGGAGCTGATAGCAGAGAGACTTGCCGCCTCCTGTAGGCATAAGCACGAACGTATCCTTGCCGGCCATCAGATTACGGATAATAGCCTCCTGATCTCCCTTGAAAGTATCGAAGCCGAAATGAACTTTCAGTATTTCCTGCAGATTCACATCTTTTGCCATACAAACATTAAATATTCATCCAAATTCCTATAGCGATAGAAAACAAAGTTAAGTACAAGTATTTCATACTTGCAAACTTTTTGACGAAAAAAAAATCAAATATTTTTAATAATATGACCGCAGCACGTCAGGCTTTCCCGAATACTGCGCCATCGGCCTTATCCAACTGACTCTTGGCATAATCCAAAGTCACGGTATAGCTCTTCTTTGACGATGACGGTATCTCGTACATGGCATCGATCATAATGGTCTCCACGATTGACCTCAAGCCGCGTGCTCCCAGCTTAAACTCTATGGCCTTGTCAACGATGAAATCCAGAACCTCGGGCTGGAATGTAAGTTCCACTCCGTCCAGTTTGAATATCTTGGCATACTGGCGGACTATTGAATTCTTGGGTTCTGTAAGAATGTTTCTCAGAGCCTCGCGGTCCAGCGGCTGAAGGCTGGTCACAACCGGCAGACGGCCTATTATCTCAGGTATGAGACCGAATGATTTCAGATCCTGGGGTGAAACATACTTCATAAGGTTGTTAAGGTCAACCTTGCTGCGCTGCTCGACTGAGTCGAATCCCACCACCTGGGTATTCAGGCGGCCGGCAATCTTGCGCTCTATGCCGTCAAAGGCACCGCCGCAGATAAACAGGATGTTCTTGGTGTCAACCTGAATGAATTTCTGCTCGGGATGCTTGCGACCGCCCTGAGGGGGAACGTTGACCACGGTACCCTCAAGCAGTTTGAGCAGGCCCTGCTGTACGCCCTCTCCGCTCACGTCACGTGTAATGGAGGGGTTGTCGCTCTTGCGTGCTATCTTGTCTATCTCATCAATGAACACAATTCCGCGTTCTGCGGCAGCCACATCATAATCGGCCACCTGAAGCAGACGTGACAGGATGCTCTCCACATCCTCACCCACATAACCTGCTTCTGTGAGGACCGTTGCATCCACAATGGTGAAAGGAACTTTGAGCAGACGTGCTATGGTCTTGGCCAGCAGCGTCTTGCCTGTACCGGTGGCACCCACCAGTATGATATTGCTCTTCTCTATGTCAATATCATCGGTTTCAGGCTGGGTGATACGTTTGTAATGGTTGTAAACGGCAACAGAAAGGTAGCGCTTGGCGGCATCCTGCCCAATCACATAATCGTCAAGGAACTTCTTGATTTCCTTGGGTTTGGGCACTGATTCCATGGTGAATGAAGGCTTGTCGCCACCCTGCTTGGCATCACGCACTATCTCAGCCGCGCGCTCCACGCACTCGTTGCATATACAGCCCTCAATACCGGTGATGAGAAAACCCACCTCCTTGTCTGAACGTCCGCAGAAACTGCAATACTGTCCCTTCTTGCCTGCCATTATCCGTTATTTGCGTTTCTCCAATACCTGATCGATCATACCATATTCCTTGGCCTCCTGAGCCGACATCCAGTAGTCACGGTCACTGTCAGCCCACACCTTGTCAAACGGGGTATGCGAATGGTCCGATATGATTGTGTAAAGTTCTTTCTTCATCTTCTGGATCTCGCGTGCAGTAATCTCAATGTCACTTGCCTGACCCTGAACACCACCCAGAGGCTGATGTATCATGACACGGCTGTGAGGCAGAGCCGAACGCTTACCCTCCTGACCTGCTACAAGCAGTACGGCAGCCATGCTGGCGGCCATGCCGGTGCAGATGGTGGCAACGGGGCTTGTTATAAACTGCATTGTATCATAAATTCCCAGACCGGCGGTTACGCTGCCGCCGGGGGAATTCAGATATATCGAGATCTCCTTTGATGAGTCTATAGAATCCAGATACAGGAGCTGAGCCTGTATCGTGTTTGCCACATAGTCGTTGATTTCCGTACCCAGGAATATAATGCGGTCCATCATCAGACGTGAGAACACATCCATCTGGGTTACGTTCAACTGACGCTCCTCAAGGATATAGGGGTTCAGATACTGGGATTCTGCCTTGATGACATCATCCAATGTCTGGCTGTTCATTCCGAGATGGCGGACAGCGAATTTACGGAAATCATCCATAGCTCTTTTATTTACTTCTTGGTTGTTTTCTTTGCTTTGGGAGCAGACTCGGCTGCAGTCTCAAAAAGCTTGTTGAACTCATCAACGGTAACCTTCTTGTTCTTGAGCTTTACATCCTTCTTGAGGGCAGCGGTGAGCTTTGACTCAATGGCGCGGTTTACAAGGCCGTCAACGGTCTCACGCTTCTTGAGCATCTCCTTTGAGTAGTTGTCGAGCAGCTCATCGGGAATATTCATCATACCGTACTGAGCGAACTGGGCGCGTGTTGCCTCGCGGGCCATTGCCTGTACATCGGCCTCCTCGACCTTGATTGAATACTTCTCAACCAGCTTCTCCTGGATGAGGTGCCATGTAAGCTCCTCAAGGCTGCGCTGGAATGTAGCCTCATCGTCCTGTGCGTCGGGCTTGTTAGCCTTCATGATACGCTTGAGCAGATCCTCGGCATACTCCAGCTTGCCTACCTTCTCCATCAGGTAAGCGCGAACGTCAAGCAGGAACTTGTAGTCGCTGTCAGGTACGAAACTCTGAGCCAGAGTCTCCTCAACCTTGGCGCGGAAACCGGCCTCGTCCTTAACTGCATCCTTACCGAACACGCGGTCAAACACCTCCTGGTTCAGCTCGCTCTCAACGAAACGGGTGATATCCTGGATGGTGAGTGAGAAATCGGCGGTGATACCCTCAACCTCCTCCTTCTTCTTGTTGAGGAGTGAAGATATCTCTATGGCGTTGCCCTCATAAGCCTTTGAGGGGTTGAACTTGATTACGTCACCCTTCTTGGCCTTGGCAAAAAGTTTCTTCTGAGCGGCAGCCTTGATATACTCGGGCATCAGGGTTGCACCCTCTACTACGATACCGCCCTCCTTGGCTGTACCGTCGGCGTTCAACTCAACGAGCTGACCCTTTACAACGTCCTTGTCCTGGTAAGCGTCAACCTGCTCGTAATGACCGTTCTGCTGAGTGTAGGCCTTAACCTGGTTTTCCACCATCTCGGGGGTAACCTTTATCTCATAGTAGGTAACGGCATCGTCCTTACCGATCTGAGCATCGAACTTGGGAGCAAGAGCAATGTCAAAGTAGAATGTCTGGTTGTCGTCATCAAGACTCATGCCGGCCTCCTTCTCCTCATTGGGAAGCGGCTCGCCCAGCATATCGATCTTGTTATCCTTGATGTAACCGAATACCTTCTCCTGGAGAAGCTTGTTGATTTCATCGGCTTTGATAGATTTTCCGTACATCTTCTGTACAAGACTCATGGGAACCATACCCGGACGGAAACCCGGCATCTGCACTTTCTTTCTGGCATCCTTGAGTGCCTTGTCTACATTCTCCTGATAATCAGCTTTGTCCATGCTGACGGTAAGCAGGCCCTGTACCTTGCTTACATTCTCAAACTTTACGTTCATTCTGTCTTTATAGTGTTGATTTATTTCTTCTTTTTTAATTAGGGTGCAAAATTAGATTAAATACTGCAAATAGAGAAATAATTGAGATTTTTTAGCGAATTTGATTAACTTTGCCACGTTATGGAAGAGTTTCAAGAAACGGCATCAGACCACAAGATGGTACTAAGGACCGAGGATCTTGTGAAACGCTATGGAAAGCGTACCGTAGTGAACCACGTTTCATTCGACGTGAAACAGGGTGAGATAGTTGGTTTGCTGGGACCTAACGGAGCCGGCAAGACCACATCATTCTACATGACTACAGGTCTTATCACCCCCAATGAGGGACATATATATCTTGACGATCAGGACATAACCGATTACCCCGTATACAAGCGTGCCCGCGCAGGCGTAGGCTACCTGGCACAGGAGGCCAGCGTATTCCGCAAGATGAGTGTCGAGGACAATATCGCATCAGTCCTGGAACTTACCGGACGTCCGCTTGACTACCAGCGTGAAAAACTGGAGAGCCTTATAAACGAGTTCCGTCTGCAGAAAGTGCGCAAGAACCTGGGCGACCGCCTTTCAGGTGGTGAGCGCCGCCGTACCGAGATTGCCCGCTGCCTTGCCATCGAGCCCAAGTTCATAATGCTGGACGAGCCTTTTGCCGGAGTTGACCCCATTGCCGTTGAGGATATCCAGCAGATTGTATGGAAACTCAAGGACCGCAACATAGGAATCCTCATCACTGACCACAACGTACACGAGACGCTCAGCATCACAGACCGCGCCTACCTGCTGTTTGAGGGACGCATCCTGTTCCAGGGAACCCCCGAGGAACTTGCCGTCAACCCCGTGGTAAGAGAGAAATACCTGAGCCAGAGTTTCGAACTCAAGAAAAAGAATTTCCAGAAATGATTCGCAAGTACCTGAAAAGTATAACAGCTTTGACGGTCTGCCTTATGCTTTGTGCATCGGCCTTTGCCGTTCCCATGAGGCGCAAGCCGGGAATACACATACCGGAATACTATATGCCTACTGACCGTGACAATCCCGCTCTCTGGGGCGGACAGCCACGTTATGGGCTCAACCGTACGGCAGCGGCCCCCGGTGACTACTCAATATCAGACATACCCCGCACAGGCAGTATAGAATACCCCTTGGTTCTGGTGGAATTCAGCGACCTTCATTTTACCAGAGATGCTGAAACGATCAGGAAACATTATGAATGCATATTCAATGGGCACGGATATTCTGATTCAGTCAAATACGTTCACAATGGAGTGACCTATCACGCTGCCAACGGAAGCGTAGCGGACTATTTTTGGGACATGTCCTACGGACAGTTCAATCCTACCTTCAAGATTATCGGCCCGATAACCCTTTCCAGGGGTTATGCCTATTACGGCAGCGGAAAATACGACAATGTCCACGCCCTGGTACGCGAAGTGTGCGATTCCATAATCACCCATAACCATGCAAACCTTTCCGGATATGCCCGTAACGGAATGATCGACCAGATTTCAATCGTCTACGCCGGCCGGGGAGAGAATTATGAAGGATCTGACCCGAATACAATATGGCCCCAGGCCGACTTCGTTTATTTCAACAGACAGGATGATCCCGTTGTTTACGGGAAAGGTATCAGCCGAGCCAAATGTGCGTGCACACCGGAACTGTATTGGGATTCGGACTCCTTGCTGGACGGCATAGGCACGTTCTGCCATGAGTTCTCCCACACGCTCGGCCTTCCGGATTATTATGATACAGGAGAAGACGCAGATGACATCAACTCTGCCATGGGATACTGGAGTCTTATGGATGCCGGTTGCTATGAAGACGGAGGATTCTCGCCGGTGGGATATACCGCATTTGAAAGATATTCACTGGGATGGCTGGATCTGGAAGAGATTACCGGTCCGGGTACTTATGACCTCTATTTCATTGCCCGTAAGCCCAACCCCGAACAAGGTATTAATGTTGCATACCGTCTGAGTACCGGCGATGACAACCAGTTCATTATTCTGGAAAACCATATCAAGAACGGTTGGTACAGATATCAAAGGACCCGGGGAATAATGGTAACAGCTGTTGATTACAACAGAAGCAAATGGACCAGCAATAAACTCAACAACGGTGACCTGAAACGTTATAAGATACTTCCGGCCGACAACGATTACGACGTATACACAGATGCCGGCGACCTGTTCCCCTATACCTGGACCGACAGTCTGGGAACACATGTCATAGACAGCATAACCACCACGGGAAAACCGCAGCTCAAAGCCGGCACTTCATACCCGCTTTACTCTATCTACAACATAACCAGGAACAGCAGCGTATTTACATTCACCCTCCGTTCCGATATGCCGACAAATGCCGGAAACGTGAAACAGGATGAAACGACTGTCACAGTCTATGACATGACCGGTAAGCCCGTCATCAAAACCACGACCTCAGATCCCGGGCACATCAGCCTCCCCGGACCCGGAATCTGGATTATAAAGTACGGAAACATAACAAGAAAAGTGAGGCTTTGAACCTCACTTTTCTTATTTCTGACGGATAAAGATGTTTATGGGAGTACCGCTGAAATCCCATTTCTCACGAATCTTGTTCTCAAGGAAACGCTTGTAGGGATCCTTTACGTACTGCGGCAGGTTGGCAAAGAATATGAATGTAGGAATCTGCGGACCCTGCAACTGTGTGCAGTACTTTATCTTGATATACTTGCCCTTGGTCGATGGAGGCGGATAAGCCTCGATCAGAGGCAGCATCTCGGCATTCAGCTTGCCGGTGGATACATGGTTGGTCTTATGCTTGTAAACATCCTTGGCATATTCCAGCACCTTGAGTATGCGCTGTTTCTCTATGGCCGATGTAAACACAATCGGGAAATCCACGAACGGAGCCAGACGTGAGCGTATGGCATCCTCGTAGTTCTGCATCACCTTGGCCGAGCGGTCCTCGATGAGGTCCCACTTGTTGACCACCACCACAAGACCCTTCTGGTTTTTGATAATGAGTGATACAATATTCATGTCCTGGCTCTCTATGCCGCGGGTGGCATCCAGCATGAGCACGCAGACATCGCTGTTCTCAATGGCGCGTATGGAACGCATCACGGAGTAGAACTCCAGATCCTCCTCAACCTTGCTCTTCTTGCGGATACCGGCGGTATCAACCAGATAGAAATCAAATCCAAACTTGGTGTATCGGGTATATACCGAGTCACGTGTGGTGCCGGCAATATCGGTCACGATGTTGCGGTCCTCACCTATGAAAGCATTCACAATCGAGCTCTTGCCCACGTTAGGACGGCCCACTACTGCAAAACGGGGTATATCATCCTCAGTCTCGGCATCAGCCTCGGCGGGCAGCTTGCTTACCACCAGGTCCAAAAGTTCACCCGTACCGCTTCCGTTTGCGGCCGATATGCTTACGGGATCACCCAGTCCCAGACTGTAGAACTCAGCTGCGGCATACTGGAGGTCAAAGGTATCCATCTTGTTGGTAACCAGTATGACCGGAGTCTTGGAACGGCGCAGGATACCTGCCACCTCATCATCCAGATCAGTTACACCGTTCTTGATATCCACCAGGAACAGGATAAGATCAGCCTCGTCAATGGCTATCTTGACCTGCTTGCGGATCTCCTCCTCAAACACGTCGTCCGAGTTGACCACCCAACCGCCGGTATCAACCAGAGAGAACACGCGGTTACCCCACTCGCACTTGCCGTACTGGCGGTCACGCGTGGTACCGGCCACATCATCCACAATGGCCTGACGGGTCTGTGTAAGACGGTTGAATAGTGTTGACTTGCCTACATTGGGGCGGCCTACTATTGCTACCAGATTGCTCATAGCTGTAGTGAGTTAATTGTAATCAATCCTGTCCGTAACCAAAGTTGCGGAGTTCGCGGTCGGAGCTGCGCCAGTCCTTGTCCACCTTGACGAACAGTTCCATGAAGATCTTCTTGCCGAAGAACTTCTCCAGGTCCTTGCGGGCCTCGATGGCAACACGCTTGAGGGCCTGACCCTCATGTCCTATCAGGATACCCTTCTGTGACTCACGCTCCACATAGATGACTGCGTTGATCACTATACGTGAGTGGTTCTCGCGGAACTGCTCCACAACCACCTCTACAGAGTAAGGTATCTCCTTGTCGTAATGCAGGAGAATCTTTTCACGGACTATCTCCGATACAAAGAATCGGGCGGGCTTATCGGTCAGCTGGTCCTTCTCGAAATAGGGAGGACACTCCGGTATCAACTCATTGACACGCTTCAAAACGGTCTTGACACCGAATGCTGTGGCGGCTGATATGGGTATTATCTCCGCATTTGGAAGTTTTTCATGCCATGACTCCACCAGTTTTACCAGGTTCTCCTCATCGGTCAGGTCAATCTTGTTGATGATGACCAGCACCGGCACCTTCATCTTGGCTACCTTCTCAAGGAACTCGGCGTTCTTATCGGCCTTCTCCACGACATCGGTCATGTAGAGCAGCACATCGGCGTCAACCAGGGCTGACTCCGAGAACGCAAGCATGGATTCCTGGAGTTTGTAGTTGGGTTTGAGCACACCGGGAGTGTCCGAGAAGACTATCTGGGACTCCTCGGTATTGACTATACCCATTATCCTGTGACGCGTGGTCTGCGCCTTGAATGTGGCAATGGATATGTGCTCGCCCACAAGCAGGTTCATCAGTGTTGACTTGCCTACATTGGGGTTACCCACTATGTTTACGAATCCGGCCTTGTGCATAGGAAAAACTGTCTTTGGTAAGAGTCAAAAAAAACGCATCTTAAAGGGATGCGTTTTTCGTTCTTGGTTTACTCAGCGGCTGCTTCCTTGACTACTGCCAACTTGCCTCTGTAATAACCGCACTCACCGCATACTGTGTGATAGACGTGCCATGCTCCGCAGTTCGGGCAGATTGCAAGTGTGGGTGCTACTGCCTTATCGTGAGTCCTTCTTTTCGCAGTTCTTGTCTTGGACTGCCTTCTTTTAGGATGTGCCATTTTGTTTTGTTTTTATTATTGTTGTTTATTCGTTATCTGATTCCATCAAGCTG
>JAEEGJ010028260.1_pt1 | contig 11179 bp, 8 predicted proteins | sample 8958761 | NCBI WGS metagenome assembly JAEEGJ01 (sample SAMN16246546, study PRJNA631951) | gut metagenome | biome: gut microbiome; feature: rumen; material: RS-attached | host: Bos | place: Iran: Karaj | collected 2018-10
GAATCTCCGATTTTGAGTTTGAGAGTGGCTCGAACTCAATCTTGTCGTCATATAAAATCCACTTGGGCTTTGAGTAGTCAACAACATCTTCTTCCACGAGGTCAGAAATAACATAGCTCATCGTGCCTACTTTCCTAATGCCCACATAGCAGTGACCGCTCTTGGTGCCTGACGGAGACGGACTGAATGATCCTGACACAGACTCCCCATTTTTCTCAAAGGCATACTGATAATTTGTACGCATATCAACCATACTGACCGGCATCTGGAGGACGTTAGTTCCAGAATAAAGAGCATCAAAATCCACCACGGAAGAAATATTGTGCGACCAGCAGAACTCCAGAAGCTCCTTTCCGTCTATGCCGTACTGCTCCCACCTTGGATAAAGGACGGGAAGAGTATAGAACTCATCACGGGTTATCGTGCGGCCAACAAGACTTGCTTCCTTTTCTGCCCAGTGTGTAGTAACGAAATAGCATGGGTCGGGATCAAACCACTCCTCATCGATGCTTTTTCCGCTTTCAAGAGTACCCTGGGATGCCCAAGTGACATCAAGAAGAAAACCGTTCTCATGGGCCTCGTTATCATACACTATGTTCCATGCGTGGGGCAAAGCGCCTATCTTGAACTTTCCGCTTCCTGATGCGATGTTTCCTACCCTCTCCTCACATTCAATGTCCACTGCCTTGCACATAGCCGCCATAAGCAATGAATATCCGCCGCAGACTGCCTTCCTGTTAGTGAACGCACCTTCCTTGGTATAGGACTTTGTGCTAAAGCTGTAGTCATAATCGATGTGAAGCGCAATCCATGCGAATATCGCCCTTGCCTTTTCTTTTACGGTGGCATCTTCCGGCAAAGCGGCGATTATTGCCTTTGCGGCATTCTCGATGCTTTCCGTGGTGGGAATGATTAGGTTCGCAACAAGGTTGTCTATCGGAGTGTAATCCGGCCTTGGACGCGGCTGAATCGTGGAGACGAAGATTGTGTCGTATTTATCATCGCGCTCACCGAAGTCCAGTTCACGCACCCCGTCCTCGTAGTCGGAAAGCGTCTTCTCGCTAAGTATAACTTTAGGATTGATGTTGACTTCTGCGGTCGTGCCATCGCTCGGATTTGTGCTGCTACCTGGGTTGGTGCTAGGGTTTGTGTTATCTCCTGAGCTTGTGCCGTCGCTCGGGGGCGTGTTGTTTCCCGTGTCAGTGCTTGGAGAAAGGGATGCAACGGTTGTAACGGCAGAATTGAATTCAGTCTGAGAGGAGGTTCTGAACCTGGCAGTTGCGGGAGAGCTTGAGACGGAGCCGTTCGTGCCGCTCAAAACAACGGAGGCTTTCTGGTACTGCCTGGATGAGGTGAAGTAGAGGTATGCTGTTCTCTGTTTCTGGTTGTAGACAAAATATCCGTTGTAGCTTGTGCTGGTGCTTTTGGCAGCAGTCTCCACAACGGCTACAAACTGCGCGGTCTTGGCATAAAGCGTAACCTCGGCGCTCTGACCGGAAATCTGACCGCTTATGTACTTGTTCTCGCTAAGACCGGAATATGAAATGCTCACGTTTTCGGTCTGATTCTGATTCCCGAAAAGCAACGGGCATGAAACCAAGGCAAGGCTAAAGATTAAAGTTAAAATACCCCGGGGGGAGGGGGGTATACAAACTTGTTCTCATGTTTTTCCTCCTTGTAGAAGTTACCTACCATTATAAAGCACTTTCAGTTAAAAAACTAGGGTTACTTACCAAAGCGGACAGGAGTATCTTCCACGAGAGGCTTGTCCTCCATCAATTTATTCACGACATCTTCAAGAACAGAAACGTGCCGCGCCTGACACGGCATCGGTTTTGAAGTGCATGTTATGTGATTATTGTTTATATTTATCAAAAACAGCTTCAGGTGATTCGCCTCGTTCTGCAGCTTGAATCATTTCAATTAGTATTTTTTCTTCTTTACTCATCTTTATCGAATTTTGAGTTACAGAATCGTCAGGCCAATAAGTAATTGAAGTATTAAAAAAATCATTTAATGTTGAATCATTAAAAATGTACCCATTTTTAGCGTAAAAAGCATTACGGAACAAACGTAGTTCTTCTTTGCTGGATTTTTTTATATATTCTAGTAAAGCTTCATAACGATCATGAAGCCAATCATATTTTAATTCCTCAGAGACTATTTTTGCAGCAGTTATAAACTGATAAATATATTCAGTTGCAGAAGAAACTTTTTCATCACTGCTATAAATACTTGGTAATGTAGGTGCACCAGAACCTCCGCCACAACCATTAAAAAAGTTAATACACCATATCGTATTATAAGAATCGCGTTTATCTGTTGAATAATAAATGCTGCCTGATTTTAAGAAATATGAATTACCCTCTCGTTTCCCTTTCCCAATTAATTTTGCATTTGTTCTTTCAAATGTAATAATATCATTATAAAGAGAAATAAACATTTCTTCTGAATAACTGTCAGATACATTCCAATTTTTTATAAAATAATTCGATATCTCACAATAATGTTGTCCAGAAATTTCACGGCCACTATGTTCTATAACGTATTTTATTTTAAAATATCCTGAAGGAACTGTCATCTCAAATAAATATTTATCACCATCTTGATAAATATCTTTAACAGTTTTTACAGGCTTATCATTAATATAGACAGAAATACAATCTTCTTCTAAATTCCATGATGTTGGATCATAAAAGTTTATATATACAAAAGTACATACTGTAGATTCTTTCACATTTACTACATCAAGGATTACTTCACTTTTGAAATCCTCTTTGCTTCCTTGAGAAATATTTATAGTTTTCTTTTGAAGAATAAAAGAGTCTTTACACAAATCATCAGGGTAAATCAAATTACAAGGTGTTGAATGTCCTTGTGCAAAGCAAAAACTACCAATTGCAATTAAGATTAAAAATATAAAACTCTTTCTTTTCATTTTTCTATCCAAAAGTATACCTTATTATACCATGTAAAATTCTGGGGCGTTGCGGGGCGGAACTAGATAAACTCCTGCCCCGCAGAAAGGGTAGCCCGAGACCCCGCAACGTAGTGAGGAGGCTCGGGCGTAGGGGAAGGCTTTCCCCTTCAAATCTACATTATTCGTCGTCTGCTAATGCGGCGGCTGCTTTGTTCGAGGCGTAAATGTCGAACTCTTCCATGTACGGCTCAATTCCGGCTAGATACTTCGGGATTGAGAGCAGCACGTAATCGTAGGTAACAGGTATATTCACAGTGAACGTAACTGGTTCGGAACCATCGAAGAACTCAATGTCTATCGTGTGTTTCTGTGACTTAACAGGAAACTTGTCCCTGTCGCCCTTGTAGAACTCGACCGGCTCGCCTTTGTCCACAGAAACTGTCATGCCTTTTACAGCCTTGTAAGTTCCGGCTTCATCGCCCTTGTTGTCTATAAGAATCGTGTGGGTGCGTCCTGTAAGGAACATCACGATGGCAAGCACGAGATACAGAACGACAAGTATGGAGCGTGCAATTATCTTTTTGTTCAGTTTCATTTTGCGTCTCCTTTTGCTGCCTCTGCGGCACTGGAACTGTCCGCACCCGAAGCCGCCATGTGAAGCGACTCACGGTTATGCTCTGCCTGCCGTTTTGTGCGCCATGCGTGAATTACGAGCGACAGGGCGATGACTCCGTAGCCGATGAACTGCCTGAAGTATTCGCCGATGTTGCCGTCGCCAAAAATGTTCTGTCCGGCTCTTGGAACAACGATGTACATAAGGTGAAGCAACAGAACGCCGATAAAGCAGTTCGGGATTGTCGCTTTTGTGACCGTTGCGCCACCAACAAGAATTGCGGCGGCGGCGAAAAATCCTGTCTGGTCGTGGGCGTTGTATGTGCTCATGTTGCCCATGTTCTGCAAGAAGATAATCTGACCGAAACATGCAAGAACTGTCGAAATGATAATCGAAATAACGCGTGTTTTTTCAACGGCGATACCGGCTGTGTTCGACACAACCTGATCCTGACCGACGGCGCGCATATCCTGGCCGAGCTTTGTCTTTTTGAACCAGATGATGAACACGCAGAGTGCGCCGATAACCAGGTACGCAAGAAGCGGAATGTGTATCGGGCCGATGTTGAACGAAAGCGTGTTGTCAAGAACCTGGCGGACTGATGACAGGTCTACGGTGTTTCTTACGCCGTAGCCGCGCGAAAGGTAAATTGCCTTGTTGCGCATCGGGATAACGGAGCCGAACAGGTAAAGCACTACGAACTGATACAATCCGTTGAAGAAGAATCCGATGATGTAGCTTGTGACCATTTCGCGGCCGCGTGCTTTGTTCAGGATGGAGCCTGCAATCCAACCGAGGAAGATTGATATAGGGGTTCCGATAAGAGATGCGAAAACGAGTCCCTGAATGCCGGAAATGCCCCAGTCCATCGCGAAGATAAGACCAATCTGGCCCGCCATTGCGCCAAGAACCATACCGAAGTTAATACCCATACCAGCCATAATCGGCAGGATGAGCGAGAAAACGAGGAATGAGTTACGCGCAATGCGTGAAAGGATTTCGTTCACTATGTAAGTGGCGGAAAATCCTGAAACCGGGATAGAAACTATCGTAAGGATAAGAAACAGGACCGCGACAAGGTTGTTCGCAAGAAATGAGCCTGTTTTTCTTAATGGAGATGCTGTTTTTATCGTGCTCATTTTTTAGCTCCTGTTTTACGTGTAAGTGCGTAAAGTATCATACCGTTTGAAATTACGATACGAATAACTTCCGACATATCCGTCTGTAAAATACTGTTGATAACGGATGGCGTCATTGTAAGAATGCCCTGGAACAAGATTGTTCCGATTATTACGTTAAGAATTGAGGCTTTGTTTATCGAGGCACCGCCAATCAGGATAGCCGCGACAGCCGGGAATGCCATGTAAAGGGGCGCACCGTACAGCTGGATAAAACCGAAGCTCTGCTGATAAACAAGGATTCCCAATGCTCCAAAAATCGTGGAGATGATGATGCTCATTGAGCGCATCTTGTTGATGTTAACGCCGCTAGAACGCGCGTAATCCGGGTTTGAGCCGACAGCCGTCATCGCCGTTCCCGTCTTGCTCCGCATGAAAACCCACATAATGACGCAGCAGAGCGCGACAAACAGAATCATGCCGGTTGGGAACGTGAAGTTTTCGCCAATCTTTATGGCGAGGAAATTGCTGAGCTGCTTGTTCCAAAAGCCGTCGAGCGTGATTGTCGTACGCAAGCCTTTTCCGGCGTAACCCCAAACCATGTTCTCGCTGGAGTATGGCAGGATAAGCCACAAAATTGACATGAGCATAACCATCGCGAAGCCGACGTACATGGCGATTGTCATTTCCTCGCCCTTAACGCGGTTCAGCAGCAAGCCGTAAAGCCAGCCGAAAAGAACGGCGAACGGAATGGAAATGAGCATTGCGCCGAAGATTCCGCCCCAGCTTGTAAGACCAATCTGCATTGCGATTGTTGAGCCAAGAAGCCCGGCTATAACACCCAAAGAAAGGCCGAAGTTAAGGCCACAGCCTGACTGAATCATCGGTACCATTGCAAGAACAAGAAGCGCGTTCATGCCGAAACGGTTGAATATATCTGATATAGAAGCGGCTATGCTTACTTTAACGAACGGCGCGATTATAAAAAGCACTACAAGGAATAACGCAATTATGATGCGCGGCCATCCGAAGTTCTTTATAAGCGCCTTGCATTTTGCCACAAATTTATTTTCTGTTTTTTCTGTAGAAATTGAATCGCTCATAATAACTCCCTATATGTTCCCTTTTTCGCCGGACATATACAGCGCAAACTCGGTCGGGTTTTCATCCGGAGAGAGAATACCCGCTATTTTCCCGTGGCATACAACCGCAATTCTGTCACAAATTGAACGGAGCTCTTCAAGCTCACTGGAAACCATGACAATCGTAGTGCCCTGCGTCTTGTTGCGCTCTTTAAGAACGTCAAGAACAATCTGCTTTGCGCCTACGTCAATGCCACGGGTCGGCTCGGAAACAAAAAGCAATTCCGGTTCAAGGCAGAATGCTTTTGCCAAGCAGACTTTCTGCTGGTTTCCGCCCGAAAGCTCGCGGGCTTTCTGCTCCGGACCGTTGCACTTAATTTCCAGAAGGTCTATGTATTTTTGAGCAGCTTCTTTCATCGCCTTGTCATCGCGTAACTTGATAAGCCCGCCAAGGAACGATTTTAAGAACATGTCTTTGCTTTGCATCGCGGTAAAAGCGATGTTCCAGTCAAGGCTTTCGTCGAGCAACAGTCCTACGCCGCGCCTGTCTTCCGAAACGAAGGCAAGCTTTGAGTTAAGGGCGGCTTTCGGGTTGTTAAGCTCTATAGGCGCGCCTTTGAACACAACTTTTCCGCCGGCGGGATACAAGCCCATAATTCCGTTTGGAACGCCAATTTTGCCTTGTCCGGCAAGACCTGCAATACCGAAAATCTCGCCTTCTTTTACGGTGAAGCTTACATCGCGAACTGTTTCGCCGGGCATATCGACCCAAAGATGCTCAACCGAAAGGACTTCCGGTGAGTCGAGCTTTCTGGCTTCTGTTTTCGTGGTCTTTGAAATCTCGCGACCTACAAGTGATTCCGCAATCTCGTTGATGTTCGTGTCTTTTGTGGCAACATCGCGTATTGATTTACCGTCACGGAGCGTAACTACGCGGTCGCAGATTTCCGTAACTTCGCGCAATCGGTGCGAGATAAAGATTATCGCGATTCCCGATGCGGCAAGTTTTTTTATTGCGTTAAGAAGGATTTCTGCCTCGGATTCAGTAAGAACCGCAGTCGGCTCGTCAAGAACGAGCAGTTTTACTTTCTCGCGGCTAATTTCGCGCGCAATTTCAACAAACTGCTTGTGACCGACAGGCATATCCGAAACTTTTGTTTCGCTGTCTATTTCAACGCCAAGCCGCGCAACTGACTCTTCCGCGCTTTTTTTCATTTCTGCTCGGTTCAGCGTGCTCAGTCTTGGACCGAATATATCCGCTATAATGTTGTTTTTTGTAATTTCCCGGTTGAGCATTATGTTTTCTGTCGTCGTGAAGCCGGGAATAAGAGAGAACTCCTGATGAACCATACCGATACCAGCATCGAGGGCATCGAATGGCGAAGCAAAATGAACTTCTTCACCGTTAAGCAAGATTTTTCCGCCGAATCCTCCGGTTTCTGCAATAACTGGCATTCCGAAGAGAATACTCATCAGCGTTGTTTTTCCGGCTCCGTTTTCTCCGACCAAACCAAGAATCTCGCCTTTTTTAAGGGAGAAGCTTACGTCTTCAAGAACGACCGTTCCAGAAAAATCTTTGGTGATATTCTGTAATTCAAGTAAAGGTTTTTCTTCCATAGTTTTATGTTTTTAGGACGCGCTTTTTGGAAGTAGTGCGCCTAAAAGCTCCTGAAATGGGAATTTGCATAAAAAGAAGGGCGACTGCGGTGTTTTGTTCCGCCGGAAAAGTCAGCCCTTCCTGTTGCGTTTGGTGCGTCGATCGCGGCCACCGGGTTGGCAGCTGCGGCACCAGCATTAAATAAGACTAGTCTGTGAACTTGATGTTGTAGTACTTTTCTGGTACTTCAACTTCTGTTGTTGGCAGGTAGCCCTGACCCATGATGTATGTATCCATGTAGATAAGAACGTGGTTCTTTGCGCGAACGCCTGTGTTAGCATCGATGTAGCTTCCACCATTCCACTTTGCACCAGGTGTGTATACACCAAGAGCTGTGTAGAAGTCGCTGATCTTGCTCAAAGAAGCTGTTCCTTCGATGATGCGTTTTGCATACTCGCCAAGACCTGCAGAAACAGAGAATCCGTAAGAGAATGCCCATGTTCCGAACTTGCCTGCGCCAGCTTTTTCAACAACAACTTTCTCTACTTTGTTAAGAATCTTCTGGAAATCTCCGGCTTCAGCTGTAAGGTCGATACCGAAAGCTCCCGGATATCCCATAAGAGGAGAAGGAAGGTCAGCTTCTACGAACATTCCGCCGTAAGCTGCAAGCTGTTTAAGAAGTGGTTCTGTATGAGCATCGTTTGTACAGAAGAAAGCTGTGTCTTTTCCGTACTTCTGAACCCACTGTGGAACTTTCTCAAGGATGAACTGCTGTGCACCTGCAACACCAACGTCTGATGTTGGGTCTGGAGCTGTCTCGAAAGCAAATGTAAGACCGAGGTCCTTACAAGCTTCTTCCATAATCTTGCGGCGAAGACCGAGTGTTTCATAAGACATATGGCGTGGGAAAGAAATGTGTACGAATGTCTTTGCGCCCATCTGCTTTGCAGCCCAGATGATTGTGTAACCGCGAGAGATGAAGTCTGAGTTTACAGCGAGGTCTGCTGTTGTCTGGATAACACCTGGATCCTCGTGTGGCTCACCTGCGAAGCAGAGAATGTCACTTCTCTTTTCCTTAACGCGTTTGAAAGCCTCTGTTGTTCCAGGAACAGCCTGGTTAACAACGATAGCCTTCATGAGCGGGTCATCTGCAAGTGCAACAATCTGAGAGATTGTTGTTTCCTGCTGTGACATAAAGTCATCTGGATAAGTGATGTGCTGGATCATTCCGCCTTCACTTGCTTTTCCATAGCGTTTGATGAGCTCTTCAGCACCGCGAAGGTCATCTTCTGACTGAGAAACTGTACCGGTTACAATACCGATATGGAATGTTTTGTTTGTTGTTTCTGCTGGGGTTTCTTTTTTTCCGCCTGCAAAAACCAGAGAAGCAGCAAGCATAATGAGAACTGCTGCAATCAGAGTTTTTTTCATGATAAGTCCTCCAAATTACAGATAAACTGCAATGTTCCTATATTAAGGAGAAAAGTCGAATTTAACAATAGGCGAAATGGAAATTTACGCGAAAAAGAGAAAAAAATAGTGATTTAGGATGTGGGTATCTATTCAGTAGAATTAGCTTTTTTCAAGGTCTTGTAATTTGAACGTAAGCCATCAATATGTTCGAATAAATTAGGATTTATATTATTTCCCATAGGATCAAGTATAAAATCAATTCCTTCTCGACGGGCTAGTTTTGCTGCCGGAACAAAATCACTGTCACCGGCAATCAGAATTATCTGTTCAACTTGTTTTTTATATGCTAGAGAAGCAATATCAAGACCAATTTTCATATCAACACCTTTTTGACGCATTGAAATCAAAAAATCGGATTCTTTTATGTCTTCAATATTTATTTCATCACGGAATAGTTTTTTTAAGATTTTATTATCAAGTGTATAAGTTGCTTCTTCTGCTGCTAAGAAACCGAGCCTTAACGCAAACTTTCTTTTTTCTTTTAGACAAGAGAGAAAATCATTCATCCATTTGAATGTTGGTTGTTTTGAAAAATCTACGGTTTGTTTCAAAAGTGGGTGATAAACTTTTTTAGCAACAGGCTCACAATCGTAATAAAAAATTCTATATAAATCCGAATATTGATAATGCTTCTGCTTCTTTTCATCTACAGTATAAACATCACGATTTCTAAGATGCTTCCTGCAATATGATTCTAATTCTTTTGCTCGTTCTTCTGGAGATTTTTCCCCAGCATAATGTCGAGCAAGTTTCCTATAATATCCTCCATCTACAAGGATTGCTGTTTTCAAGAGAATCTCCTTAAAAAAACAAAAAAAGGCCTTGTAATCTTTGGCTCAACCCTCATACTGGGTGGCTGTTTCATTACAGGCCTGTTAAAAACGTGATTTAGACAATCACTGTAACTCTAATATATACAGGTTTTGTTTTCTCGTCAAGGAATTTAAAAATCGACTTATAGAGACGAAATATAATAATCATTACCTTTCTTTTCTCGAATTATTAGTTCCTCTCTTTCTAAATCTTTCAAAACTGATAAGATCTTTCGTCCATCATATTCTTTTATGTTTTTATAAATTTCTTTTTGCGATAAATTTTTGCTTCTTACTAGTTCCATGACTTTTGAAGAAATATCTTCTTTGATCCTAAAATACTCTTTCCAATCCTTAACAGATTTTTCCAAAAGGTTTATAAGCTTTTTTTCTCTATCTTCATCATAGATATTTAATTGCTGAAAAAAATGCAAACAAAACTTTATATTATCTTGTCGTTGTAGAATTGAGCTTTTTCCTATCTCAAATTCAATTTCCTCATATAATTCTTTTTCAAAGTCAGATTTTATTAGAATATCAGAATCAAGTATTATTTTTAACGTTTTTCGTGCAACTTCTGTATCATCCAAAACAAAGAGATTTAGAACTGTATACCAAACAAAATCTTTGTTTAGATCCTTAAGATCTGGAATCTGTTTTTTTATATTTTCAATTTCCAATGCAATCTTATAACAACAACTAACAGATTCAATAAATTTCTTATCACGATAAAGAGTTCCTGCGTTTTCTGTCAAACTAAAATATTCACTTGTAGTCAAAAATAAATCTCCCTACATACTTATACGCATATTATTTTTGAAATACTCATCTGTGTATAAATAGAGAACAAATTAAATATGTTTATTATAAACTATTGATCAGGATATACAATAAAACCACTTCTTGTTTCTGATAGTGTATTGATAACATAAACTTTAAATGGATTATTCATCGGCTGTCTAATATAAACAAAATCAGTGTTCCACCACGTTGTTCCGTTCCGTGATGTTGTGTAATTCGGTATATCATCTCTACCAGTCCATCTAAGTATTTCTTCTCCATCCATTGTTTGTACTACATAAACCCAGTATTTTGTGTTCGCATAACCAATAGTTGGAGCAGTAATATGTATAATAACACGACCTCCAATTGGCTCATAACTCTCCTCTTTTTGCAATTTATCAGCAGACCACATTTCAACTTTTGCTTTATTATTTAATTCCAATAATAATTGCTTATGACTTTTATACTCGATTGTTGCAGAATTTCCACTTTCAATTACTTCGATTGAGGAACCATATTTGCTTTGTTTTAAATTGGCAGGGTTATTTATTTCATTTGGTTCTGTAACTTCGATTGTTGCAGAATTTCCACTTTCAATTACTTCAATTGAGGAACCATATTTGCTTTGTTCTAAATTGGCGGGGTTATTTATTTCATTTGGTTCTGTAACTTCGATTGTTGCAGAATTTCCACTTTCAATTACTTCAATTGAGGAACCATATTTGCTTTGTTTTGAATTGGTGGGGCTATTTATTACATTTGGTTCTGCAACTTCCATGCC
>JAEEGJ010028261.1_pt1 | contig 11178 bp, 9 predicted proteins | sample 8958761 | NCBI WGS metagenome assembly JAEEGJ01 (sample SAMN16246546, study PRJNA631951) | gut metagenome | biome: gut microbiome; feature: rumen; material: RS-attached | host: Bos | place: Iran: Karaj | collected 2018-10
CGCCCTGCGCCGCCAGGCAGGCGCCGGCGCGCACCTGCTCGTCAGCGGCGCCAACATCGCCTCCGACTCGCCGGACGACGCCCCCTTCCTCGAGGAGCTGTTCGGCATCCAGCTCGCCAACCCCTTCGGCACCAACACCGGCCTCGTGGCCGGGATGCCGTTCAGCAAGAATATGAATCCGGAAATCTACTGCGTGGAGCGCCCCGACGGGCTCAAGGCCGTCGGCAAGGGCGCCAAAGTCTGGCTGTCCTACCCGGGCCGCCAGTACGCCGCCGCGGTGATCAACCAGGGGGAAAACACCAGCAGCGTCGCCATCGGCGTGCCGATCGAAACGCTGCTGCACACGGCCGACCGGGAGTGGGTCCTCGGCCAGGCCCTGGATCTTCTCTATAACGGCAAGAAGCCCGCGACTAAAAGATAGTTACTTCTTATCGAATTCCTCGAAGCGGGAGTTCTTCGACACGTACTCCGGCACCACCGACTTCATCAGCTTCACCGTAGCGGGAATATCCACCTTGCGGCTCAGCTCCGCGAGCTCCTCGACCGCCTTGACGGCGTCGTCGTACGCATACTCGCGGACGCGGGCGATGCGGATGCGGTCGTGCGAGGTCTCGTCGGTATTCTCCTTGTTGGAGAGCACCTCCTCGTAGAGCTTCTCGCCCGGGCGCAGGCCCGTGTAGGCGATCTCGATGTCCTGGCCGGGCACGAGGCCCGCGAGCTCGATCATGCGGCGCGCCAGCGCGTCGATCTTGACCGGCTTGCCCATATCGAACACGCAGATGCGGTTCGCCGTCGGGAGCGTCGCCGCCTCCATCACGAGCCGGCAGGCTTCCGGAATGGTCATGAAGAAACGGGTGATGTTCGGGTCCGTGACCGTGACGGGGCCGCCGCGCTCGATCTGCTCGCGGAAGCGCGGGATCACGGAGCCGTTGCTGCCCAGCACGTTGCCGAAGCGGGTGGTCACGAACTTCGTCTTGCCGGCCACGGTGCCGGCCTCGATGGCCTTGCCCAGGCTCTGGACATAGATCTCCGCCAGGCGCTTGGTGCAGCCCATGATATTGGTCGGATTCACGGCCTTGTCGGTCGAGATCATCACCATCTTTTCCACCTCGTACTCGATGCACTTGTCGGCCACGTTGCGCGAGCCGAACACGTTCACCAGCACGGCCTCGCAGGGGTTCTCCTCCATCAGCGGCACATGCTTGTAGGCCGCCGCATGGAAGACCACCTGCGGCCGGTGCGTACGGAACGCGAAGTCCAGGCGCGGCACCTGCCGCACGTCGCCGATGATCGGCACGAAGGCCTGGTCCGGGAAGCGCTCCTCCAGCTCCAGGCGGAGGTTGTGCATCGGGGTCTCGGCGTTGTCGAAGAGCAGGAGCTTCCGCACGCCGAAGCCGGCCAGCTGCCGGCAGAGCTCGGAGCCGATGGAGCCGGCCGCGCCGGTCACCATCACCACCTTATCCTTGAAGTCCGCCTTGATGGCGTCCATCGAAATCTTGATTTCCTCGCGGCCCAGCAGGTCCTCGATCTTGATGTTGCGCACCTGCAGGTGCGGCGTCGGAGCGCCCGTAATCTCATCCACCGCCGGGGCGATGAGGATCTTCAAGCCCCGATCGGTGCAGAAACGCACCAGATGGTCCTCTTCCTCCGCGACGTCCTTCTCGCGGGTGAAGATGACGCCCCGCAGAGAGAGTTGGTTCACCACCGTTTCGAATTCTTCTTCCGTGTCGAGGTGGTACACCTTCTGGTCGGCGATCATCGCGTGCTCGATGTCCGAGCGCTTGGAGATCAGGCCCACCACTTCGAAGCGCTTGGAGCCGCGCAGGCGGGAGGACGTGGCCACGGCCTTGTCGTCGATGCCGTAGATCAGCACGCGGTCGCGGCGCTCCAGTTCGCGCACCTGCTTCTTGTAGCTGTCATAAACGTAGATCATCAGCAGGCGCACCGTACACTGCGCCATGATCGTGGCGACCATGTCGAAGAGCATCAGCACCGCCAGCTCGCGGTGCAGCATCCCGAACAGGACGGCCACCAGGCCCAGGATCAGGACCTTGCCGAGGGCGGCTGCGCCGAGCACGAAGGTGTCCTTGAAGGAGAAATGGCGGATGACGATGACGTACGTCTTGAGCAGCCAGTACATCAGCGCGGAGCCCAGGCCGGCGGCGAGGCCCCAGGCCAGGGCGAACGTCCGGTCCATGAAAATGTCCTGGTCCAGGAAGAAGGACACGATGGCCACGCCGATCGTACAGACGATCGAAATGAAAAGGTCCATCAGGAACACCTGCGGCCTGCCAAGGAATTTGGCGCTGTATTTATCTAGACTCTTGCTGAATCGAACCATGGAATATTCTTTCTAAGAATACAAAGATAACAATAAAACTCATATAACTACCCCCTCCGTTCTCAAAAAGCCAGAGCGAGCGACGCGCAGACGGCGCCGCTCATCGGATCCAGCGTCGGCGCGATGGTGGGATGCAGCGTAATCTTGTCCTTTCCGACCACCAGCGGGCCGATGTTGAATAGCCGTTTGGTGGGCTCCAGGAGCCACTCGCCCACGTGCGCGCCCAGGATGCCCAGGCCCGCTCCGAAGAGGATGTCGCTCATCCAGTGGCGTCCGCTGTACACGCGCATGAAGGCGACGCCCGAAGCCACGACATACGCCCCGAGACCCCAGGCCCAGCCGTAATTCATGCGAACCAGCTCCGCGCCCACGAAGCCCAGCACGGTGTGGCCGGAAGGGAAGGAATTATAGTTCGACTGATCCGGCCGGCGGACCGAAATCAGGTTCTTCATCAGCAGGCAGGTGCCGCCGGCCACGAGCGACGCCAGGCCCGCCTCGATGAAGCGGTCCTGCAGGTCGTACTTCGAGGGCACGCCGGTCAGCCCGAGGCCGAGGTCCACGACCATCGGCAGCGCGGGGACGTACTTCAGGACGGCGTCGACACCCTTCAGGACGCCCTTATCCTCACGAAGATGGGCGAACTTCTGGTACACCGGCACGTCGATCGCTTCGTGGCCCGTGAGGTTGATGGCCAGGCCGGTGGCGAGCAGCAGGCCGGGCGCGATCAGCTGCGTGGCTTTGAAGACCGACGTGTCCCGCTGGCGCACGGTCTGCGCCTGGCCGGGCCAGGAGCCGAGCAGCAACGCCAACAGCATGATAATACGGGTAATACGGGACATATGTGGTTAAAATCGGTTACTAAAAAACAAAGGCCAGCGAGGCGCACAGGGTGCCGCTCACGGGATCCACCCGCGGGACGAATGCCGTCTGCACCTGCGTCTTGCGCAGGCCGTCCCACTGGATCGTGGGGATGTTGAGCCAGTTCTTGACCGGCTCCAGCAGCCACTCGCCCACGTGGGCCGTGAGGATGCCGAGGCCCGCCCCGAAGAGGCAGTCGCTCAGCCAGTGCCAGTTGTTGTAGTTGCGCATGATGGCCACGGTCATGGCCACGGCGTAGGCACCCGCGCCCCAGCCCCAGCCGTATTCCATGCGCACCAGTTCCGCCCCGATGAACACCCAGTCGGTGTGACCGGAGGGGAAGGATTTCGCGTCCGCGCCGTTCGGGCGCGGCGAGTTGATCAACTCCTTGCAAGCCAAGGAGATGATACCCAGCGTAGCACAGGAAATGGCGCCCTGAATCATGCGGTCCGTGAAGGCGTGCTTCGCCGGCACGCCGAGCAGGCCGAGGCCCACGTAGCCCGTGATGGGCACGTACTGGATGTAGTTGTCGAAGCTGCGCTCCGGGCCGCCGGCGCGCCACTTCTCCTGGAACCACTGGTTCACGGGCACGTCGATCGCGTCGTGCCCCCAGCAATGAATCCCGATGCCCGACGCGATCAGCACGCCCGGCGCGATCAGCTGCGTGGGCTTGAAGGTCGTCGTGTCGGCCTGCCGGATCCGCTGCGCTTGCGCTTGCGGGCCAACCAACAGGCTGAGGATCAGGAATATGGGCAGCAAGTGCTTCATCGGCCGGCGTACATGTTCTCGTAGTACTTCTGGTAGTCGCCGGAGGTCACGTTGTCCAGCCAGGCCTGGTTGTCCAGGTACCAGCGGACCGTCTTCTCGATGCCCTCCTCGAACTGCAGGCTCGGCTCCCAGCCCAGCTCCTTCTGGAGCTTGGAGGAGTCGATCGCGTAGCGCAGGTCGTGGCCCGCGCGGTCGGTCACGTAGGTGATCAGGTCCATGTCCTCGCCCTCCTTGCGGCCCAGGAGCCGGTCGGTGGTGTTGATCAGGACCTTGATGATATCGATGTTCTTCCACTCGTTGAAGCCGCCGATGTTGTACGTCTCCGCGATCTTGCCCTGGTGGAAGATCACGTCGATGGCGCGCGCGTGGTCCTCCACGTACAGCCAGTCGCGCACGTTCTCGCCTTTGCCATAGACCGGCAGCGGCTTGCGGTGGCGGATGTTATTGATAAAGAGCGGGATGAGCTTCTCGGGGAACTGGTACGGGCCGTAGTTGTTCGAGCAGTTCGTCACGATGGTCGGCAGGCCGAAGGTGTCGTGGAAGGCGCGCACGAAGTGGTCGCTGGAGGCCTTCGCGGCGCTGTACGGGCTGTGCGGCTGGTACTTCAGGTCCTCGGTGAAGAACTTTTCACCGTAAGCGAGATGGTGCTTGCCGCTGGAGGCCTTCGTCGTGAAAGGCGGCTCGATGCCCTCGGGATGGGTCATCTCCAGCGCCCCGTACACCTCGTCGGTACTGATATGATAGAAGCGCTTGCCCTCGAAGGCGCCCTCCCAGGCGGCCTTCGCGGCCTGGAGCAGGCTCAGCGTACCCATCACGTTCGTCTGCGCGAAGGTGAACGGATCCTTGATCGAGCGGTCCACGTGGGACTCGGCGGCCAGGTGGATGATGCCGTCGACCTTCTCGTCCTGCATCAGCTTCAGGACACCCTCGAAATCGCAGATGTCCATCTTCACGAACTTGTAATTCGGCTTGTCCTCGATGTCCTTCAGGTTCGCGAGGTTGCCGGCGTAGGTCAGCTTGTCCAGGTTGATGATCTTGTAGTTCGGATACTTGTTCACGAACAGGCGCACGACGTGGCTGCCGATGAAACCGGCACCGCCGGTGATGATCAGGGTCCGCTCGAAATTCATACTCGGTTATTATTCTATTAGTCCACAAAAATAACTATTTTTGCACATAATGCCAACGCGACCTCCCATATATCTCTACACCGACGGCGCAGCCAGCGGCAACCCCGCCCCGGGCGGCTGGGGCGCGGTGCTCGTCTGCGGCGACGCGCGCAAGGAGATGTCGGGCGGTTTCGCGAAGACCACCAACAACCGGATGGAGCTTCTGGCCGTCATCAACGGCCTGGAGGCGATCAAGTGGGACGGCGCCGAGGTGCGCGTCTTCAGCGACTCCACCTACGTCGTCAAGACCGTCACCGAGGGCTGGAAGCGCAAGAAGAACCACGACCTGTGGGCCCGCTTCGACGCGCTCGCGGCCCGCTTCCGGCTGGAATTCACCTGGATCAAGGGCCACGCCGGCCACCCCGAGAACGAGCGCTGCGACCGCCTCGCCGTCGCCGCCTACTCCCTCCCCGGCCTGCCGCCCGACACCGGGTATATGGATTTGTAGTCATTCCGGGCTTGACCCGGAATCTTTAAAAACAGGAAAAATAATTAGTAAAAAGATATGCAAAACGGAAAAATCATAGTGGGCATCACCCAGGGCGACTCCAACGGCATCGGCTACGAAGTCATCATCAAAGCACTCGCCGACCCGCGGATCCTCGAGCAGTTCACCCCCGTCATCTACGGCTCCTCCAAGCTCTTCGGCTTCTACCGCAAGACCATCCCCGAGGTGGAGTCCATGGACACGAACGCCATCAGCAGCGCCTCCGAGGCGCACGCCAAGCGCATCAACATCGTCAACTGCCTCCCGGAGAGCGCCTACGCCGAGCCGGGCCAGGCCACGGCTGAGTCGGCCTCCGGCGCCATCAAATCGCTGGAGCGCGCCGTCGCCGACCTCAAGGCGGGCCTCATCGACGTGCTCGTCACGGGCCCCATCAACAAGAAGGCCATGTCGCTCGAGGGCTTCGGCTTCCCGGGCCACACCGAATACATCCAGAACGCCTTCGGCGCCCCGGATTCCCTGATGTTCATGATCAGCCACCGCCTGCGCCTCGCCGTCGTCACGGGCCACATTCCCCTCAAGGAAGTCGCCGCCCAGATCACCGAAGAGCGCATCCTCAGCAAGCTGCGCCTCATCAACAAGTCCCTCAAGGAGGACTTCGTGGTGGACCAGCCGCGCATCGCCGTGCTCAGCCTCAACCCGCACAGCGGCGACGGCGGCCTGCTCGGCACCGAGGAGCAGGACATCATCATCCCCGCCATCAAGAAGGCCACCGACGAGGGCATCCTCGCCTTCGGTCCCTTCAGCCCCGACGGCTACTTCGGCCTCAACCACTTCGAGAATTTCGACGCCACGCTGGCGATGTACCACGACCAGGGCCTCGCGCCCTTCAAGGCCCTCTCCTTCGAGGACGGCGTGAACTTCACCGCCGGCCTGCCGTACGTCCGCACCTCGCCCGACCACGGCACGGCCTTCGAGATGGCCGGCCGCGACGAGGCGGACCCGCGCTCGATGCGCGCCGCCATCTTCGCCGCCTGCGACATCTTCCGCAACCGCCTCGACTGGCAGGACCTCCAGGCCGGCAAAATGCCCGAGCGCTTCCTCCAGCGCGAAAAGAAAGAGCGAAACGGGAAACCCCAGATCGCATAAATGAAAAATTCCGGGCTACACCCGGAATTTTTCTTTCTGCTCAGCGATGAGGGCTTCGAGGACGCCGGCGTCGAAATAGTTGATCCGCATCGCGGCCTTGACGGCGGCGAGGGTCTCGGCGGCTTTGGCGCGCGCCGCCTCGGTCCCCTGCCGCAGGACCTCGTACACGTACGGCAGGTCCTGCTCCAGGGCCTTGCGGCGCTGGCGGATCGGCTCCAGCGTGTCGTTCAGCACGGCGGTGAGGAAGTTCTTCACCATCACGTCGCCGAGGCCTCCGGCGCGATACTGCGCCTTCACCTCGTCGAGCGTCTTGAAGTCGAAGCTCACCTTCTTGCCGTGGAAACATTCGCCGAAGCGCTCGAAATGCTCGGGCTTGCAGAACGCGTCCAGGTAGGTGAAGACCGTATTGCCCTCCACCTTTCCGGGGTCGCTCACCTGCAGGTGCCCGGGGTCCGTATACATCCCGCGGACCTTCTCCTTCACCTCCTCGGCGCTGTCCGACAGATAGATGCAGTTGCCCAGCGACTTGCTCATCTTCGCCTTGCCGTCCGTGCCGGGCAGGCGCAGGCAGGCCGCGTTGTCCGGGAGAAGGATCTCCGGCTCGGTCAGCGCCGGGCCGTAGGTCGCGTTGAACTTGCGCACGATCTCGCGCGTCTGCTCGATCATCGGCTCCTGGTCCTCACCCACCGGCACCGTCGTGGCCTGGAAGGCCGTGATGTCCGCCGCCTGGCTGATCGGGTAGCAGAAGAAACCAACCGGCGTGCCGGCCTTGTTGTCGGCCGTGTCGGAGTCGTTGAATCCGCGCATCTGGATCTCCTGCTTCACCGTCGGGTTGCGCTGCAGGCGCTGGACGGTGACGAGGTTCATATAATAGAACGTCAGCTCGGTGAGCTCCGCCACCTGGCTCTGGATGAGGATGTGGCTCTTCGTCGGGTCGATGCCCGCCGAGAGGTAGTCCAGGGCCACCTCGATGATGTTCTGCCGGACCTTCTCCGGGTTGTCGGCGTTGTCCGTGAGGGCCTGCGCGTCCGCGATCATGATGTAGATCTCATCGAAGGCGCCGCTGTTCTGCAGCTCCACGCGGCGCCGCAGCGAGCCCACGTAGTGGCCAATGTGAAGGCGACCGGTGGGCCGGTCGCCTGTGAGGATAATCTTCTTTTTTTCCATTAGTCTTTAACCGCTTTGAGCGCCTCGCGCACCTGCGCCTCGATCTCGTCGCAGAGCTCGACATTGTCCCGCAGGAGCTGCTTGAGGGCCGCCTGGCCCTGGGCGAGCTTCTCGTCCTGGTAGCTGAACCAGCTGCCGCTCTTGTGGATGATGTCGAATTCGACCGCGAGGTCGGCGATCTCAGCCGCGTGGCTGATACCCTCGCCGAAGACGATGTCGAACTCCGCCTTCTTGAAAGGCGGGGCCATCTTGTTCTTGACGACCTTGACCTTGGTGCGGTTGCCCGTGGCCTCGTCGCCGTCCTTGATCTGGGTGGTGCGCCGCACGTCCAGACGGACGGAGGCGTAGAATTTCAGGGCGTTGCCGCCCGTGGTGGTTTCGGGATTGCCGAACATCACGCCGATCTTCTCGCGCAGCTGGTTGATGAAGATGCAGCAGGTGTTGGTCTTGGAGATGTTGGCCGTCAGCTTGCGCAGGGCCTGCGACATCAGGCGGGCCTGCAGGCCGACCTTGCTGTCGCCCATCTCGCCCTCGATCTCCGCCTTCGGGGTGAGGGCGGCGACGGAGTCGACCACGATGATGTCGATGGCGCCGCTGCGGATGAGGTTGTCCGCGATCTCGAGCGCCTGCTCGCCGTTGTCCGGCTGGGAAATCAGCAGGGTGTCGAGGTTCACGCCCAGCGCCTGGGCGTAGGTCCGGTCGAAGGCGTGCTCCGCGTCGATCATCGCCGCGATGCCGCCCGCCTTCTGCGCCTCCGCGATCGCATGGATCGCGAGCGTCGTCTTACCGCTGGACTCGGGACCATAGATCTCGATAATCCTTCCGCGGGGATAGCCGCCGATGCCGAGCGCATGGTCCAGCGCCACCGAGCCGCTCGGGATCACCTGAACGTCCCAGTCGGGCTGCTCGCCCAGCTTCATGATCGTGCCCTTGCCATAATCCTTCTCGATCTTGTCGATCGTGGCCTGGAGGGCCTTCAGTTTCGCCGCATTCACCTCAGCGGCCTTGTTCTCTACATTCGCCATACTTTCATGGTTTTAATCGTTAAACATTTGATCGTTTACCGACTCCTGCCTCGGCAGCTTTTCCAAAGCAAACAAATATAGATATTTTTTGCGGATTTCACGCTCATGCCCCCACACAAAGCCGCAGAAAAGTAGTAGCCGTTTTCATAACCAATTAACTGTTAGTTTTTTATGGTTTTACTTGCGGGAAAACGCCCGCAAGTAAAATAGCAACTACCTATCATTCAACTATTTGCAAAAACGGCCCACCACTTTGTTTTTTTTGTATCTTTGCACTGATGAAAGAAAGACTGCTGGGGATGACGCTCGAGGAGCTGAAGCAGGCCGCGGTGAGCTGCGGGCTGAAGGGCTTCGTGGGCGCGCAGCTCGCGGACTGGCTGTATGCCAAGAGGGCCACGAGCTGGGACCGGATGGTCAATATCTCGAAGGCCGCAAAAGAAGCCCTGGCAGCGAAATACGATCTCGGCATCAGCGCTCCCGTCGGCACTTCCGTCTCCACCGACGGCACCAAAAAATATCTGTTTGAGGTCTCGGCCAATGAGTACATTGAGTCGGTGATGATCCCGGAGGAGGACCGTAAGACGCTGTGCGTCAGTTCACAGGCGGGCTGCAAGATGGGTTGCAAATTCTGCATGACAGGCCGGCACGGGTTCCATGGGCAGCTGGACGTGGCGGACATCTTGAACCAGTTCCTCAGCATCGACGAAGCCCAGGACCTCACCAACACGGTCTTCATGGGGATGGGCGAGCCGCTGGACAATTACGACGCGGTCAGCCGTGCCATCGAGGTGCTGACGGCGCCCTGGGGCTTCGCCTGGAGCCCCAAGCGCATCACCGTCAGCACGATAGGCGTGCTCCCGACGCTCAAGCGCTACCTTGACGAGCAGCGCTGCCACCTGGCGGTTTCCCTCCACAATCCTTTCCCGGAGGAGCGCCTGCAGATGATGCCGGCCCAGAAGGCCTGGGACATCCGGGAGATCCTCGACCTGATCCGTCAATACGACTTCAGCGGCCAGCGCCGCGTGAGCTTCGAATACACGATGTTCAAAGGGTTCAACGACGACAAGCGCCACGCAGACGCGCTCATCCGCCTGCTGCGGGGCCTGGAGTGCCGCGTGAACCTGATCCGTTTCCATAAGATTCCGGATTTCCCCTACGACTGCGCCACCGATGCGGCGATGGAGGCCTTCCGGGACCGCCTGAACAACCATCAAGTACTATGCACCATTCGTTCTTCGCGGGGCGAAGACATCCTGGCCGCGTGCGGGATGCTCGCCGGACAGCATACTTCCTCGGACTAGCAGCCCTCCTGTTTACCGGATCCCTGCAAGCGCAGACCTACCCCAACGGCCTGTCGGCGGACAGCGTCGACCCGGCCGCCGACGCCATGGTGATCCGCGAGATCCGCCAGCAGCTCAACCGCGTGCGCAACGCGCAGAAGCGCCCCATCGTGGGCGTGGTGCTCTCCGGCGGCGGCGCGAAAGGAGCCGCCGAGGTGGGCGCGCTGAAGTATATCGAGGAGATGGGCATCCCCATCGACTTCGTCTGCGGCACCAGCATCGGCGGCCTCGTCGGCGGCTTCTACGCCCTGGGCTACCGCGCCGCCGACCTCGAGCAGCTCTTCCAGAGCCAGGACTGGAGCGTGATGCTGACCGACCGCGTGGCGTCGGAATACATCCCCTACCAGACGAAGATGAACCGAGCGACCTACCTGATCTCGTTCCCGTTCCATTACCCGAAGGGGCGGCCGGAGAAGACGGAATACCGCTTCCGCGAGCGCGTCCGCAAGGAGATCGGCGAGCGGGGGCAGACCCGCGCCGGCGCGGCCAGCCTGATGAATTCGCTGCCGTCGGGCTACGCCTACGGCTTCAATGTCAATAACTTGCTGTCCAGCATGTCCGTGGGCTACCAGGACAGCATCTCCTTCGCGAAGCTCCCGATGCCGTTCGTCTGCGTGGCGGGCGACATGGTCAGCTCCAAGGCGAAGAACTGGGGCAGCGGCTCCATCACCACGGCGATGCGCTCGACCATGTCGATTCCCGGCCTCTTCGACCCGGTGCGCACCGGGCGGATGGTGCTGGTGGACGGCGGCGTGCGCAACAATTTCCCGGCGGACATCGCCCGGGCGGTCGGCGTCGACTACCTGATTGGCATCGAACTCTCCGACGCGCGGCCGGATTATGAGGAGATCAACAACATCGGCGACATCCTCGGGCAGTTCATCTCGATGCTCGGCTCCGACTCGTTCAACAAGAA
>JAEEGJ010028262.1_pt1 | contig 11178 bp, 4 predicted proteins | sample 8958761 | NCBI WGS metagenome assembly JAEEGJ01 (sample SAMN16246546, study PRJNA631951) | gut metagenome | biome: gut microbiome; feature: rumen; material: RS-attached | host: Bos | place: Iran: Karaj | collected 2018-10
GGTCTCAATAGCCTTACGTAGCCGCTCTTCGTCCAGACTGCCGTCGAGGATATAGAAACAAGGTACATTATAACAAGGCTCTCCAGGGTGGTTTACACATTCCACGTAGAGACCATACTGCGTTTTAGTTAATGGTGCGGATGTTTTCATCTCTGAATTATTTTTTTACTCTCAACTCTTAACTTTCAACTCTCAACTCAAATTTGACGTGCGTCATCTTGTGTAGCACGAAGATGGCAACCATCTCAATGATGTAGGCTATCAGGAAACCATACCATATCCATTCTTTAAAATATATCGATGCCAGCCACAATACGGGGATAACCGTCAGTGACAGGGCGAAGGAAATGAAGAGTGCCATATGGTGGTAGTTGTAGAGCTTATAGACGATCATGATGGTGTAGATGTAGCAGAAGGGTATGAGACAGATGGCGAAGATGCGCAACGCATTGCAGCTTTCGGTAATCATATCAGTCTCGTCGGAACCAAAGAGCATGACGATGCTCTCGGGCCATATCCATACGTAGATGCAGGTGATAACCATCGCCACAGTGATGAAGTTAAACGACTTGCGCAACACCAGTTTGAAGGCCTCGTTGTCGCCCTTTCCCACTTGGATGGAACCCAGCGACTGGATGGTGCGGCAGACGCCCCCCAGAAACAGGTTGTAGATCAGCAGCAGGTTCATGCAGAGGGCAAAGGCATAGATACCTGTACGCCCCAGCGACGACAGGATGATCTTGTTCGCCGAGAACATCAATACCGTCAGACAGATGGAGGCAATAGCCAGCGGTGCACCCTGCGAGATGATAGCACCGAAAACCGGTTTCTGGCGTCCACAAACAAGTCGCAGATTGTTGTCTTTGGAAAGGAAATGGATGCCCATCATGGCGATGCCCACGACATGACCGATGACAGCAGCCCAGCCGCTACCTTCGATGCCGCAGCCCATGTACTTGATGAATACCACGTCGAGTACCAGGTGAACGACATTATCCACCAAGATGGATACAGACACTAGGCGTGGACTGCCATCAACGCTGACCATCGTGTCAACACCCCACATCAACAGGTAGGCCGGTGCACCTATCAGCATCACCCGCAGGTATTCGTAAGTGGGCTGATAAAGCTGCTCGTGGTCACATAGCAGGCGTGTCACGACATCGGGTGCCAGCACACCACATGCTGTCAACATGAGACCTGTTACCAGACAAGCTAACATTGAAACGATGAAGATGTACGATGCCCGCCGCGTGTCCTGTTTGCCCAATTCCATACCTACCAACATGCCCGCTCCCGTGGCCAGCATCATATTGACGGTGTACATAAACTGGAGTAATGGAAATGACAGGTTGATGGCACTCACCGAGTCCTCATCTATCAGGTTGCCCACAATCATCGCGTCAACCACATTTCCAAGACAGGCAGACAATCCAATGAGGATGGATGCCCACAAGAAACGCCAGAACTGGATATTAAACGCTTTTCTTTCTGTTTGATTCATCTTGTTGATATTCAAAGATTGCGTGCCACACTTCGCGAAGTGTGGCACACTTTGTCTTTAGTCAAAGAATCCGAAGCCGCCGATGGTGGTGAGCATGCGCTCTACATAGTCCCATGACGTCGGGGAGAATTCGAATCCCATTCGATAAAGCACCTGAGTGGTATAGTCGTTGTCGCGCTGGACATCGGCAGTGGTCTGACCGTGAGCCATGTCCTTATAGGCGAGCAAGGCAGCCATCTGCTTGGCCTTCTGCGGGTCTTGTCCAGCCTCGTCCATTGCATGCTGGAACTCCTCCTGCTCGACAAAGCGGATGCCACCCGTGACACTGGTAAGACCAGAGAGCACATCGCCGAGGAACTGGCCGTGGATGTTGTAGGGATGGAATACGACACACTCCTTAGGCGTCTGGGCCAGCAGTACGATGGCCTGGCTCACTTCATTGATGGGTGAGAATTCCACACGCTTGTTGCGCATGGCGTAAGGACAGCAACCGAGCATGTTGTAGATGCGGATGCGACCCATGAACGAGTTGGTGGAGAAATTAGCCTGGAACTCACCATCGGTAGAGCGGGCGGCAAGGTTACCCACACGCATGATCTTCGCATTGAGACCGTGGAGGGCGACAGCATCGAGGATGAGCCGCTCGGCCATGAACTTCGAATAGATGTACTGGTTGCCCAGATACTGACCCATATAGAGGCGCTGCTCGGTAAATACCTCGTCCTTGATTTCGCCAACCCAGAGACCGCGGGTGCTGGCGGTGGAGATATGGATGAGCTTGGCTCCCGTCTTGATACAGAAGTCAACACACCGCTGGGCACCTCCGATATTGACGTCCTCAATCTCGGTACCTTCTGAGAAATGCTTCACCACGGCGGCACAGTTGAAGACCGTATCCACCTTCAGACTGGTGTCGATATCCTGCGTGACATCGCCAAGAACAATATGGATGCGTTGGCCAAACATATCCTTGAAAGATTGGGCGAAATAATAGAATAGTAATGTACGCAGGCGACTCTCTGCGGCTTCCTGGTTCTTGCCACGCACCAGACAGTAGATATGAGGAGCATCACTGTCGATCAGCTCGCGCAGGATGTGGATGCCCAGATAGCCTGTGGCACCGGTAATCAGAATATTGCCCAACGACTGACGCTCGCCCATGCGGAAGAATCCCAGCGTGTTACGCTGCAAGAGGTTGTTGATGGCCGTATAGTCGAAGCTGGCAACAGGGTCATCTTCCTTGGGCTTTGTTGAATCGACGGCTTCACCTGTTATCAGGCATGCCAACTGGCGTGGCGTAGGATTGGCAAATACCTCACCATATGACACGTGGAGATTGGCCTTGTCTGCCTCGATGATGACACGAGTGACGACGAGCGACGTACCACCGAGCTCGAAGAAGTTGTCGGTAGCACCTACACGGTCCAATTGCAGGATGTTGGCGAAGATGTCGCAGAAGGCACGCTCCGTATCGTTGGCAGGTGCCTCGTAGTCGCCACTGAGTGCCAGTTGCGGTTCGGGCAGCGACTTGACATCGGTCTTGCCATTGGGCGTCAGCGGCATCTTGTCTAATTGTAGATAAGCCGTGGGAACCATGTATTTGGTCAGCGTCTTGCCCAGTTCGGCTTTCAGTGCTGTGATGTCAATGGGTCGGTCGGCAGTGAAATAGGCACAGAGATGTTCAATGCCCTTGATCTTACCAATCTTCACCACCACGTTCTTCATACCTTCGACAGCAGCCAGTGCGGCTTCCACCTCACCCAACTCGATACGCAGACCACGCAGTTTGATCTGGTTGTCCGTACGGCCGAGGATGACGACATCGCCCTCTTCCGTCCAGCGGGCATAGTCGCCCGACTTATAGATACGCACGCCCTGATAGTCTATGAAGCGTTCGGCAGTCATCTCCGGCAGATCGTTATAACCTGTTGCTACACCGATACCGCCAATGTAAAGCTCGCCAACGACACCTACCGGCAGTTCGTTGCCGTCGCTGTCGACCACAAACTCCTTGTAGTTGAGCAACGGATGACCTACGCTGACGCGGTCGGTATGTGTGAGTTCCTTACAGTTGGACGAAACGGTGATCTCCGTAGGACCGTACGTATTGAATATCCTTGCCTGAGGTGCTGCGGCGCGGAGTTTGTCGAGCAAACCGTCGGCATATTTCTCACCACCGCACATGATGACATGACACTGTCCGATAGCCTCGACGAAGGCAGGCAGTTCCATGTATTGCAGCATACGGGAAGGTGTAGCGTTGATGGCATCGGCTCCTGTACGACGGAACAAGTCTGCCAGCAATGCAGCATTGGTGGTCTCATCTTCGCTGGCAAAGACCACAGTCTTACCATTGAGCAAGGCAGCACCATACTCCTTCATCGACATGTCAAACGACATGGTGGTGACACACAGCAAGGCGTGTACCGTCTCTGCTATAGCATGTATATGGGTGTTGACAGGATGTGCATAGAGGTAGTTGACAATACTCTCATGACGCAGCATCACACCCTTAGGCTTACCAGTAGAACCTGATGTGTAGATCAGGTAACAGAGATCCTGTGGAGTGATGCCGGCCTCAATGGGTGCACTGCTGTTGTCGGCGGAGAGCAACTGCTCCACGTCAATGGCATTGCCAAAATCTCCGACACGATCAGCGGTGGTAATGATATAGGCCGCATGGCTGTCGGTAAGGATGTGCTGTATGCGCTCTGTGGGATATTCGGGATCGCAAGGGATATAGGCGCATCCTGCCTTCATCACACCGAAGGCAGAGAGCAAGGCTCTCGACGTACGTGGCAGCAAGAGGGCAACACGACTGCGAGGCTCAACACCACGCTGGCGCAATGCGTTGGCAATGCGGTTGGTCATGATGTCCATCTCGCGATAGGTATAGGTGGCATCGCAGGCAATCAGGGCTTTTACGTCCGGTTGCTTCTCTGCATAGTATGGAATACCATCGTGATAGAACTTAAACAGCGGCGTGCCTGTTCCTACCTCGCGCAGATGGCTCAATGCCTCCTCCTGTCGCTCGCTGATGATGGAGAGCTTGCGAACCTTGGCATTGGGAGCTGCCATGATGCGTTCAACAACGGTTACAATGCTTTCTGCCAACGACGTCGCCAAAGCATCGGAGTAGAGGGAATCATCGTACTGTACTACCACACCACGCGACTCAATCTTGATATTGATCTTAAACTTCGGCACGTTCAGTTCGAGCAACTCCTGACCGATGGGCTGACCGCCAACGGTGTACTGCGACAGCACACCTACCTGATAGGCGAAAGCGATGGCAGGCATGAAGCCGTAGTCGGCAGCGATGCGTGCAAACGGATAGTCCTCGTGGCGCAGGGTCTTGTCGAAGGTATCGCTGACCTGACGCAGATAGTCTGCCACCGTCACGTCGTCAATCTTCAGACCAAGGGCGAGGGTGTTCACAAACATACCTACCGTATCAGCAATCTTGAGGTTCGAGCGTCCGCTACTGATGGTGCTGAGATAAATCTCACGATTGTTGGTATAGCGAGAGATGACATAGGCCGCTGCAGCAAGATAGAGATGTGCAGGGGTTATCTCCTGTCCACGACAGACGGCTGTCGCTTTCTCGAGATTGGTCTGACAGACTGCCTCACCGATAAAGCCTTGTTTGTCCGTCTTGGGCAGGTCGGCTGGAATCTCGCTACCACCCTCACAGGTCTGTAGCTTCTCGGCAAAGAACTGCTGGGCAGCCTTAAACTCCTCACTCTCCTCAGCCTTTTGCTGATCGCTGACAAAGTCGAGATAGGTATAACGTTCTTTCTCCACAGGAGCCCCGTCGAGCACACTGCCAATCTGACGAATCAGCAGGTCGGCAGAACCTCCGTCGAACAGCAAGTGATGAACATCCATCAGCAGGTGTACTCCGCTCGGCGTCTTCACCACCTTGAACCGATAAAGAGGCGCCTTCTGCAGGTTGAACGGCTGTACAAACTCATTCTTGTAAGCCGTCAGTGCCTCATCACTCATCTCAACAACAGGCACCTCCACGGGTACGCTGTCTGCCAGAGTCTGCACGATGGCATCGCCCTCAGTGGCAAAATGGATGCTTAGCTCGGGGTGCGCTTCGACAACCTGCTTCACGGTGTTAGCCAATTTCTCTGCCTCGACACCAGCAGGATAGTTCAGAAGATAGGGGATATTATAAATGGTCGATACCGGATTCTTCATGCACTCGAAATACACACCCGTCTGGGCGTAAGAGAGTGGAACGCTGTTGGATTCACGGTTATTGGTTGCTGATTCCTGGTTAGACCCTGATTTAACCGTTATACCTGAATCCTGAATCATGAATCCCTTCAGTATCTCGTTTTCAATGCTCTGCAACGTACCGGTCTTCGCCAGCGACTTGGCGTCGAGTTCAACACCAAACTTCTTATGCATCTGCACAGCCAGTTTGATGGCAGAGATAGAGGTTAGACCGGCATAGCCCAGAATCGTAGTAATGCCGAATTCTTGATTGCCCACAATGGCAGCAATCATCTCGTGCAATTCCTCTTCCAGCACGTTCATCGGCACGTTACTCTCCTCTACGACAGCCTGTTTCATTTCCGGCTTTGGCAGTGCCTTCTTGTTCACCTTCTGATTCTGGTTCAATGGAATCTTCTCAATCTGCATCGTTACGGCAGGCACCATATAAGGCGGTTTCTCATCAAGGATGAAGTTGTTCAGTGCCTCAATGTCTATCTGCTGGTCGCTGACGATATAGGCAGCAATGAACTTACCGGCACCTTCACCTTCCATGTCGAAGGCCTGCACGGTAGCATCCTTGATGCCTGGGAACTCACGGATGACGGCCTCTACTTCTTTCAGCTCGATGCGGAAACCACGAATCTTCACCTGTCCGTCGCGGCGGCCTACAAACTGGATGTCGCCTGAGGGCAGATAGCGCACGATATCGCCAGTCTTATAGATGCGTGCATACTTTTTATCCTCCGTAAAAGGATTCGGGATATATACTTCTGCTGTCTTCTCAGGACGGTTCAGATAGCCTCGGCTCACCTGAGGACCACTTACCCAGAGCTCTCCGGCAGCACCCACGGGCAGGCGATGACCTTGCTGGTCGACAATATAGAGACGTGCATTATCGAGTGACTTACCGATAGGTATATTGTTCAATTTCTCAGTGACCGGATGACAGGTTATGAGAATCGTTGTTTCCGTCGGACCGTATGCGTTATGCATCGTATACCCCTTGGGAGGCGTGAGTGATGCCAGCTTCTCACCACCAGTAGTAAGATGTTTCAGGCTGTGGTTTTCGATGCTGGTAGCAAACTGATAGGCCACCTGCGTGGTCATAAAGGCGTTGGTGATCTGCTCCTTTTCTATATAGTCGTTCAGTGCCACCAAGTCCAAGCGCAGTTCCTCTGGAATGATATAGACACTGGCACCACGTGTAAGAGCCGGATACATATCGTACATACAGGCGTCGAAACCATAGCTGGCATAGGCGGTCACCTTATCCGTAGGCTGGAGGTCGTAGTAGCGATGATACCAGTGGAGAAATGCCACCAAGTTGGAGTGTACGAGCTGGCATCCCTTCGGCACACCCGTCGAACCACTCGTATAGAGCATGATATATAGCGACGAGGGCTTTACTTCGGGCAATGCCACGTCGAGTGCCGGCAACTGCTTCAGTTCTTTCGTCAGCAGTACGTCGCCCTGATACTCATCCACGATGTCTCTGAGTTCTTCGTCGGCAATGAGCAGCTTCGCACCAGCGTCCTGCATCATGAAGTTCAGACGCTCTTTCGGATATGTGGGATCCAGCGGCTGATAGGCGCAACCGGCCTTCATGACACCGATGGAGGCAATGGCCATCCACTCACATCGTGGAATCAATACCGATACGACATCCTCCGCTCCCAGTCCTTTCTTCGCAATACAGCCGGCAATGCGGTCGCTGAGTTCGTCGACTTCCTTGTAAGTATAGCGGTTCTCCTTATACACCACTGCGATATTGTCAGGTGTAGCCTTCGCTTGACTTCGGAACAACGAGACGACGGTCTGTGTGTCGTCGTAATCCACGTCCTTCTGGTTGAACGTGTCCAACAGGTCGATCTGGGCTTGCGTGGCGATGCTGATGTCGCTGAGCAGGGTCTGCGTCAGGAAACCATTCACCACGGCCTCATAACTCTCCAGGAACTGGCTGATGAGGGCCTCGCTGTATTCATTGCTGTTGTATTCGGCTTTCACCTGATATTTGCCGTTCAGGATAAATGCCTTGATGTATAACGACTGGTCCAGCGTGCTGTTACACAGGCGGACGGTCTTCATCGGCTTACCGCACAGCTGCTCGTCGGCAAACAACATTCCGTGCCAGGCGAAACTCGAATTAAACTGCAGACCGAGGTCGTTGACCGCATCGCTGAAGGCATAGGCCTCGTACTTGCGGCATCCGCCCATCTGCTCTTGTCCGGCTTTCAGGTAGTCGAGCACCGTCGTCTGGTTGTCATATTTGGCATAGACAGGCAACGACTTGACAGTCATACCGACAGAGTGCAGGAACCGTTTGTCCGTTCGGCCATTATAGATGGTAAAGAAGAGCGACTCCTGCTCGTTATTGTATCTCGCCAACAGGAAGGAATAGGCCGTTGTAAAGAAGTTGCTCTTGAAGATGCCGTTATCCTTGCAGAATGAATCGACGAGTGCCGTGTCAATTGCCAGCGTGCGCACCATCGAGGCTTCTGAATGCTCTTCTATCTCCAAGTCGGGAGCCAGTGGGGTATAGGTATCGCCACAGTCAAAGGTCTGGGCATACCACTTTTTGCCTTCCTCGAAAGCTGGCGTTTTTCGTAATTCTGCCTCAGCGATGGCAACCTCTGCCATTGTCAGCTGCTCTGGTGCCAGTTCACCACCGTTATAAGCGGTCTCCACGTCGCTGAGCATCACTTTGAGCGTCGTGCCGTCACCAATGATGTGGTGAATGTCCAGGAAGAAGTAATAATGCTCGCTATCGTGCAGCAGACGGATACGGAACAGTCTGTCTTCGTAGAGGTTGAAGGGCTGTATCAGTTCTTTCTTCACAGCCTCGATGTCATCGACTTCTTCGACGGCGAGTGTAAAGGTCTCGCTGTCGTCGACGGTCTGTAGGGGCTCACCGTCGTCACGCAGTTCTATGTGGGTGAAAAGCGTGGGGTGGGCGGCTACGGCTGCCTCTATGGCCTTTGCCAGGCGGTTACCGTCCAGACTACCGTCTAAGATATAAAAATAAGGAAGATTATAACGGGCTTCTCCTTCATAGCCCACACACTCGGCATAAATGCCAAATTGCGTTTTTGATAAAGGTGCAGTAGTTTTCATATTTATACTTTTTTTGTTTTCAATTATCAATTGTCAATTATCAATTAACTCAGAATTTTGTTGTGAAAAGACTCGGTGAGACAACCAGCGAGAACCAGCCCCAACGGGCGGTCTTACTGCTATTGCCTTGTTTCAGACGGTCCATGGTCTCAGTACCGAACATCATGGTGTAGCCTGCCGTCAGCGAGATGTCCTTCGTAAAACGGTAGCTGGCTTGCAGGTCGATGCTATGACCTAACGTGCTATTCAGGTTGGTCAGTTGTGTCGTTACAGCCAGATAGTGATAGGTCGCACTACAGTCGAAATTGGCGACGGGACGGCCGAAGGCTCCGACGAAGGCATTCTGCAGACCTGGGGTAAAACCGTTGATGTAGGCTTCCTCATAGAAATAGTCCATAATACCGTAGAACTTGGCGCGTGAGCCGTAAAGGGGGGTGAAGCCCCTTGCAACATCATGTAGTACGGTACCGGTTTGGCCTGGCTTAGGGACGGGCACATAATCGTCACCACTCAGGTAGTCGTAACCTAACGTAAAGCCGTAGTAGTCAGAGGGGGTGATGGTGGCTTTTGCGCTGGCCATCCAGGCTTCAATTTTACCAGCCGATTTCATCAAGGGGTCTACAAACTTACCTCCCTGCCGATAATATGCGCCTTCCAGCGTCATAAACTTGGGATGATAGTTCACGTATCCACCATACATCTGCTGGTACACCGTCGAAGGCGGATTGTTCTCTTTTCCGGGTTCACCAGACTGCAATCCCACATTCATGAATAGCAAGGACGCTCCTAACGGAAACTTGGGCACATCATAGTGATACCATACGGTTTGCATAGTCTTGTATGCTTGTGAACCGCCTGTATAGAAGGTGCTCTTATACACGTTTTCGGCATTCTGGTTATAGCCTAAGATGGCGTGAACCTGATGCCCATAGCCTTCGTAGCCCACTCGTAACACGTCGTGCGACAGAGCGGCCATCGCAAAGTCATTGGTGCCGATGATACGCTCATCGTCGTATGACAGGGCGATACGACCGACCTGTGCGAAGAGACCGTTCTTTGCCGTCATCTTCACCCATCCCTCATAGAGGTTGAGTGTCTGATTACCACTCGTGCCCCACACAGACTTGTTCTGAATGACTGCATGAGCCTGCAAATAGGGTCGCGCATAGTCCACTATCAGACGAGTACGTCCAAGAAGGAAGTTCGACTTATCCTCCATTTCCTCATCCTTGTCTACGGGCAGACCACCTCTCACGATTTCTCCATGCGTCAGGAAATTCAAACCAAAGCTCAGGGTGTTGACCTTGGTAGAATCAGTCTGTGCTTGCACGCTTATCAACGGCAACTGCAGGGCAACAACAAGGCATGATCTTATCAGTCTTTGCTTCATGCTGTTGGTGGATTTTGGGTTATTCGAACTCGAAAATGCTGATGAATCCTGTCAGTTTAAACACGTTCTTGATGTCGTCGTTCACGCCACGCATCACGACATGGCTGCCTGTGGTTTTGGCACCTTTTAGAATGCTGATCAAGATGCGCAGACCGCTGGAGGCGATATACTCCAGATTGGTGCAGTCGATGATGACATCTTTGCCGTCACTGGTATAAAGCGGTTTCAGGATTTCTTCTACTTCAACAGCTGCTGCAGTGTCTAACTCTCCTTCTAACGTGGCAACATACTTGCCATCGATTTCTTCTAATTTTGCGTTCATAATTTTTTGATTTTAATTATTTATTTCTTTTACCTTTTTATTTTTGTTACTTTTTTACCTTTATTCTTTTACATTTTTCTTCATAGTCAATATATTATGCCCGTCGATGCGTTCGTAATTGATGGAATCCATCAGTTCCCTCACCAGATGGATACCTAGTCCGCCTACTCGGCGCTCTTCAACAGAGAGCGTGGTGTCAGCCTTTTTCTCGATTGTAGGATCAAAAGCCACGCCAGAATCATCAATCACGACCTTCAACCAATGGCCGTCAAACATCATCGTGATGTCTACAGATCCCTCCGTATCAGCCGGATAGGCGTATTCTATCACATTCACCACGGCTTCCTCAACGGCCAGGCGCAACTGACGTGCCAACGACTTGTCGACGTTCATCTTCTCATAGAACGACTTCTGGAAGTTGCTCAGTTCGGCCACCTCGCGAACATCGTTCTTCAGCGTGAGCGTCTCGTTCAAAGTGCTTTCATACTGTTGCGGCGTATAGCGAATGGCGAGCATCGTCAAGTCATCACTCTTTTCAGCATTACCCACAAACTTGTGCACGGCCTTACTTAGGGATTCCATGAATGCGCGAGAGCACGAGGCAAGGCAAAATGCAAGTTCGTC
>JAEEGJ010028264.1_pt1 | contig 11177 bp, 10 predicted proteins | sample 8958761 | NCBI WGS metagenome assembly JAEEGJ01 (sample SAMN16246546, study PRJNA631951) | gut metagenome | biome: gut microbiome; feature: rumen; material: RS-attached | host: Bos | place: Iran: Karaj | collected 2018-10
AACGCCAGTCCATGACGATTAACCGTCAGGACACGTCCACTTCCATCAATACGCAGATGGATAGCCTGATTCCTGCCAGTAAGATTTCTGGTCTGACGCAAGGAATGTTTGTCGGTGCCGTCTCAGACAATTTCGATGAGCGTATTGACCAGAAGATCTTTCATGCTGAAATTGTTGTCGATACCGAGAAAGTTTCCAAAGAGACCAAAGCCTACAAGACAATCCCCGTTATCACAGACTTTACCGATGAGAACGGCAATGACAATATGGATCAGATGGTCAAAGAAAACTATATCCAGATAAAAAAGGATGTTAAGGATATTGTGACTAATGAACTAAAACGTATCGCTGAGGATCCTGGTTTAGCACATTTAACAAAGAAATGATTTTTAGGGGATGTGCTCAACAAGAAGCACATCCCCTAAAAATACCAAAACATCGGGAACTATATATAAAGTAGCAAACTTAGACTTTAATTACCATATGTTTAATGACGGATATTTAACAATGGCTATACAATAGAATTCCTTAATAAAATCTCCACGGCAAATGATCATCTCCGCGTTTCCACTCACGCCAGAAATCCCAAATGTGTTCAATCATTAGGTCCGTCTGAAGCGAGGTGTGCACTATATTCCCATTTTTATCATAGATTACTTTGATATTCTGTTCAAATGATTTAAATGGTACTTTAACCTTTGCAATCCTTCCAATAGCATTTTTAGGATTTTGGTTATCATCTAAGATGGTACCAAAATCCGGTTTTTCTTCAGAACGATAGCTCCCATTACTAAGCATATCTGAAACGGCATTAAATGGATCATAAATACTATCTAACTTACTAATATTGATAATTTTGACTTTTGTAGCCGGATAATGAGTCTGCAAAAATTTTTCTAATTGCATCTCTTCCTCAGACGGTTTGCATCCTATGATTAATATTATAAAACCTATTATCATTACCAGATTCTTCATATTATATTTATATTATTTTAATCTGATACTTTTGTCTTTTACTTTAATTTTATTTGGAACTAGTCTGACAATAATAGTAATGGACTCATAATTAATGAATATCTTTCCCATTATAAACTGTTTTAGAACATGAATTTTGCGCCTGCGATAATATATCCGGGCAGTCTGTTCTCTGTGATTACTTCGTTGTAATCGTTTTGAGATTTTATCCGAAGTCGGCGGTAGTTTCGGGTGTGAAGCAGATTATGTCCTTCTATGGAGAAAGACCATCGTCTGAGGGAGAACATGGCAGACAGCCCCAGGTCGAAGTTGTGAAACTCATCCTGTCCTGAATGGTCAAGGACGAATGACACGGGGACATTCAGTTCAAAGCACTCCTTTCTGAAAAGTATTGGCTTCACATAAACCTCGTGTTGAGCGAAATTAATCGTTTGGTCACTTATTCCTATCTTGCTATGTTGCAGTGTGAGCTTATAGCCTACTTCAACGTTGAACAGGGACTTGAATTTACTGGCTAAGGACAATGATCCGTCCATCATCGAGGAACGGTTGTCACTGAGAACTTGCTGATAGGCCGTCTGGTATAGGGAGTTGGTTGCTATTGCCTTGAACGTCAGCACCAAGGGCACCCGAAAGCCTTTCTTGATGTTGAAATAGGCATGTTGAGTACGGCTGTCGCGGTCTGCTCTCAATAAGTCAACCTTTACCCCGTTTCCTGTGTCCTGAAAGTCTGAAATATAAGGATTGTCTGTAAAGGAGCATCCTACATTCATAATAAGAGTGAAGTCATTGAGAATGTCGAAATAGTTCACGCCAAACTGCAACATGTCTTTTCGATGCAGGATGTTCTGCTGTCCGCTGAAAACGATATATTGCCGATAATCATCGATCACCCTGCCATTCATAAACACATCGTCGTCAGCCTCGTATGAACTGTTATAGGATAACGACACGGAGTTGGTGGAACTGAACACCAGTTCAAGACTGGCATCTGGCAACAGAACGATTCTGTTGGCATCATAACGGCTGTTTGTGCTTGCCAGTGTCAGGCCGCTATTCAGACGCAGCAAGCCTTTCTTCTTTGAGAACGAGAGGGAATAGTTGTAGACATTTGTTGTAAGGCTCTGAGCGGTTACGTCGAAACGGTCGAGGGATGCGTCAGCTGAAACACCGTTATGAATCATGTTCCATCCGCCTGACATACCCATCTGCCAGACTTTGGAAAGTCTGTGAGACCATGAGACAGAGAGCAGTGCATCTAGCATTGAGTTTTTCTGCACTTGGCTAACAAGATGTATGTATGCCGGGAGATCATATAGCACGCTACCTGATTCCACCTGCAGGTGTCGTTGGCGATTGTGGTAGCTCAGTTCTCCACTCAGCGACAGCAGGTTTCTGTTGTTCCAGTTCTTCACCAGCGACATCCGATGGCTGATATCCCATTCTTGCTGTCTGTCCTCGGTGTCGTAATTGCCTATGTGCCTGTAGTTTGTCTGAGGCATGGCCGTGACGGTGGTGCGACTGTCAAAGGCCGAATGATTTGGCAGCATATATTTCATGTTCAAACCGAAGTGATGGAAGTGGCGCCTAGTGTCGGATGTCTCAGTAAACGACTCGATCCTGCCGGTTTCCATATAAGTTCTGTCAGTGTCATACTGTCCCTTGCTGGCTTCGAAGTTATACATGTAGTAGGCATTGAGTTTCATTTTCTCGTTAGGATTCCATGCGATGTTGGATGAGATGAGCGCATTCCGTCTTTTGTGGGAATTGATGTTATTCGACAGGAACGGCGGCAAGTTGACACCGTTGTCTATCACCCGGTCTTGCCCTCCAAATGATTGGGCATAGTCATTCACACTACCCAGCAGTTTGATGTAGTCCATAAGCGTCATGATTTCCTCGCCCGTATTGAAGTATTTTGCATTAAAGCCCAGCATGGCCTTGTTGCCAAACGAATAGGCGTTCATGATTCCCCGATAGTTGTTCGGCCAGCCGCCAAGCAGTTCCGCGTTGCCTGTCAGTCGACCTCGGTGTAGGGAATCAATCTGTACGTTCAGGGCATTGGCACGACGGGTATTGAAACCATTGAGAAGAGAAAACTCGCTGTAGTTCTTCTGCAACTGGATCTTATCGACAACGTTGGCGGGGAGATTGTTTATTATCTGCTCGTTCTGATTTCCGAAGAAGTCCTGTCCGTCAATGAGAATTTTCTTCACCGCCTCACCATTAACCGTCACCTGCCCCTTCTCATCGACATCCATTCCCGGCAACTTGGCAAGAATATCCTTCAGTACCTTTTCATTGCCCGTGGTATATTTCCCAATGTTATAGTCGATGGTGTCGCCGCTGACCTTGATACCAGGGGAACGCCCTGTGACCACGACCGTATCCAACATCTTACTGTCTGGTTCCAATCTAATCAGCAGACTATCGGCTCCAGTCGTTGTTGTGAAGGTTTGACCCTTAAAACCCAGACAGGAAACCTTTATGAATACATCTTTAACGGACGGCGATAGGGCGACAGAAAAAGTCCCATCACCAGAAGAAATAGCATATCCCAAGAGGGTACTATCGGGAAGACCATAGGCCATGATGTTGGCAAAAGGCACAGCGGAACTATCGTCAGCATTGACAACGGTTCCCCTCAGTTCAATTCCCTGCGCCGAAGAACGAACAAAGCAGAGCAGCAAAGAAAAAATTATGACGGCTACCTTCCTCATGCACGATTACTGTGACGAACGTTGCTTCAGACTCTCAATAGTGCGCCGTCTAAGGCTCTCAAATTCTTCTTCCGTCATTTCCTTGGCTTTCTTGGGTTTTCCCACTTCACGAGTCGAATTGGTATTGATTGCCGTGCATGAATAGATGGTCTGCCCATCCTCCAAGTCGAGGATAAGCCCCGGGAGTCCGCAGTATAAGCCTGGCCCGTCCTGTACGGGAATGGTAGGGCAGAACCACGCTGTAATTGAATCGCCAATGGTGGCCTTATACGCTTGAAGCCCCATAATCTCCTTTGACTCAGTGCTGACATTCCACTGGTAGCGAGGCAATGGATGCGTAATAGAATAGGTTCTTGCCAGCAGATCCTTCAATTCTGTTACGTTCATATCCGCAAGATTCTTATATGCGGATACGCTTTCTTCACTATACGACGGATTTACAACGATAATCTTTGGCCCGTGGTCGTCCGTCAGTACCTCATCTGGCTCAATACGTTCATAAGAAGACATCCTGCCGTTTGTGATGAGGACAAAGGAGTCTTTCTTTTCCGTTGTCAAACCTGCCAGCAAAGCCTGATACTCTCCCAAATTCTCTTTCTTGTTCTTAATCTTCTTGACAGCCTCTGCACGTCCTTTTGAATACACCGAAAACTTCACCTCGATGCTTTGGGCTAATGTTAACATGGGAATCATGAATAATAATGGTAATAACTGTTTCTTCATCATATAAGTAATAATTATATCCTTTTGACAAAGGAGTATATTGTCCTCCTCATTGCCGACGGACGGCTTTGAAGAGAACAATATCCCAACCCCTTAATTAAGGACGCTCTATGATAATAATTATCACATCATCGCCATCTTCAATGACAATGACGACAACATCGCGACTTTGCATCTGAACGCTTTTGGCAACTTGGCTTTCAGACACTGGATTAACAGTTGGCGTAGCTGCAAATGAAGCAGAAGCGAATCCTAATGCCAAACAAAATGTAGCAAATAACTTCTTCATAATTTCTTTTTTTATTTGTTAATACTCACCGCTAAGGCGTTGCGGCATTACCCCTTTGTGCCAGTCAGGTCTGGATATAATCTTGTCGACTTGATTAATCATAAAAAAGTATTTTGTGTAAGATTTCATTTTTACTTAACAGTGATTCTTATCGAATAATCCTAAATAAATGTCTCCATGACCTGTAATAATAACTATCACATATTCACCATTTCCGTATTCAGAAAGATTATATGAGACGATGTTTCCATAATTCATTTGAGGATTATCATTGACTATTTCATTGCCATTACGATATATGGCAATACTTCCGTAACCAAGATCTTCTTGAAAAGAAATGTGCAGAAATTCAGAATCAGAATAGAAGATTGCATTAATAGCATACGCATTTTGAGAAGGTGAGCGCCAAATATCAGTTGGAAGATAAATGGGGCCATTTGCTTCGGACACTTCAAAATAGTGGATTCTACTATATGTAGCTGAACTGGCATTAATTGCAAAACATACAATAATTAGAATAACGAAAATAACCTTTTTCATACCTTTGAACTTTTTGGCTGCAAAGATATGATAAAATTTCCGTCGTAGCAAATCGCTTTGGTCTATTTGTTGCACCTTAGAAATCTGTACCCATTGTAAATCAGTTGATTACGGGAACGTATCCGTGTTTTTACGATTATAATTGCAACAAAATTTATAGTCGTGTTTTTTTCTTAATTCTTGATCTGGTAGAACGTACAGTTGTATCAGAAACTCCTAAAACATCTGCAATGTCATAATCGTCATAGCCCAAATCTTCGAGAATCAAGAACACATATTGGCGAACACTTAGAGGTGCATATCGCTCTAACCAGCTAGAGAATACCTTAATATTTATAATCTTATAAAAGTCAATCAATGAGTTAAGATCCTCGTCAGAATAATGAACTATGGGCTTTTTATTCTTTATTGTCTCATAGATAGTATTCCCTTTTTGCAGTTCTGACATAATAGATTTATAGAGTGTTGATATATTGTCTTTCAGTTCATCAATCTCCTTTTGCTTTGACCGATCTGATGTCCTTAATGTCTTTATTTTCTCAATGTTTTTGCTGATTTCTTCCTCATAATTAGATACTTTACTCACATACAATCCTATTTCATGTTGATACATATTTACCTTCTCGGTAAAATTCTCTATTTCTGATTTGTAGGTATCATTATTGTTGGTAAGTGTTTCTATTGTATTATTATATGATCTGACCCTCTTCTGGTGATAACGGAAAGAAACAAAAAGAGCTGCACTGGCTAAAAACGCAATAACAAGTGCATATAATATTTTCTGATATAATTCCGACTCGGATTTCGCTCTATCATATTTTAACTGAAGCTCTTGTACTGTTTTAGAACTTTTATTTATAGTATCATTAAGACTGTCCAATTTTAATGAAATGATATATGCATCATCGTAATTACCAACCTCTGCATAATAATTCGCAATTATTTTATATAGATCTTTTTTTATCTTTACGTCATTTGTCGACAAAGCATAATCCCAATATTCTTTTGCTTTTAATCGGTCACCTCTTTGATATTCTATTTTACCAAGTAACATTTTTGCATGGGGATTGGGGTGAATAGAGTCAGATTGTAATGCGTTATTCTCAGATAAATCCATATCACCTTTTTCATAATACATTTCACCTATATCTACTAATATGTCTGCTTTTAATATTGAATTGACATCATCAATATAGCGTAGTCCAGATTTTAAACAAAAATAGGCACTATCCGATAAGTTTACTGCTGAATATGAAGATGCAACCATTACAAACGCTCGACTTATTAACGCCCTATCTTTAAGTTCAAATGAGCTCTCCAAGAATTTTTTAGAATATTCCAAAGTTAAGGCTTTGTTATCTGTAATATAGTTCAGATATATAAGTCTTTCATATATTTTATTTGTTATCCGAGAATAACCATATTTAATAGACAGGCTTTCCGCTTTCTTCAAATAATGAGCACTCACTTCTAATTGTTTTTTTGCATAACTCATCATCCCTTTATAATAATATGAATCTGCTAAATGATAAGAATCATTGCTAATTTCAAAAAAATTAATACTATAGTCTATTAAAGAATCGTTATCTGGGACTTTTTGTTTTTTTATGTTGGCAGATGTATATAATAAACCATATAATGCTTTTAATTGATTATCTTCCAATGCCTCATAATTTATTTCTCTGAGAATAGATAATGTGCTGTCAGGACTTTCGTTAATAATATGCTCTGCCATTTCAAGAGATTTACTAATATTGCTCTGTGAGCATGACATTAAGATTGCCATAACGGTAACAAATAACCAGGGCGTATAAGATTTTTTTATACTTATATTTGTATTATAGTTCATAATCAAAACATTTACATATTGTTTGTGCAAAAATACGGATTTATGACCGAACCGCGAAAGATACTGAACGGTATTTATAAATTTTTAAGAATACTGTATCATTTTGAATATAAAATTCTATCAAAATGGCTCAAAAATAGCATCACTCGCCCAAAAGGGAAGCAAGTCCACTTATATATGAACGTATTTGTTTATTGGTATTAAAAGATATAATATTAGATCGAAATAATAAGGCGCCGCATGTTAATTGAAAGTAAGTTTTAAATGAATTGATTAACCTTGGATTATCTTTCATTACCAGAGCATTTTGGGCAATATATTGGATTTCTTCCTCAATATATGATTCTATAACATTATCAAAGTTTGGATATAATTTTCTCGCCTGAACTATAATATTCAATAATGCCGGATTAGGATCTACTTGCCCATAATTCTCCGTTATATCTGTGCAAATCCTCTCAAAAGGAGTACGATAATAGCTAAAAAAACCTGTTATAGTTGAATTCGTAATAGAGACACAACTGATTTCTGATGAGTCAAACTTGCGAAGAAATCTTTCTAAAATAATGGAATTGAATAATTCACTCTTGTTCTTGAAAAAGTAAAAAATGGCTCCACGTGTCTTTCCAATAGAACTTTCTATCTGCTCTATTGTAATTGCCTCCCAATTATAAACAAATAGCAATTTATATGTTTGAGACAAAATCAGTTCGCGAGTATCTTTTTTTCTCTGCATAAAAAGTATGGGAACATTCACTTTCAACAAGCCATTGGGAGAGGCCGTAACGAAGTGAAGTCCCATACTTATATGATATGAGCACATATAGTACAAACTTCACATCTGTCTCGTTACTTCTTTTTCCCAATTTTAGTTGAAGACAAATATGAACCCTTAATTTTGTGCAAAGATACGAAGAAATATTTGATTAACCGTTCTTTTTAACAGTCAATAACACTACTCCATAAGAAAATCTTCCGCTTTCAGGCACTAACAATAATATTTTCTCTCCATCACAAAGAGATTTTGTTTTTACCAATTCATCCAATGCAGCAAAGATAGAAACGGAACCAATATTGCCAACACTGGTCAAATTCGTGAACCATCTGGACTCGTCAAGCGGAATTTTTCGACGCTGGATTTCTTCATCTAACTTATGATAAAAAAACATTGATGATATATGAGGTATCACATAATTGATTGAATTGGGATCTATGTCATGTTTTTGAAAAGCATACACTATCGCATCAACAAACAATCTGATTGCATGTTCGTTTAGGATTTTAACATTTTGCTTGACACACCAAATGGATTGTTTAGCACGTTGTTCATCATTAAAATGTTTCCAACCTATCAAAACACCCTGTTCATCAAGATCTCCCCCCATATACATACATGTTGGTTTGTCATTAGCATATGATATGGTTTCTATCCAATCAATACGAAGATTTAAATCATTATGTGGACTATTTTCTAACAAGCAACATGCTGCCCCATCAGACAACATGAATCTTAGGAAATCTTTCTCAAAAGCGATAAGGGGATTCTTTTCAATTTTTGCTTTTGCATTATACTCTTCTTCAAATTGTCTTGAGAAGAGTATCGGAGATATTAGTTCAGACGTAGAACATATCGCATTTTGAGAATTGTCAGACAAGATTGACATATACGCAGCCTTCAGTGATGCAATGCTTGTCATGCAAACTCCAGAAAAAGAAAAAATCTCCAGCGGATGATTAAAAGCCTCTCCATGTACCATTGACGCATGGGATGGTAGAAATTGATCTGGTGACGCTGTTCCACAAGATAAAACCTGAATCATAGAGAGTTCTTCTGGTGACAGCATCTTCTTAATGGCTAATGCTGCCAGTTGAGCATTTGTATGAGTTATGTTCTTTTTCTTGTCAAGAGCATAATACCTACATTTAATACCATTTTGTCTGAGGATAATGCTCCTCACTCTTGAAGGCCTGCCACCTATCAAACCTAAATAATCTTCCATTTCCTCGTTTTCAACAGGATTGTTCGGGAAATAGGATGATGTTCTCGTAATAAAAACCTCTTTTGCCATAATTACATACTATTTGTTATGTTGGGTGCAAAAATAGTAAAAATACGGCAAATAACAAACTATTTCTTTATAAAATCATAAAAATTTAGCATTTGTTCCAATAACTGATTGGTATTTAAGCCATCAGAAAACGAATTCATTAGAGTTAAACCATAATATATACAAACGAATTGTTTTGCACTATTTAAAAAATCTATGTCCTCTCGAATCTCTCCATTTTCTACACCTTTGTGTAAAACAGACACCCACATACTTATATCATTATTAACATTATGCCTATACCATGTATTCACATCAGGGAAAAAAGTGCTTGCCTCAAGTATCGTTGAAACATAAGCTCTGCTTGCGTTGTCCCTAGACATGTCCGGGAGTAATTCATATAGGCTGTCCATAGTTTCTCTTACACCTTTTATATAAAGATTAATATAATCACGGACAGAAGTGTAATCAGAACTGTTTACTTTAGCGGATATATTTTGTCTATCAATAACAAAATGCTTTATAATATCATGAAACAAGTCCTTCTTATCCTTTGCATAATAGAAGATGGCTCCCCTCGTTAAACCTGACTCATTCTCAATGTCACTTAAAGACACACCTTCGAATTGTTTTACAAGAAAAAGCCTAAATGCAGCTTTATACAGGGTTTCTTTGTTACTTTTGCGCATAATTTTCTTAATTTTGGCACAAAAATACATAAATAATTTCATATTTCAATGAAAATTCGTAATTTTGTGCAACATACCGATAAGTTTGGTATGGGCATGGGTCCTGTTGTGTCAACAAAAGGGAGAAAATAGTAACGCGCAACAGGTCCATGCTTTTTCTTTTTTATTGGAATAGCTTTTTTATAAGGAGACTCTTTCTAATATAATAAGGTAGAGATATTCTTTCATAAAATATGATGAATATTGCAAAATTTACGACCAAACAATTAAAAAACATTAAATTCTGCATTTTTCTAAATGTTTTGCGAATTAGTTTACATACTATTTAGTATCTTTGCAGCATACTGATTGATATTTAAATTGTATTTCGTATGGCAAAACTAAATATTGGAATGTCTTTTTCTGGAGGTGGTTACAGGGCTGCCACATTCCATTTGGGTACACTTTCATTTCTGAATACGATTCATATTGATAATGAAAAATCATTGTTGGATTGTGTTTCAGTAATGTCAACCGTCTCTGGTGGCACTATTACAGGACTTAAATATATGCTTGCATTGGCCCAGAAGCAAGACATCAATGCTATGGTGCGAGAATTATTTGACTTCCTTTATAAAGAGGATCTAATTGAGGATGCATTTGCAAACATAGAAAAGGGACGGACAGGCCATGGGGCATCATTAATCAAAATCATGGCAAGCATTTATGATGCCAAGTTGTTCAATCACTCCGTTATGGGCGATCTGATGGATTGTATCAATGATATACCAATAAAACATTTCTCGGCTAACGCAACAGATTTTGAAAATGGGCTGCCATTCCGTTTTCAGGTTACAGAGGGGCGCATAATTGATGACACAAAATCTACATACGGAGTATTTGGAAATAGTAATCATAGGTTCAGGCGAGATATTGCGCAATATGTTACATTGGGCGAGGCACTTGCTTGTTCTTCTTGTTTCCCAAGTGGATTTGAACCAATGATGTTTCCTGACGACTTCAAAGTATGTCAAAATGAAATTGCTGCAAAGAAAGATAGTTTTGGAATTATGGATGGGGGAGTCGTGGATAACCAGGGAATAGAACCAATCCTATTAGCAGAAGAGCGTATGCGAAAATGTGATAAAGGAAGAAAAGATAAAGCTTTGGAACTCGTAATCGTATCTGATGTGTCAAGTTCGAACATGAACGGTTATTCTCCTTGCCAACAAAGGTTGCCAAAGAGCATCGGAGGATGGACAATTGCAAAATTGCAGCAATATGCCTTGTTTGCCGAATTCGTTATTTCGCTTTTACTGATTGTCGCTTTCTTTGCTAACAACCATTATATAATCGGAGCCATTG
>JAEEGJ010028266.1_pt1 | contig 11177 bp, 6 predicted proteins | sample 8958761 | NCBI WGS metagenome assembly JAEEGJ01 (sample SAMN16246546, study PRJNA631951) | gut metagenome | biome: gut microbiome; feature: rumen; material: RS-attached | host: Bos | place: Iran: Karaj | collected 2018-10
ACGGGCTCTTGCCTGGTTAATGTACAAAAGGCTGTTGTTCATCTGGTCTAAGAATTCTTCTGACTTTTCTCTTGTGGTGCAATCTACTTTTTCAAGGCCGAGGGTTCTTAAATTGATGGTTGCGATTCTTACGCCAAGTTCCTGACCTTCTCCGGTTCCGATCTGAACGTTCATGGCACCTAAGCCTGTAATATCAAGATTAACGGGCTGATTGGTCATATTTCCTTTTACTCTGAACTCCATCTCAAAGCCCTTGGGTCCTGTTACCGTCACGGTATCATCTTTGATTTCGTATTCGCAGTCGGGATGAAATCCGTCACCAAAAACACAGTTAAAAGTATCCGGATCGATTTCGCCGTCAGCGTTAAGTGTAGCACTGATAGTCACTTCATATTTACCGCTTCTTACTTCATCGCTGTAAGTGGTAACCTTTAAATTTTCATTGTCGGTGTAACCTTTAACGTCGTAGTTACCGTTTAAAAGCACCGAACCGTTGTACATTGTGGTGTTGGAGATTCTTTCCACTTCTTCTTTAAGCTGTGTAATCTCTCCGTCTATAAGCTTTCTGTCATCGTCGCACAAGGTTCCGTTGCAGGCTTTAACCGCAAGCTCGTTCATTCTCTGAATCATATCTTCGATTTCCGCAAGCGCGCCTTCTGCAATTTCTATAACGGAAACACCGTCGTTGGAGTTCTGGTTGGCGGTTTCAAGGCTTCGTATCTGGGCATTCATTCTTTTTGCCATTGCGATACCTGAAGCATTGTCCTTAGCATGGTTAATCTTAAGTCCCGATGAAAGTCTTTCGATTGAATTTGAAAGAGCCTTATCGTTGTTCTGAAGATTGCCGTTTGCTATCATTGCGGAAACGTTGTAATTAATTCTCATTCATTATTCCTTTCAAGCTGTCCAAAAAACGTTTTGCGATATTATAAAGTTCTTTTGATGAGACCTCTTCGGTATTGTCTCTCATGGGAATTTTGGAAAGTGCTGCATCGGTGTCGGAGTTCTTGCTGAGCACCACACTTACCTTGCTGTTTAATTTATCGGCAACTTTTTCCATTTTCATTACAGTTTCTTTAAAATTACATGCAATATATCCCGATATTTCTTTCTCCGTACCACTAAATCTTGCGCTTATGCGTCCAAGTTCCTCTGTTTCCATGGAAACGACAACGTTGGATTCTTCGGAAGAGTTATGCACAAGTTTCACGTTAACGGAGGTCACTTGTCCACCGACTTCCATGGGAACTTCATAGTTTTCCACAGCGGCATAGGATCTTGCCACATTCAACTGCTTGTGAACCAGCTGAAGTGCTCTTACATCGAGGTACGAATCTTTGCTCATGCACTCTTCGTAAACCGCACTCTTGCAGCGGGTTGCCATTTCTTCATAAGCTGCGTTTACTTCTTCTTTGCCAAAGAAAGCCTCTGTAAGTGATAAAGCTTTTTCTTTTGCAGCGCCGCCTCTTGCGTCGGTAGCTTTCTTGAATGCGTCGCCGCGCTTTGCTCTTAACATAAGAGCCGCTTCGAGGTTGTCGGGAGTAACGGGCACGGAACTCATAATAAGTTCGGTTACGCTTTCCTCGGGAACACCTAAAGCCTGACGAAGTTCGGTAAACTTGTGAGAAATCCACTCAAGTTCAAGCGGGTCGTCCTTGGGAGGATTAACGAGTGTGTCGTAAACTTCTCCGACTGTTACGTCCATTCCACGATGTTTGGCGGTTTTCATGGCTGTCTTAAGGTTTGAAAGAGTTAAATCACCGCCGGCATTTAATACACTACCCACTGCAGCGTAGTCGGTTTTCTCGAGTTTGTTGATGAAGCGATAAACTTCGATGTAGTCGGCTCTTTCTTCGGGAGTGATTTCTTTGTCTCTTTCAAGTTTGTATAAGAACTTTGAATATTTTTCAATCTGCTCACTCTCTGAGGTTTCTTTTTCATCAAGATATGAGTTTAACTCGTCCACGCTCATCTTAATGGGAGATTTGTCTTCTCTTATGAGCTTAAGAGTATCGGCGGGTGTAAGTCTGGTGAGAACCGCCTGAAGCTTTCTGTCAGCTTCTTTTACGGTTTCAAGGGATTCCTTTGTAATGGGCATGCTGTTGTAGCCCAGGATTCTTACGCCGCGCTCGTTTTCTTCTGTAACTTCAAGACCCATGCTTTCAAGAATTTCGGGAACGTTTCTGAAAGCCTTTTTGATGGAGTCCCCAAGATCCCTTCTGACCTCGGTGCCCACCTGCTCGTACGCTGTCTGAGCCGCGTCAAGCTTTGCCTTAATGGGAGCGCCTGCCTCATGAATCTCTTCAAGAGTTGCCGTCGCAATTTTATCGGCGATGGGAGCAATCATCTGTACCGGGAACTTTTTGATTGCTTCAACTGTATCGCTTACCTTGGCAATCTGGGCAACTTCCTTGTACAAGGTTATGGATTCAACCTTTTTAAGCTGCTCCACGTAAGCCTCAAGGTCCTTTGTATCGATGTGAACTCCGCTCTTCAAAAGAAGAAGGTTCGCTTCGGCAGTCATCTTAAGTCTTGCTTCTTCCATGATTCGGGTTTCTTTTACGAAAGGAGTATCAATGACTCTCTCAATTTCATCCGTGAGTCTTACCGCCTGCTCGTAAACGGTTTCTTTTGCTGTAACAACCGCATCCTTGGGAGCTTTTCCCTCGGCAATTGCTATGGATATTACTTTCGAAATTTCTTCGTCCGTCATGGGCAGAGAAACGGATTTGACTTCTTTTAAGCTTTCAAGATTTTCTTCGTTAACGTACAAAGAATTCTTAACAAGCCACATGCCGTCCGCTACATTTTCCTCGGTGGGTTCAATCTCGAGGTTTTTAAGAAGCTCGGTAACTTCGCTCTTTAATTCTTCCCCGGCAATGGGCGCACCTTTTTCCGCAAGGTAGCCGGGAGCTTCGATGGAAAAGAATCTTGCGCCCTGCTCTCTTGTATCCATGCAGTTTGTGTGCTTGGACAAATAAAGGTTATCTATGGTAAGAGGCTTGCCGGAAGTAACAAAGTCCTTCATCATGCCTTCGGTCATTTCGGTAACTTCAGATATTTCCGAAACCGCTGCGGAAATTTCTTTGCAGAGTTCTTTGTCCAAAGTAATGTCCGCATTACCTGCCGCAGCATCCATGGATTCAAGGCCGGTCATTGCCTTGATGGTGTCCTTATCAAGAGTGTCGGTAAAGCCCTTGACATCCTGTCCCGAGCGGGCTACCGCCAGCTTAATCTTATCTACGATTGTTACGGAGTCTCCTATCTCTACGCTTCCGGGATTTCCGCCGTTTTGTACGAGCTCCGCAAAGTCTTCTTTGGACATGGTATTGGACATAACAGTCATGTAGTCCTGACATACCTGCACGTCCTTTGCCTTTAATGAATTCTTAAGTTCATTAACGGTCATCTTCTCGCCGCCATATGATTTGGAGTCGGACAAAGAAGCCGTAATGTCATAAGAAGAACCGATTCCCCTGATGTTCTCGGACGAATCGGTACCGTATGCTCTTTTTGCATCCTGAAATTTTTGAAGTGTGGGAGTATCAAATGTAATCTTCATTAAGACCTCGCTATATAACACATGTCATATGGCGCATCCTTGCGAATTGTGTCTAAGCAACACAAAAAGGTGAGCGATTCCTTTCACTCACCTTTTATTTCGGCATGTTTTTTATTTTTCTTAACCTAAAATTCCAAAACAAATGCGGTGTAAGGAGGTAAATCTACGGTAATGGAATAATCCTTGTAGTCACAAAGTTCCTTAATCGCTTTGTATTTGGTCTCAACAGGAACTCCGTTGCCGCCGAAGCGCGTGTCGTCGCTGTTAAGAATCAGTTTGTAGGTGCCTTCTTTGGGCACTCCCAGCTTGTAACCTTCCCATTTCATGGGGGTCATGTTGGTAATAAAAAGAAGACATTTTGAATCGGCTTCAGTTCTTCTGAAGAAGGAATAAGTGCTTCTGTCTTTGTCGTCGGCATTTATCCATTCGAAGCCTTTCCAGCTGTTGTCGTCGGTATACAGACAAGGGTATTTTCTGTATATATTTAAGAGCTCGCTCACGTAATCCTTAAGCCCACGGTTGAGAGGATTCTCAAGGAGGAACCAGTCAAGCTCGCGCTCCTCGCTCCATTCACGTTCCTGGCCGAAGTCCTGGCCCATGAACAAAAGCTTTTTGCCGCAATGACCGAACATAAAGGTATAGCCTACGCGAAGGTTGGCGTATTTGTCCACTTTGTAGCCCGGCATTTTTTCTACCATGGAGCACTTAAGATGAACAACCTCGTCGTGGGAAAGAGGGAGAATGTAATTCTCGTATTCATTGTAGCTCATGGCAAAGGTCATGTTATAGTGATTGTCTTTTCTGAAATAAGGGTCGAGCTTCATGTATTCGCAGAAGTCATGCATCCAGCCCATATTCCATTTATAGGAAAATCCGAGACCGTCTTCCTCCACCGGACCCGTAACCTTGGGCCATGCGGTAGATTCTTCGGCGATGGTCATAAAGCCGGGGTACTCCTTGTGAATTATGGAGTTTAAGTGTTTAAAGAACTCTATAGCCTCAAGATTCTTATTGCCGCCGTATTTGTTGGGTAACCATTCACCGTCTTTTTTGCCATAATCAAGATAGAGCATGGAAGCAACAGCGTCCACACGGATACCGTCGATATGGAACATATTTATCCAGTAGAAAACGTTGGCAATCAGAAAATTTTTAACTTCGGTTTTGCCGTAATTGAAAATCTTGGTACCCCATTCGGGATGCTCGCCGAGTCTGGGATCGGGATGCTCGTAAACAGCTCCGCCGTCAAAATTGGAAAGACCGTGTGCATCTTTGGCAAAATGAGCGGGAACCCAGTCAAGAATAACTCCGATTCCGTTCTCGTGAAGTGTGTTCACAAGATACATAAAGTCTTTGGGCTCACCGTATCTGGAAGTGGGTGCATAGTAACCTGTCACCTGATATCCCCAGGAGCCGTCAAAAGGATGCTCTGCTATACCCATAAGTTCGATGTGGGTATATTTCATCTCCTTTAAGTATTCAACGATTCTTTCGGTAAACTCTTTGTACGAGTAATAGCCTCCGTCTTCTCTGCCGGGATGCTTCATAAAGGAACCTATCTGGCATTCGTAAATAGCCAGAGGCTCTTTGAACATGTCTTTTTTGTCACGATTTTTAAGCCACTTCGAATCGGTCCACTCAAAACCCTCAAGGTCATAAATCCGCGAAGCGGTTCCGGGACGTTTCTCCGCATAGTTGGCATAGGGATCGGCCTTGTAAAGTGTGGAACCGTCTGCCGCTTTAATAAAGAACTTGTAGTACTGGTATTCTTTGACACCTTCCACAAATCCTGCCCATATACCGCCGGGGCCCAATTTGGTAAGGGGTATGTCCCATTCTTTCCACTCATTAAAATCGCCCACCACGTAAACACTGTCGGCATTCGGAGCGTATACCGAAAAGTATACGCCCTCTTTGCCGTCCATTTTACAAGGGTGAGCTCCCATTTTTTTATAAATTTCATAGTGAGTACCTTGAGCGAAAAGGTACTGGTCGGTTTCGGTAATGGCAATAGATTTCATCTTATGCAAAATCCTTTTCTTTTAATACCACCATGTCGTTTTCGTCATAGCGTTTACCCATTAAAACGTCAAAGAAGTATTTGGCGTTTTTCTTGGTGGAATTGGCAATGGCTTCATCCACCATTTCTTTAACCTCTGTAACCGTTACACTGTGTTCATTGGTCTGCCTGCCGTCAATCTTGGTGTGAAGGGCAAGCATACCCATTTCATCTATCGTATATTCCTTGCTGAGCGCATATGCTTTGGCGTATGCAGCAAGTTCTTTGTTATTAAGTGCTTCAATGTCGTAGCTTACATCAAAGCTTGAAAGCATGTCGCTGTTGTCCGCCATGAATTTGTGCTTGGAGCGTCTGGGACAGGTAAGCACGATGAAAAGCTTTTTGTCCCGGGCTGAAAGAACACGGCGCATTGCATCCAATGTCTCTCTTCGTAATTCGTGAGCGTCCTGAATGATAAGAGCACCGCCGTAAAGTTTTGAAAGGGTCTCTTCCGCATCTTTGGCGTTTAAGGTGCTGGCTTTAATCTTCGCAATCTTGCCGGATATTTCTTCTTTGGACGCAAGTTCCATAATGAGTCCTTTTGCAAGTTCAATTGCGCTGTCCAAATCTTCGCTTCCGATAACTGCATTGCCGTGACCGGATTCCGTGGAAATATTCTCGATAGCGGTCTTAAGCTGTTGTCTGCCTTCCTCAAGCTGGATGAAGGCTTCGAAGCGCTCTTCCTGCTCGACGGTAAATCCCGACGGTCTTACCGTGGGAACCTCCGGCTCAGCGGGTGCCTGCTCTTCAGCAAATTCTTCTGTCGGTTCTTCCGTTAACTCTTCCTGAGGTTCCTCTGCAGTTTCTTCCTCAATGAGCTCTTCGGTCTGAATTTCTTCTTCGGGAAGTTCTTCAGCAGCTTCCTCTTCGGGAACAGATTCCTCAGTTACGGTTTCTTCTGCGACAGGCTCATCGTAGACAGGTTCTTCTGTAGGCTCCTCGACGATTTCTGTGGTAATCTCTTCCGTTGCTTCCTCGGTTTCTTCCAAAACTTCGGTCACATCTTCAAAGAAAGCCTCTTCGGTATTATCTTCCGTTTCGACAGCTTCCGGAGTGTCGCTTTCTTCTTCTATGAGTTCCTCGGGAGTTTCCGCTGTTTCTTCAATCGGCTCGGACTCGTCGGTCTCTTCCTTCAGAAACTCTCTGTCAAGGTCGTCTCTTTCTTCACTTGCTGCAGCGAAGGCTTCAAGGTATCCGTTGTCGGCAAAAGAAACTTCCCGGGCAGATTCTTCTGTTGCTTCTTCAATCGCTTCTTCCTTAACGTTTTCAGGCTCCTCTGTCTCTTCGGAGTCCTGAGCATAAGGTGTTCTGTCAAAGAAAAGTTCTTCGGCAGTAGGTTCTTCATCGATAACTATCTCACGAATATCGCTGCCCAGAGAATCTTCCTCAGCCGGCACATCGGTAACCGTAAGAATTTCTTCCGGAACAGCAGCTGTGGCCACTGAAGCAGCCGCTTCTGCTGCCGCATCGACTATCTCAACAGTAGGTACTATATTGACAAGACCCGGCACGAAACCGTCTTCTTCCTGTTCGGGTTCAGACTCTTCAGATTCCGTCTCTTCCGGTTCAACTTCAATACCGAGTCTTTCGGATTCTTCTCTGGTAAGCTCAACAACGGGGCTTGCTTCAACTTCTTCCTCAAGCTGCTCCAAAAGACCGCTTTTTGAGGACTCGTCAAAATCTTTGAAAAGAGTACTGGTCTGCTGAAGAACCTTACGATGCATGTTCTCTCGCCATGCTTTTTCGTTGGCTGCTCTTAAGCGCTCCCATTCGGCCATGACATCATCGATACTAATCTGGCCGGTAATCTGTTTGTCCACCACTTCCTGGTCGGGAATGTTGAAGCTTATCTGACCGTCTCCTTCCATGGAGACCATATCGTCATAGTTGGGAAAAACAATGGCGGGATTTCTGGTAGCCTTGGGCATAACCTCATGCATGTCGTCAAAACGACCGTGAGAGGGTACGACCGTGCGTGCAACTCCGGGCTCTTTCTTGAGAGCGGTTTCCACGTCATTGATGTTATAGATAACCGTTTCCTCCGCAGGTTTGGGAGTCTCGGTTTTTTCTTCAATATTAATGGGTCCGATTACGGTGGTGGCATCCTCAACTTCCGAAGGAGCTTCTTCGGGTTCCTGTTCCTGTGCCGGTTCGGGAGCGGGTGCCTCTGCTTCATTAATGTCAGGCATCATAACAGTGATGTCGTCGTAAACGGGTTCTTCCTGAATTTCGGCCGGCTGCCCGACTTCTTTGTTCTCTTCGGCAGGCTTCTGATTGTCGTTAAAGAAAACCTCCGCCATGCTGTTAGCCAGTTCTTTCTGAAGATCTATGGTGTTAAATTTGCTTACGTCCATGTCCTTAACGAGAATGTCATTCTCCTTGGGACCGGTAAGACGTCTGTATAATGCATCCTGCTCGGCGGAAAGGGGCTCATGAAGGGCCTTTAACTCAAGAGCCTTCACCACATATTTGCCCTCGCCGAAATAGATGGCTATCTGATTACATTCCTCAACACACTTGTCGCTTACGCCCTGCATGTGATAAAGGTATGCCAATTCGTACATCCATCTTTCTTTGCAGTCATATTGCTTGAGTTCTTCAAGAACTTCGATTCTTTCCTCGAGGCTTACTTCCTCGGCGGTATAGAGCTTGTATTTTAAGATAAGTCGACCGGGGTCTCTCGGTGCAACCTGTTTGAATTCCTTCAGATATTCAATGGCGTTAACTATATCTCCAAGCTTAATGGAGAGTTCGCACAAAGAATAAAGAATCATTCTGCCGCCCGGATTTCTCTGATATGCCATAGATAAAACATCTCGGCTATCCTCAAAACGTTTGCACATCTTATATAGGTCGCTTATGGTGCAAAGCATCTTGCTGTTTTTGACATTGCGCCAATCTATGGTATCCGCTATTTCAACGGCTTCTTTGTATTTTTTTTCCTGAATCAGTGCCCGGATTTCATCTGCCCGGACTTTGTATTCGTATTTGTCCAATGTTCCTACACCCTTTTCCTAGGCTAAAAATATATTTCCCCTATCGTAAAAATTGTATCACACCATATGGTCAAAGGCAACAAAATAGACCACAAAATATTGTGGTCATACCTCGAATTTATGTTCTTTTAAAGTGTATCCAACCTGACAAAAAAGGCATTCGTCACATCGAAAATACCTCCGTGAAATCAGAATTTTGCGGACAAAAAAAGCCGCAAACCTGCACAAAGCTAAGCTTACGACTAATGCGTGCGCCTTCAGGGGCTCGAACCCTGGACACCCTGATTAAGAGTCAGGTGCTCTACCAACTGAGCTAAAGGCGCGTGTCTTATTCACAACGCAAGAAAGAATATAGCACAGGTATTTTCTTTTTGCAAGTACTTTTTTAAAAAAATTTTTACTTTTATTGACGGTGCATTATTATTTGATATAATTAGTTTTCGGATTGACCATGAAAAGGAGATTTTTACCATGATTACAGCCAAAAAATCCAATGCGGGAATCGTCTGCATTATCATAGCGGTTATTCTTTTTCTAATAGGTATCCTCAGCAGAAACGGACTTATAGTATTTTGGATTGCCATGTCTGTTCTTTTTATTATAGCAGGAGTCAGCGTAACGGTTACTACTTCCAAGAATTATAAAAAGAAAGTCGAATGGATTGAAAGAGCAAATGCTGACGGTACCATCGACCGTATCAACAACAGCGTCGCCAACGGTACAGCTACTTATTATAATAAGTTGAAACTCACACTTACGCCTTACGAAGTTGTAAGCGATTCACCCTCTGAACCCGTTATCATTAAATATGAAGATATTGCCAAAGCATATCGCAACAATATTAACGGAGATCAGTACGATTACAACTACCAGCACATCTGTCTTGACCTTAAGACCGGTCATAGAATCAATGTAGCTGTGGTTCCCCGTGCGCGCGTTCCCGAAGAATTCGGCTCAGCCATCGCTTCCATCAAGCGTAACATCACCACAGAAGGAGGGCTTCAGTAATGGTTATTGTTTACGGATACAGAAATAAGATTAAAGTCGAGAAGAACCTCGGCGCAAGCATCTGCCCCAACTGTGACTACAACACCGAAAAGGTACTTGCCAAAGAAAAAAGGCAATTCACATTATTCTATCTTCCGATTTTCACACATACTGTAAGAAAGGGCCTTATCTGCCCCAACTGCGGTATGTACAAGACACTTGACAATTCGGAATTTAAGCAGATGTCTTTATAAAGGAGATTTCTGATGATTTTTGATTCCCACTCGCATTATGACGATGAAGCATTTGATGATGACAGAGACGAACTTTTAAAAAGCCTTCGCGACAAAGGTGTTGGGAAGATTGTTTCCTGCGCTTCAAGCTGGGACTCTCTTAAGAAAGTTACAGATATCTGCCACAAGTTTTCTTTTGCCTATCCCGCTCTGGGAATTCATCCGGAGAATGCGACTGATCTTACTCCCGAGCGCAGGCCTGTTCTGGAAGCTTTAATAGAAAAAGAACATCCTGTCGCAATAGGCGAAATCGGTCTCGATTATCACTACGATGAGCCCCCGAGAGAGTTTCAGAAAGAAATCTTTGTATATCATCTGGAACTTGCCCGAAAGCTTAACCTCCCTGTCATTGTTCACTCAAGAGATGCCGCTGAGGATACCTACGAACTGATTAAAGCCCACAATCCGGACAAAAAAGGCGTTATTCATTGTTTTTCTTCTTCCTATGAAATGGCTGTCAAATATATAGAAATGGGCTATTATATAGGTATCGGCGGTGTAGTTACCTTCAAAAATGCCGCCAAACTCAAAGACATAGCCGCAAGAATCCCGCTTACCTCTATCCTTCTTGAAACGGACTGCCCCTACATGGCCCCCGTTCCATTCAGAGGCACCAGAAACGATTCTTCGCTTATTAAATATGTAGCAGAAGAAATCGCCTCTCTTCGTGGCATCACTCCCGAAGAAGTGATTACGACCGCTTACGACAACACGTGCAGACTTTTTAACGTATAGAAAGGAGCCCTATGGCCAACCTCGGTATTCCTACAAATACCCTTCAAGTTCTTGAAAAATACAATTTCAGCTTTCAAAAGAAGTTCGGTCAGAATTTCCTTATAGATACTCACATTCTTGAAGGAATCATAAGCGGTGCAGGCATCACCAAAGATGACTGTGTGCTTGAAATCGGTCCCGGTATCGGTACCATGACCCAATATTTGTGCGAATCGGCCCGCTTTGTGGTAGCTGTTGAAATAGACAAGAATCTCATACCAATTCTTAACGATACCCTTTCCGAATATGATAATAAGATTATTATCAACGAAGACGTTTTAAAAGTCGATATTAACGAACTTTGCATCAAATACAATGAAGGTCGTCCCATAAAAGTGGTGGCCAATCTTCCTTATTACATTACCACTCCCATCATCATGGGTCTTTTTGAAAGCCACGTGCCATTAGACAGCATTACCGTCATGGTGCAAAAAGAAGTTGCCGAAAGAATGCAGGTGGGGCCCGGCACCAAGGATTACGGTGCGCTTTCTTTGGCCGTTCAGTAC
>JAEEGJ010028267.1_pt1 | contig 11176 bp, 9 predicted proteins | sample 8958761 | NCBI WGS metagenome assembly JAEEGJ01 (sample SAMN16246546, study PRJNA631951) | gut metagenome | biome: gut microbiome; feature: rumen; material: RS-attached | host: Bos | place: Iran: Karaj | collected 2018-10
CGATTTTGAGTAGGAGGTAGTCGAGCTGTAGGCCGATTTGCAGATAGCGACCGAAATCTTTGGCGTATGCCAATCCAAACTTGTTCTCATTGTATTTTGACGAGCCGAACTGGTTGAAGCTCAGTCCCAAAGTGCCGAACTTGGTGGGCATGGCAAAGGCACCGCATTTGTAAGCCGTCTCGGGCAGCATCCAGCGGTTTTCATAGTAGAGGCCAAGGCTGATTTTGTCCAGATTGGCCATTCCGGCAGGGTTGTTTTGCATCGCCCAAAGGCCTTGCGAGGCCACCGATGATCCTCCCATGGCAGCGGATCGCCCACCGATGGGATGGACGATGTCGTAGGCGAAAATGCTTGATGTTGAGAGAATTAGCGATATTAGAAGAAAGAGTCTTTTCATGTTATGGAAGTTTTATGCCGCAAATGTAAGGCTGATTTCCTAAAAATCAAAATTATTGGGTAAAAAAGCGTTTTTATCCCGAAAAGGAGACGTGTTCTCGATTTTTTGTGTATTTTCGCCTTCTAAAACACTGTCAAATGAATGTCGTTTTCATTGCGGCGGCCATCTGTTTGGCCATTGTCGGTATCGTCGGTGCCATAGTTCCGGGCATTGCCGGACCGCCTTTCAGCTATTTGAGTGTGTTGGCCGTATCATTTGTCCAAGGGGTTTCGCATTCGGTTACCTTCCTTGTCGTCATGGGCGTCATCGCTGCGGTGATTTTTACCTTGGATTACATAGTGCCTATCTGGGGAACCAAAAAATTCGGTGGCTCGAAGTCAGGCATGTGGGGGAGCACGATAGGCCTTTTGGTGGGACTGACGCTCACGCTGTTTTTTAACGCTGCCTTCATCGTCATTTTGGCTGGACCTTTCTTTGGCGCCTATTTCGGTGAAAGAATCGCCAAGACGCCTAACAAAGAAGCCTGGCGGGCCGCATTCGGATCTTTTGTCGGTTTTTTGGTGGGCACGCTGTTGAAACTGGTTTACGCTTTCGTCTGTTTGGTGTTCATCGTTAAGGACTTAATTGGTTTATTGGTATGACTTCATTGGAAGAAAAAGCAAGACATATCCGTCGGCTTATCTTGACGGCTTTGGCAGAGGCTGGCTCGGGACATACGGGCGGCTCTCTCGACCTGGTTGACATTTTCACGGTTTTGTATTTCGATCATCTGCGTCACGACCCGCAACATCCCGATTGGGAGGGCCGCGACAAGGTAGTGCTTTCCATCGGGCATACGGCACCAGTGTTGTATGCCACTCTGGCGGCGGCTGGCTATTTTCCTGAAGAGGAGATGCTGACACTGCGCAAATTGGGTAGCCGCTTGCAGGGACATCCGAGCTATGAGTTTCATCTGCCAGGGCTTGAGACGTGTTCGGGTAGTTTAGGACAAGGTCTCGGTGTGGCTTTGGGTATGGCCTTGGCGGCCAAGATGGACGGCCCTTCGACCCTTCGACGGGCTCAAGGCTCAGGGACCGTGAACCGCGTGTATTGCATTATGGGTGATGGCGAGCAGCAGGAGGGAAGTGTGTGGGAGTCGGCCATGGCGGCGGCACACCATAAGGTGGACAACCTCTGCGCCATTATCGACCGCAATCGGTTGCAGATTGACGGCGGCACTGAGAAGGTGATGGCCATCGACCCTTTGCGTGACAAATGGACGGCATTCGGATGGCATGCTATCGAGATCGACGGCCACGACATGAGCCAAATCAAGATGGCCTTGGAGATGGCCGACCAAGAAAAAGAAAAGCCTACCGTCATCATCGCCGACACCATCATGGGCAAGGGCGTGAAGAGCATCGAGGACAACAACCAATGGCATGGCAAGGTGCCGACGAAGGAACAATTGCCTGCATTTTTAAAGGAATTGTCGTAGAGACGCAATGATTGCGTCTTCATATAAACGGAATCTATTCGAGACGCAAGCATTGCGCCTCTACAAATAATAACGTTATGAATTATATTAACAAAGGAAATAAAGCGACCAAGACCGGTTTCGGTGAGGGCGTGTTGGCTGCGGCCGAAAAGGACAATCGTGTGGTCGGACTGGGTGCCGACATCACCCATTCGGTGGGGATGAACCTCTTTGCCGAGGCTTTCCCCGATAGGTTTTTCTCGATGGGCATCGCTGAGCAAGATTGCGTGGCCACCGCTGCAGGCCTTGCCTTGAGCGGCAAGGTGCCGGTGTTCAGCACTTACGGTGTGTTTGCAGCCCACCGTGCCAATGACCAGATCCGTATCTCGTTGTGTTACAACAATGTGCATGCCGTCATCGGAGGTGCCCATGCGGGCGTGTCAGTCGGTCCCGACGGGGCCACGCATCAGGCGTTGGAGGACATCGCGGCCATGCGTGTGTTGCCCAACATGATGATTCTCTCGCCTTGTGACGCCACGCAGGCCAAAATCGCCACGGAGAAGGCCATCTTAGAGTGCGACGGACCCGTTTACATCCGCTTTGGTCGCGAGCCTGTGGCCGATTTCACCGATGTGAATCAAGAGTTTGTCATCGGTAAGGCACAGTTGATGCGCGATGGCGATGATGTCACGTTGGTGGCTACGGGTCACGAGGTGTGGGAATGCCTGCAAGCGGCTGAACTGTTGGAAAAGAAAGGGGTCTCGGCGCGTGTCATCAACATGCATACCATCAAGCCTTTGGATGGCGAGATCCTGACAAAGGCAGCCGCAGAGACGAGGATGCTCTTTACCGTTGAGGAGCACCAGCGCACAGGCGGCTTGGGTGGTGCGGTCGTGGAGTATCTGACCGAGAACCATCCTATCAAGGTGGTGCGCATCGGTATGGACGACCGTTTCGGCGAGTCGGGACAGGCGGATGAGCTGATGCAGAAGTATTGCCTCGATGCCAAGGGCATCTGCGAGCGCGTCATGCATGAGACGGCTGCCGATGAGTTGGGCGTGTTTGTGCCGAGTCTGGGCAAGCCTTTCTCAACCTATCCAAAGGGATTGTATAATAGTAAGATACTATATCAAGGCTACGACTATCATGATGAGTCGACCTTTGCCACCTGCTACGATACCAAGGTGTATCAGCATTACATACATCAGGGCAAGTATGTGCACGATATCCACGAGACGCTGGCCCGCTCGCTGCACGACCATTTCATTAGCCATGCGCTCAGCGTCATGTTGGAGCAGTATGATGAAAAGGATGTCATCGGCGTGATGGGTGGCCATGCCAAGCGGCGCGACGACCCGGGTTATCGCCAGATTGTCTTCTTAAGCAAGAAGCTCACCGAGATGGGCAGGTTGATGGTGACGGGAGGTGGTCCTGGTGCCATGGAGGCTACACATCTAGGGGCTTGGATGGCAGGTAGGAGCGAGGCCGAGACCAACGAGGCGGTCGACATGCTCATGCCTTCGCCGACCTTCAAGGACGAGGGCTGGCTGCGTCGTTCCTTTGAGGTGATGGAACGCTTCCCGCTGCAAAGCAATTATCGCAGCTTGGCCATCCCGACTTGGTATTATGGTCATGAGCCGACGGCGCCTTTTGCCACCGACATCGCCAAGTATTTCGACAACAGCGTGCGTGAGGACGGCATTGTCACCATTGCCAAAGGCGGCATCATTTATACGCCGGGCAGTGCGGGAACCATGCAGGAGATCTTCCAGGATGCAGGCCAAAACCACTATGAGAGCGTGGGTTACGCCAGCCCGATGATCTTCATGGGCAAGGACTATTACACCAACTACATGCCCGCCTACACCCTGCTGAAAGACCTCAGCGACCGCGGCATCTTCAAGAATATGCTGCTCACTATTAGCGACGACAATGACGAAATCATTGAGGCGATAGTGAAGTTTAGGGAAGGGAAGTGATAGAAAGCTTATTTCTGCTCGACGGCGGACTGCATGATTTGTAGGGTCTTCTTGAGTTGGATGACGATTTCGTAGTCGTCGCCGTAGACCTCGCTCAGTATCGGAAGGGCGCGGTTGAGGTTCTCTAGGGAGGCCTTGAGGTCGCCCCCTTCGGCTTGGGCGATGCCCATTTGCAGGTAGGTGCTGCCGATGTTGCCCCTACATTTCCTCACCTCTGGATGCTTTTCTCCGTATATCTTGGTCCAGATGACCAAAGCGGCGTTGAGGCACTCGAGAGCCATATCGTACGCTTCGATGTTGATGCAGGTGCAGCCGATGTTATTGAGACTGTAGGCAATGTCGGGATGGTCGGGCTCAAGGAGGGCTTGCCTGATAGTAAGGGCTTTGTTGTGGTATTTTAGGGCATTTTCGTAGTCTCCCTGGTAATAGTAAACCTGTCCGATATTGTTGTAGGTGTTGGCGACTAAAGGGTGGTTTTCGCCGTATTTGCGCTGCAGGATATGGAGGGCTTGGTTGAAGTTGACTAGGGCATTGCCGTAATCCTCTTGTTTCATCAAGGTGCAGCCTTTGTTGTTATAGCTGGTGGCGACATCGGGATGGTTGGGACCATATAGACCCACACGCATGGCAAAGGCTTTGTCGTTGTAGCTGGCCGATTGGGCGTAGTCGCCTTTGTCATAATAGTATGAGGCGATGTTGCTGTAGCAAACCGCCACCCAATCGCTGTTCTCGCCATACTCTTCGCGGGCGCTGCGTAGGATGCTTTGGAAGTAGGGGAAGGCACGGTCATAATCTGCGAGGTAGTCGCAGATGAAACGGCCGGCATCGTTCATCCATTCCAGGTTGGTGGTATCGAGGCTAGCGCGTAGTTCGAGGAAATAGGCAGCCGTGTCGTTGAGGTGTTGCACCGCGAAGGTCTCGTAATAGCTGTAGCAGCGTTGTGCCGCCTCGTGGATGTCGCCCCGTTGCACCGCCTCGGCCTTCTGTAGCGTTTCACGTTTCTCGTGGAGCACTTGTCCGCGCTGGCGGATATCGTTGACCTGCTGACCGATGTTGCCCCGGCTGTTGAGCATCGAGTCGGCCTTGGTCAGTTCGCCGTTCTCGATGAAGTACGACACTTGGCGGTAGAAGGCGTCGAGTTGGTCATAGTCGAGAGATGCATAGCGCTTGGCCATGTCCTCGATGAGCCGTTCGTTGCTTTCTTGCTGGGAATAGAGCTTTTGCATCGAGTTTTGGTAGTCTTTGACCGTGATTTTGCCACTGCCCTTCAGCGCCTCCAACTCGTCCTCCTTGGCCTGAAGCTGTTTCTGCAGGTTGCGCCGTATCTTGCGTTCGGCATCGAGTTTGTCCTGCAGCTGCTGCTCGGGCGTCTCCATGAGGATATAGATAGGGTTAGGTGAATAAGTATAGCTCTTGGGGCAGACTTCGAAGTCGACCAGTTGATAGCCTTTTTTCTTGACAGAGTCCAAGCGGAACTGTTGGTTGGTGATAGGGAAGGAGAAGGAGCCGTTGTCGGCATTCACGAGCACGGTTGCTCTTCCTTTGATGGATAGGGTCGCGCCTTTAAGGCCTTGTCCGGGGACATGCTTGCCGTTCACCATGCGGCCTTTGGTCTTCACGTAACCTTGTTGGGTCTGGGCGATGGAGAAAAGGGGCGTTAGAAGCAGAAAGAAAAAGAGTATGGATTTGCGTTTCATTTGAATTCTAGGTCAATTATGAGGTGTTACATAGTTTTGTTGTCACTTTGCCAACAGCACATCGTCTTTGCCGCAGGGCATAAACAAGGTGTCGTTTTCGAGGGGTACGGAACTGGTCACAAGGTAGTAGCTACGCTGTTTCTCCAATGGCACATACAGAGACACGCATCCGTTGGCGTCAGAAACGGTTTCTTGTCCGGCCAGGCCAACCGTAGCATCATTGACATACATTTCCGTGTTTGGATCGTAAATGTGGAATAAGACTTTGCCAAAAACCGAATCGTTGCGATGTATGTTTAAGGTGACATTAGGGGTGAGCATCAAGCTGGTGTCCGTGTCGAAGAAATAGGGACATGAAACGGAGAAGCTTACCTGATGATTCAAGTAGTGGTGTGGGATATTGTTGAAAACCAAATTGTCGTCTATCGAGTTGAGTGTGTCGATCTTGGACTCGTTATCCAAACGAATGGTTACCAAGGCGCCTTTCAATGGGGGCAGACTCTCGTTGTGGACAGAAACCTCATTCAGTTTCACTTCCACGTCGAAGGGTTGGTTCATGTGTCGCACACCCAGCAGGGCAGCTACTATAGCTGCGCCACCCAAAATCCATGCTATCGCTCGTCTGACAAGCGTACGCTTGTGTCTTTGCCATATGGTGTCAAACTCTACGTCCAGTAGTTTGGAGATGAGTTGCACATAGGCGCGTTCCTTGTTGAGCCAAGGCCATCGGTAGATTTTCTCGTTGATGTTGGCACCAAGGATTTCGGGTAGCCCCAGTTTGTCAATGACAGGATTGAAGCACTCGGTCTTCGGGTCTCCACTGTGTGGAATGCCATCCACAATAAAGAAGTGAATGTTCTTGGTCCGCCCAAGGTCATGGAAGAACTCGATTTCCTTGCCGACCCATTCGGATTTAGCCGAATTGGGCGAGCAGATGACAACGAGGTTCTTGGAAGCCTTTAGCCGTTCCTGCAGCTCTTCGGTGAGCCCTCCGGGCTGTATGTCGGTAGGGGCGAAGAAAACAGGGTTGATGGGCTTGCGTTTCCAGCCATGTTCGTTGCGCAAAGCGGCAGGTATCTTGAAGCGTTCCAGCTTCTTTTGAAGCTTTTTGCCCCAGTCAATGTCCTTGGCATTGTAGCTGATGAAAGCGTAGTATTTGTAGTTGCTGTCCGTGGTCATAGTTTATAGTCGTTTCAAGGCATGTCAAAGGTTGTCTTGATCACCAGATAGTCGTAATGTTGAACTTCAGGAGTGAGCTCGTCGTAGCTCTTGATACACTCGTGGGTCTTCATCACCTCGTCGGTGCGTTGGCCTGGCGTGTAGCCGAGGGCCACGTGTGAGGCCTCCCAACGGATGTGTTCTTGGACGGCCAGGTAATGCAGCACCCGCTCAACATGTTCGTCATTGCCGGTGTAATGCGTGTTGGCCTTGGTGTAGTCGGGCGGGATGCATTGGGCGATGTCGTGGCGGTGGTCGTAAACCTCCGGCCCGATGAGTGCCAGTTTCGTGGAGATGTGGAAACAGTTGGCAAAGTCTTGCGAGCGTTGCCTGACGCGTTTGGCGTGAAGGGCATAGTCGTCGGTCGACTTGATCACTTCCTCCCGCTCGTCCCACAGTTGCTGGGGATCGTCTTCTACGCCTGAAGCGCGCATGTAGCCGGCGAAGAAATTGCGGGCACGGGCTTTCAGGCTCTCGTTGGTCATGTTGTCGTAGGTCCAAACGTCACGCTTGTAGCCGAAGGTGCGTATGCAGTTGTGGTATTGGCCGATGGCGTTGTAATGTTGCAAGGTCACGTCGTCGAGATGGCTGGGAGTCTCTTGGGCGATGAGGATGACGAAGTTCTTGGTGAGGTCCTTGCCTTGACGGTAAGCGAATTGCACCAAGTCGACAGCCGTGCGCAAGTTGATCCGGTCGTCGCCCATGCACACGACGATGTAGTTCAGTTCTTGGATGTGTTGCGACAGTTGTTCCCAAAAATCATTGCCTCCGATTTCACCTTGCACGAACGTGATGCCGACGCTTTCGTTCATGCCGGGGAAACTCTTGCTGTAAGCCTGTTTGATCATGTCCATCTGCCTGTCGACGACCACGCATGAGAACGGGCTTTTCTTGGACTCTTTGTCGACAAAAGCACCATGTTCATAGAGGAAGCCCAGCACCTCGCGTCCCGTTTCGCCAAAGCCTAGGATCATGGCATTGAAGGCCGAACTCACCCAACCTTCGCGTAGGCCGTTCTCGTCGACACCCTTGTCCACATAGTTGACTGGGAGCAGCTCGGGGCAGTTCTTGATGTTGCGAACGGCGAGGTATGACGAGTCGACAAGGTGTACGTTCATCGACGGGGTCTTGGTCATCGCCTCCTCATACATACGGTTGACGCCTTCGCGGCAGGCACGGCAGAAGATCTCGGCGGTGCAGCCGTCGTTATAAAGGATTTCGGCGCATTGTAGGTTCTTGTTCTCGTCGTCGGAGAGGAGATACACTTTGCACGAGGGGCATTTCAGGAAGGCATCCAGATCCTTCAGGTTCATTTGCTGGCAGATGTCTTTTCCTTTCGCTTCGTTCAGGGGGATATGGGAATAGACGATGGCATTGAACGGGCCAAGGTCTTCCTCGGTGCGGCTCTTGAACAGACGTTGTACCTTTTCCCAGATGGACAGGTCCATGTAACTCTCTTCGGGGTCGGGGTGGCCAATGAGAAGGCGCGGCTGGTCGGGATGGAGTTTGAGGATATCCTCGGCGAGGGATCTTGACAGTTCTCCGCCCAGGAAGAACATGTGGACATTCTGTGCTTTGCCTTTATTGGCTACCAGCCAAGAACGTCCTGCCTTCCTTCGGTTGATGGCCTTGATGAGTAAGGCGATGGATGTGAGGATGGCCAGGATGAAAGTGATGACGAAAACGTAGACTAGCCATGCGACACCAGGGCTTTGGCTTGTCCCGAAAAAGAACTCTTGGTAACCATTGTCGAAGAAGTGGGTTTGGAAGACGAACATCTCGAGGGAATGGAAGACCGAAAGGATGAAGATGGAGAACCAGCTTTTTGCACCTTGTTCCATATTGGAAATCACGTACATGTCGGCTACCGTGTGGATCACGATGATGGCCAGTGCGCAGATAAACAAAGTCTTGAAAAACAGCTTGTTGTTCTTGCTGTTTTTGGCAAGGATGAGGTAATATACCACGCCAATGGCGATGCCGATGACGAAGGCGATAGCTTGGAATGCGAGTGAATGCATGGTTCGTCTTGGTGTTATTGTTCTTTCTTGATGCTCCAACCGAGTTGCATGATGAGCTTCAACGTGGCCACGGCCGTGTTGCGGTCATAGTCCTTCTCGCTCTCCGGCAGGTCGTCGTAATCGATGAGGTGGGGGTGCTTCTTGAGTCCGTCGTTGCGTTCGGCGCCGTAGGTCCAGCCTTCCGCAATGCGACCCATAGCCCACTGCTCATGCACTTGGCGCGCCAGTTGCTCGATGAGTTGCTTCACCTCATCGGGAAGCTCGATGTCGGAGGTGTCGATGGGATGGGGGATGAAGGGCTTTTTCTCCATGGCTCATTCAAGTAATCTTCCCATCGCTCTGACCATCTGTTGTTCCATCATCGTGCACTTTTCGTCGGCTTCGATGATTTCGCAGAGGTCGTGGATGAGGTCGAGACGACTGGCTTCGTTGTCAGCGTAAAAGGCTTTGTTCTCGCGGATGCAGTCGAGCACTTCGGCATCGCTCATCTTGGCGAATAGATCCTCCATCTTGTCTACTGTGTCGAAACCGCTCTTTTCGAGCATGATTCTCACTTCTTCCGATTGGATGTTGCCGTCGATGTTGGCTGCATAGAGCATCAATAAGGTCTTGAATTCTTCTTTACTTAGTGTCATGATGTTATTTGTATTTTATTGTTATTCATTTAATTATGCATAGGCTTCAAAAGGTCGTTCACGGTCTTCACCGGGTTGAAGGTCTCGATGGGCACCTCGACGAAGATGGTGATCCAGTCGGCCATGGCGCCATTCCAAAGGCCGGGCAGCTCGAGGGCTTTCAGTTCGCGGCCGTCCTTCGACTTGTTGGAGATGAAGCCTGTGTTGGCGTCTACGTAGTCGGTCAGGCAGAAGGCCTCGCCCTTGTAGTTCCAGCAGCCGCACACGAGGTCGACGGGGTTGAAGTGGGTCGAGCCCTGGAAGATGGCTTCCTGAGCCTCATCCTTGTGGTTGATCTGTGACGACTCGATGATTTGCAACGACACCTCATCGTCCAGGTTCTTCACCCAGAAAGGACCGCCGCCGGGCTCGCCTTCGTTCTTCACCATGCCGCAGATACGCATCGGGCGGTTGAGTTTGTTATAGAGGTAGTCGATCTTCTCGATGTCGTTGTAGGTGTTCACGAAGTCGGGGATGTCCATCATCAGGTCTTCCTTGGCGAAACGCATAGCCTCATCGAGTTCGTCGGTCGAGACTGCACCTTGGTCGAGCATCTCGAGATATTCGAAAGTGCGTTGTTGGAGGTGGAGGAGGAGACCCGCCAGCACCTTTTTATATACGATGGTCGTCTCGGCCTTGCTCTCCGGAACGATGTTGTCGATGTTTTTCACGAAGACAATCTCCTCGCCGAGGTCGTTGAGGTTCTCGATGAGGGCGCCGTGGCCGCCGGGTCGGAAGAGGATCTTGCCGTCGGCTTCGCGGAACAACTCGCCGTTGGCATCGATGGCCACTGTGTCGGTTGACGGCTTCTGGCAGGAATAAGTGATGTTGTAGCGCACACCGTATTTCTTCTCATAGTCGGCTTTCAGCGCGTCGACGGCCTTCTTGAAAGGCTCTTCGTGTTCGGGCGAAACGGTGAAGTGGAGCTTGGCCACGCCTTCGTTGTCGGTGGCATAGCGGGCGGCTTCCACAAGATGTTCTTCCAAGGCCAGACGGTTGAAAGTGGGGTAGTGGTGGAACTTCAGCAGGGCCTTGGGCAATTTGCCGTAGTTCAGGCCGTTGTCCAAGAGCAGGGCTTTCACAACGTCCACCTTGCGGCCTTGTTGGAGCAGGCTGTCGATGTCGGTGCCATAAAGGCGTTGCGCAGCTGCGTTGAGGTCGTCGAAGAAGGCGAAGCTATGGATGTGGGCGAAGAAGATGTCCGTGAACTTGGTTTCTTCGGCGGTCTCGACGAAAGCGAAGAGGTCTTTGAACATACGCGATGCGGCACCCGAGGCGGGGACGAACTTGGTGAATTGGTAAAACTCCTTGTCGGCCTCAAAGTTGGCCGTCATCTGCCTGACCTGTTCCTCATCGAGGCGCAAGATGCCGTCATTAAGGGTTGCGGGGCGCATCAATTGGACATATTGCGTGCCTTTTTTCAGTTGTGCAACTTGCTGTATTACTTGATTTTCGGTGATGTTTCTTTCCGAAAGTTGTTGGAGGTCTTTTTCTGTAAGCATAATTGTAGATTTTAAACGCTTCAAAAATAAGAAATTAAGTAATGCGAAGAAAAAAAATCACAAAATTTTTCTCGAAGTGGTTACAGCATTGAAAAAAGTTGTATCTTTGCCGCCGATTTCAAGCCCAGGTGGTGAAATTGGTAGACACGCCACTTTGAGGGGGTGGTGCCGATTACGGCATGCAAGTTCGACTCTTGTCCTGGGCACAATCACCAAGCCCCGATGGCGGAAT
>JAEEGJ010028268.1_pt1 | contig 11176 bp, 4 predicted proteins | sample 8958761 | NCBI WGS metagenome assembly JAEEGJ01 (sample SAMN16246546, study PRJNA631951) | gut metagenome | biome: gut microbiome; feature: rumen; material: RS-attached | host: Bos | place: Iran: Karaj | collected 2018-10
GGAACAGAGTCTTTGGCCTCCAGGCAATTCTCTTAACCTTGGCATCCTTCCACCAGTCAGAGTTCTGCGCATTTCCGTCGATGACGCCGGGGCCGATGATATCCAGATTCTGAGCATCAATCGCCGTAACGAGCGACGCAAAGTTATCCAGAGGATTGCCCTCCCAGGTGCCCAGATTGTACTCATCAGCTTCATCCGTAGACATAGTCATTCCGGGAAGCACAGGAATCTTGTTCCTGTCTGTCTCTCCGAGCAGCACAGCACCCTCATCAAGCCAGAAAGTCATGTCAGACTTAAGGAAAATCGGTGTAGTAAAGTACTTACCTGCCGGAAGATACACGGTTCCATCCTTCGGACAAGCACAAATAGCCGCCTGAATAGCCGCAGTATCACTGGTTACGCCATCTCCCACAGCTCCGAACTTCCTGACGTCCAGAAGCACAGACTCATGTTCTGTCACAATCTCCTTTTCCACAAGCTCTCCGCCTGCATCCACGCCAATCTTATATTTCTTATCAGGTAAAAGACCCATCACCGAAATTACGTTTCTGTCGGTCCTGAGCCTCTCTATTCCATCCACATAAACGCCAAACTCCGCAGGCTGCTTAAACACTGCATCAGAGTCAAGCTCGATAGTCACGCTCCTGTTAAAAACCTCTACAATCTTAAAATCCATGAAACCCTCCAAATAATAAAAAAGCTAATATGCAGTTACCTACATATTAGCATATTTCCTATACAAATCCCCGTAAAATCATGAAGTAAAAGTGGCATCAATTTCCCGCAATCCACTCATCAATTACTTCCGCCGTCTCATCCAGCTGCCGGTCAGCCGTGATCTCAGGCTCTCCGTCGCCCTTCTGGATTCCGTAATTTCCAAAATACGAATGAATACCGCCCTGAATCACATACTCAGTGGCATCCTCCGGCCAGTTCTTTTTGGAATCTTCGTAATTCTTCATATTGACAACTGTGTCATTACTTCCCAGGATGGACAAAAGACGCATATCCGTCCCTGCCAATGAATCCATCGGGTATGAAGCGCACAGAATTACGCCCTTGTACTCCCCGGAAAAATGAGCCCCTGACTCCGTCCCCGGGGTCCATTCTGCGAGGTAGCGAGTGGCTGCGACTCCGCCAAGGGAGTGGCCTGCCAGGTACCAGTCCAGGTCCTCGACCGAATCGGATTCATCGGGCCTTGCAGCCTTTAAGGTATCCACAGCATTGATACTTAGGAGTGCCACATTGTCTGCCATTTTAGGCAAAAGACATATGTACCCCCGCTCAGCAAGTCGATACATAAGGCCACTGTAAGCCGTGTACTCGACCTTTGCTCCGGGATAAAAAACTATTACCGCCCGGTACTCCTGATTCTGCGGCAGAAAAACCATGCCCTCCGGAGCGGTAAAAGTGTGTACTTCCTCCGAAAGGTCATCTGCAAGCTCGGAAATCACTGCATTATCCGCATTATAATAATTGCCGGTGTAGATCTTGAAGGCCACAAAGAGGCCTGCAACAATCAGCACCAGCACGATTATCACGCTAAGTATTATCTTTTTAATTCTGCTCTTGTTATTCAAAAAGCCTCACCAATTCACTGTCTCAGAGCTCTGTCCATTATTTTAACAAGTTCAAGCGCACTGACGAAGTCTACCTTTTCATTCTTTTCCTGGTGGATCACATGTCCCTGCCAGGTGGAATTCTGTCTGTAAACGACCTGGATCACGAAGGTTCCAAGCTTACCCTTTTTATTCTGAACGTTGCGAACGCCGTTAGCCTCTGAGATCACTTCGATTGGAAGCTTGTCCGAGAAATTCTTTTTCTTATAGCTGATGTCGTCCCTTGATCCCTTCTTGAACATACGGGGTGCAAGGCCACGCTGAGGGAAATCCCACTCGTCATAGAGCTCTTCAAGCTTCATCATAAAGTCAGTCATACCGTCAAAAGGTATTGGGTTGTCCGCATACTGATGGTATATAAGTCCCTGATAATCCGCGTTGTCATCACTCTGGATGCAGGCGCAGATCAGGTTCCTGGCAAATAGCATCTGCTTAGATTCGCTCATATCCTTCTTTAATCCTCTTCTGAAAAATTCTACAATCATAGCTATTATAACCCTTTATGACCTTTAAAGGAACAGATTTCCTAAAGGTTCTTAAGAAAAGGAGCCGTATGATCTGACTCACACGGCCCCTCGCGATAAGAGAAAACTTCCAGCTAAAGTGCCGGTTGCTTCTTTACTTTTTAATTACTTATCTTCCTCTTCCTCTTTTTTTCTTGTGAGTAAAAGAGCTGTTGCAACCGCTGCTGCAACGAGAACTGCGAAGATTCTTCCCGGTACGTTTGCTTCGTCGTCAGTTCTTCCTCTTCTTGCTCCGAGAACTGCTGCTCCGTCAGTTTCTCTTGTTGCTCCGAGAACTGCTGCCGGTGGAGCTGCTAAAGGAGTAGGTGCTGTAGGTGTAGGATTGTCAGTAATTGTTGTACCGCCTCCTGGAGGAGGTGTAGGTGCATTTGTTACTGTAAGTGTACCATAGGTGTAATTGATTCGGTAGTTGAGATCAAGATTTGTATCTCCTTCAGGAACTGCTACGAATGTGTTGCTGCTAGATCCAACTGCTGTCTGTGTTCCTGTTATGTTGTATCTTACCTTGTCGCCTACGCCCCAGTCCTTATCGGCTGTGATGTTTGAATTTGTAAGAGGAGTTCCGTCGTAAACCTTAGTTGCACTGCCTGATGTCAGGTTGATGACCATCGGATAGATGGTAAGTTTTCCTGAATTTCTCTCAACCAGTACGAACTGATCCGTTACATCTACGTCTCCGTCAAATACCTGCATATCACCTACGATAGGAAGCTCGTAATCGCCGGCATTTCTTTCTCTTGTAGGAACTGAAAGTCCCTTAACTGTGAATTCTACGCCATTGATTGTTACTGTAGGATCGCTGCTTTCACCGTCATCAGCATCTGCTTTGATCGGTGCGAACATCTCTCTAAAGAACTCTACTGCTCTGCCTGCTGCCTCAATGATGATGTTCTGTGTAGGGCCTTCACCTCTGAGCTCGTATCTAAAGCCATCATAGTAATTACCGGTGTAATCTCTTTCGGCATCTATTGCTGTTGCATAGATTCTGAACTCTTCGCCCGGGCCAAGAGGCTCGATTGTAAGTGATCCGTCTTCAATAGCAAATGTTACTTCAAAGTTCTTATTATTGTTTGTGAACTGCTCTGCTTTAAGGTTCATCGGATATGTATCCGGTGTCTTACCCTTAGCAATTGCTTCGCCTGCAAAAGACATCTCGCTTTCTTTGTAGAGTGGATTAGAAATCTTTGTTACTTTGTATCCCTCTGCTTTCTGCTCCTGTCCGTTGTACTTGAAGCTCTTCTGGTCACCTTTGATATTAACTGTTACCTTTGCAGGTGTAATCTTGATGTAGCCATCTTCCTTAGTAATCTTAAGTTTTGACGTTACATCTACTCCATCTGCATTGACGATTACCAGCTCATCACAGGTTGCAGGTACATCTTCCTCAGTAACATCTGTTGCTGTTGCATTTGATATTGCTGTCTGAACAGTGTAGCCACCGTCCTCAGGAAGTCCCTGAACTTCTACTGTTGCACCGTGAGCTTCTCCGTCGTACTCGAACTCTCCGCCGGTTGTTATAACTTTGATCTCTCCTGCGAACTCTGTAACCTTAAGAGTTCCGATGGTCTTATCGAGTTCGTAGTTACTCTCCTTAGCTGTTCCGTTCCACTCAAGCTCGTAGCTATTAGGCACATCACCAACGTTTGTGATGGTTCCTGTTGTTGTGAAGGTTGCTGTCTCGTTATTAACAAATCCGGAAATTGTGCCTTCTGCTGTAAGTGGCTTACCATCATATACCTTTTCTGCATCAGGTGTTACGATTGTAAGAGTTGCAGGTGTTACTTCGATTGTATCGTCAACGTATCTGATTTTCAGCTTCTTTGTTACATCCTGGCCTGCTGCATTCTTGATGATCAGCTGGTCTGCTGTCGCTTCTACAGGAGCTGTTGTTACATCTGTTGCTGTTGCGGAAGATTCTGCCTTAACAAGTGTGTATCCTGTAGGAAGTGTGGATACTTCTACAGTTGCTCCCTTTGCTGTTCCATCGTATGTGAAAGTTCCACCTGTTGTTGTTACTACGATTTCAGTACCGTACTCAGTTACTGTAAGTTTTCCGATAGTCTTGGATACGATCTTGTAGTTGCTTTCCTTGGCTGTTCCATCCCATTCAAGGGTGTAGGTATTATCACTTGTTCCAACCTCTGTCTGGCTGCCGGTTACTGTGAATGTCGCTGTCTCGTCATTTACAAGGCCTGTCATCTTACCGTCTGCTGTAAGAGGTGTTCCGTCATAAACCTTCGAACCAGGATCCGTAACAATTGTTATTGGAGCAGGTGTTATTGTAATGCTGCCATCAATCTTTGTGATCTGCAGCTTATCTGTAACATCATCGCCTGCTACATTTCTGATGATCAGTGTATCTGCTGTTGCAGGTACAGCTGTTTCAGTAACGTCTGTTGCCTTAGCTGAAGACTCTGCTTTCTCTAAAGTATATCCTTCAGGAAGCTTGGATACTGTTACAGTTGCGCCTCTCTCACTGCCATCATATACGAACTCTCCACCTACTGTAGTTACTGTGATTGCAGCTGTGCTCTCAGTAATCTCAAGTATCCCAAGATTCTCAGAAACCGTGTAGTCTCTCTTGTCTGCTGTAGCACCTTCCCAATCCAGTGTGTAAGTGTTGGTTACTTCACCCGGAGTTGTAATTGTTCCGGTTGTTGTGAAGGTTGCTGTCTCACCATTTACAAATCCGCTGATAGTTCCTTCTTTTGTGAGAGGTGTTCCATCATAGACCTTTGTTGCAGGTGGTGTAGTAACTGTAAGTGTTGCAGGTGTTATTTCTACTTTGTTGCTCTTTACTTCACCAAGAACAAATGTTATTGCACTGCTGTCAAAGAGTGAACTTGTATTCTTGAACTTGCTTGCATCCAACGATATCTCTTTTGACTCATAAACATGTGTTGCGGTTATATCAATTACAGTATCTTTGTCGTAATCGACATATTCTTTTTTGTAATTGTCATCTCCTTCGATGTTTGTTACTACGAAGCCGGTTACTGTCAACGGCTGTCCGTTGTAAACCTGAGTCTTCTGAGTACCTTCAACAGTTACTGTTATCTGATTAGGGCTGTAAACCACGTAGATTATGTTGTCATTGCCCTTATGTACTGTGTATGGTCTTTCGAGCTGAACACCGTTCTGATATCCAACAGCCGGCCTAAATGCGTTAAGCTGAGTGCCGCTAAGGGTAATTGGCGTTCCTACTCTTGCAGTTGCCGGGTCTGACGATCCAAGGTAGTGTGCAAGATCGCTGCTTGTTGTAGCCTCGCCCTTGTAATACTCAATAATGTAGGTGCCTGTTACACATTCCCAAACTGCGTAGAGCTCATTTGGAAGCTTGTTGTTATCAGCTGCTATATTTTCTCCGGCATTGATCTCAACTGTAGCGTCCTCGCCACCGGTTCTGCTCCAGCCCTTGAATTCGTAGCCTTCTCTTGTAAATCCGCACTGCTCTGCTGTGAGAGCGATAACCTTCTCGTTTACAAGGATTGGTGCTGTTGTTACGTCGCTGCCTTGTCCGCCGTTTGGCTTGTAGGTGATAGTTGTTGTAACTCCTGCATCTCCGCCTGTCTTGATGTACTGAGCGATAAGTGTTACCTTGCCGTTCTTTACATAATCAGGTGTGATCTCGAAGCATCCGTTTGGATAGTAGATAATCTGTGCACTATCGCCATCGATTGTCCATCCAACGAAGGTATATCCTGAAGCCGGTGTAGGAGGTGCGCCTACAACTACGTTTGATCTTGATGAGTAGTTATATTTATCTTCAGGTGCGTTACTTCCGCCGTTTGCGTCATAGACTACCTTAACTGTTCCGGAGTTACGCCACATAGCTACCAGTTTAGTATCATGAGTTACTCCGCCGTAGCCGTAAGGTGCGCCGTTCTCATACCATCCCATGAGTTCATAGCCATCTTTTGTGGTATTCATTAGTGAAGTCTTATTTACTGTATCACCATAGTCAAGCTCGAAGGATTGGTCCTGTCCATCCGGAAGTGTTCCACCTTCAGCCTCCAGAGTTACTGTATATCTCACAGGTACATAGCATCCGTAAACTACCATGTTAGCTGCCGGCATCTTACCTGACCATACAAATGGCTTTGTTCCGGCTGCATCCAGGAACCAACCGTTAAACTTGTAACCCGGTTTGCTTTCATCAAATTCAGGAACAACAGGAGCCTGTCCTGAATAAGGTGATATAAGTGCGTCATATGGCACACCTGTTACAGTCTTAAGTGTTGTAAGATTTTCTCTGTAGTTTTCTATAAAGGTGATGTCATATTTAAGTCTCTCAAAGCGGATACGAAGTTCTGAGAAACCACCCGGAACTGTTGCATATGTACCATCGGGTTTCTTGTCTCCGAGAGTTGTCCAATTATTACCACCATCTGTACTGTAGCTGTGTGCCTTAAAGCCATTGTACTTATCAGTGATTGTGAAGGATCCATTGCCAACCTTTGTTGAATAAGCTGCTTCAGTTGGCCATGACCCATCAGTTTCCTGGGTATAGAACATTATGTATGTATTACCTGCTAATTTTTCACCATACTGATCCAGTGTCTTTCCATCCTGGGAAACACCACTAAGTCCTTTGAACAGGAATGCATTAAGGAATGTAAGTCTTGTTCCGCTTGCATCACCGCCACTTCCGCCGTTATTGTACCAAGCATGACTTGTTGGCCATGTGTAGCCGTTCTGTTCAAGTGTCTGTCCATAAAGGCCTGTATATGTATCGGTAATTTTCCATTCATAGCCGTAAGACCATCCGCCCTTAGGTTCCCATGTATGGAAGTTTATGGTCATGAGGTCACGATCGAAGTACACATTAACAATTGTGTCACCTTTTGCTCTGATCTCAGTTACGGGAATATCCTGTTCGCCCTTTTTCCTTATAACTTCACACCAGCTGTAGTGGAAGCCTGTATCTCCCTTGTTACTATAGTTGCTACCAATTGAAGAATCGATGTGAGCACCTGTTCTTCCGGTCTCAGTAAAGCTGGTCTTGTAGTCATAGGTCTTTTGCGAATTATCAGTTGTGTTCTTGCTATCAGAAATCTTCTGCTGCCAGATGATAACTGTATACTGGGTATCTTCAGCAGGTGTCCACTTTGCATAGAGGGTTACGTCTCTATTGAGGTTTTCGCCCCATGCAAATGCATCACCAACAACCTGGCCGTCGCCTTCACCCTGCTGCTCGTACCATCCGCCAAATACATATCCTCTTCTAGTAGGAGGAGTCGGTGCTACGGTTATCTGATCTTCGAATACAGATACAGGACCTGTGAAGGATGCTCCACCGTGGTCATCACCGTCGTTTTCAACGAATGTGATCCAGTGAGCTTTCATTATTACAGGATATACTGTGCTGTGCTCTCTTGCATTAACTACCGGATAAAGAGTTGTGTCACCTTCTTCTATTGTCCATCCTCTGTGTGCGTCGTCAGCATCTTTAGGAGTTACATGTACATCACCGGTTTCGATATTTGCAGGCGCGTCGCCTTCAACGACTTTCTGTTTAACCTGAGTTACTTCTTCGTCAACGCCGATGAATGTCAGGTAGAATGTGGTTTCAATCTTAGCGTAGCACTCGATGGTCTTTTCTTCTGTGATACCGGTCTTTGGAACGAATTCTACAGCTTCATTATCATCTTTATAGAACCATCCTTTGAATTCCTGGTTATCTCCAAGAGTAGGAACTCCGGGGTTTATAAGCTCTTCGCCTTCTTTGACGGTCTGCCTTGAGAACTCTGTATCGCCGTTCATGAAGACGTAGGTGTTTGTTACTATTTCGGTTGCAGGATCGATAATCTCAGTATCGGTTCCTACTACGATGTAAATTGAGAACTGATTTGCTTCGAATTCAGCTCCGCTTGCACTTGCGCTTGCGATTACATCGGTGTTGCCTGAATCGTCTTTATGAATAACGCTAAAGTTTTCACCTTCAAGTTCAGAAGCCAGGGAAATTGAAACATGTACATATCTTGCATCTGCAGGCTCGATTTCTTCGCCGTCTGCATTTCTAAATGTAATGTCTACACCTTTTGCTGTCTGTGCTGCTTCGCCGATAGCGTCTTTTGCTGCATCAAGGGCTTCGTCATCTGATATTGCAGATACGTTCATTGTTGTGCCCTCAGGGAATATTCCCTCGTCAGCTGATACGGAAACGTTCATTCCACCTGCGCTTCCGCTAAAGCTCTGTGCCGGCATCTCAGACATCTTCATGAAGTTTGCAGTAAAGGTTGCATCTTCTTCTATATTAGAAGGAACGAATGTTGATTCGCTGCTAACTGTATTGCCACTTGCATCTACCCATGCAACAAACTGGTAATACTTGTTAACTGCTGATGCTGTGGATCCTTCAAACTTTGCTTCCTCATCGTTAATGTCGATGGTCTCGCTTGAATTTGAAACCTTTCCACCAAGAGAAGCTGTGTAAGATACTGTTACCAGTTTCTTCTTTGCTTCCTTCTCAGCTGCTTCCTTCTCGGCCTTTTCCTTAGCCTCTTTTTCAGCCAGCTCAGCGAGCTCTTCTTCTGTAAGCTCTTTTTCCTCGAGCTCTTCATCTATAGGCTCGCCTTCACCTTCAATTACTTCTCCTTCTGTAGGCTCGCCTTCGATGTTCTCGCCCTCAGCAGGCTGACCATCCTGAATTGTCTCATCGTTCTGAACCGGATCGCCTTCAGCAGGAGCAGGCTCTTCGGGTTCAGCCTCCACGATTTCAGGCTCTGCTGCCGGCTCTTCAACTACAGGCTCCTCTACTACAGTCTCCTGTGGCTGTGCATCGCCGGCGTCCTGAACAACGTCGTCATCAGCAAATACTCTTACGGTTGCGAGATCACTGTTGAAAGTAGTCGCAACGAGAGCAATTGCCAGAATGAATGATAAAATTCTGTTCCATTTTCTCAACATAGCGGAATCCTCCCTCACAAGAATTTTGCTAGTTAATAGGTACAAATGGGTCACGCACTACCCTTTTGGGCAAGTTCACTGCCCCTTGCTGCGTTGATTGCCTCGTCTACCAGTTGAAGCAATTCCAGAGCACTTCGGAAATGCTCTGTAGTATCCTCATCCGCCCACACAACTTTTCCCTGCCAGGTACCTCTTTGGCAATCCTCCACTTTGATAATGAAGGTTCCCTTATTCTTCCCACTTAGGTGATTCTGACGTTTCATACGCTTTACCTCGTGTCATGTTTCCAGGCTATTTCGCCTATAAGATTGACAATAGGTTTCCCTTGTATCTATATGATACAAATTGCACAATCATACAAATAATCATAGGAATGCCCGTATTTTGTGGATTTAGCTTAAACTATTATTAACAAGATGAAGGGGTAATAAAGAAAATTAACACAAAATAAAGAAAATATTATGTGTTTAATCATAGATTTCTGACTTTTTGGCGTTTTATGATTGGATTTTGATTTAACCCTTTGTGCAATTTTACGAAATACGAAAACGATTGAAACCGCGTAAATAAGAGGGTTTCAGGAACGGCGCATCCGGCGCCATTTGGCGCCTTTTGACGCCTGATTCGCAGTTTTGAAATTCTTAAGAAATCTTAAGAATTTTCGACGGTAAATCTTAAGATTTTTGTGCTAAGCTAGTATTCATGCGGGTTTGCGGGTGTATACAACAATCCTGCGTGCTTTTATGATTGCGGAAGGGGATTCGCGTGTTGGGAGGAGCCGGAGTGACGGCTATTGGATGCGTGTGGTGGTCGGATGCTACTCTTGTGCAAGTTTAGCTTGGGTGGTGGACGGAGCTGAAGTGGTGGCTATTGGATGCGCGTGGTGGCTGGTTGCGACTCTTGTGCAAGTATTCTCGGGTGGAGGCTGGATCCGAAGTAGCGGCTATTGGATGCGCGTGGTGGGCGGAAGGCGCACGAACTGGCCCAGGTTACTGTCCTTAGCCATTTTCATTTCTCGGACAGTAACCAATTTCTTGGTTACTCCCGACCACTACTGTCTCTGGTGAATTCTCTCATCCAGACAGTAGCGTTATCTAAGGAGTTCTTCAGAGCTCTACTGTCCCGAAGCATTTTCTTCTTGAGGACAGTTACTCTTCCTCTACATGTGTTCAGACCACTACTGTCTCATTTAAATTTGCACAAGGGACAGTAGCCTCCCCCTAACATGTGCTCAGACCTCTACTGTCTCATTTAAATTTGCTCAAGGGACAGTAGCACCCGGCAGAACTTCGCCCATCCGCGACATTATTACCTGACAAACACGCAATGAAATAAGAAAGGAAACACTATCAGAAACAGAAATGAATCAAAGAAATTATCTAAATGAGGAGCTAAATAAACTAGACAGGCTCATAAAGATCAATAGCGCCAATCTAAAGAAACACAAGGACATCAAATCTGAAAACATCTTGATCTCAAGCTCCAGCAATGGAATTCCACAATTTAAAGTCCGCAATGCAGACAGCGCAACCACTCGAGAGGAAATATATACCGGCAGGTCTTACGTCCGCCAGTCAGACCTCGCTCCCATCAAGAAGCTCGTCCAGAAGCAGTACGAGGAGCGCCTGCAGAAGGCGCTCCTTGCGAACCGAAGCCGGCTGGCGAGGTTCATCAAGAATTACGACTATGACTTTGTGGACCAGATCTACCAGAAGTCAGCATTTGCGAGGAAGCAGTACATTTCGCCAATCATAGAACCGCGGGATGAATTCATAAAAGACTGGTATGAGCAACATCCCGGAGGGATGAACCCTTATGAGGATCCGCCGGAGCGCGATACATTACGAGGAGAAAAAGTCCGCACAAAGAGCGAACAACTTCTAGCAGATACCTTCTATCGTTTAGGCATTCCGTATCAATACGAGCCTGAATTTGTCTTAAATACCGGATATTGCAAATATCCGGATTTCGTACTTCTAAATGTAATCCAAAGAAAAACCTATTACTGGGAACACATGGGCCTTACAGATGAGTTTGATTACGCCACAAAAAACTTCAAGAAACTCCTGGTCTATGAGAGAAATGGTCTGATTCTTGGCGAAAACCTCATACTTACGCTTGAAA
>JAEEGJ010028273.1_pt1 | contig 11174 bp, 7 predicted proteins | sample 8958761 | NCBI WGS metagenome assembly JAEEGJ01 (sample SAMN16246546, study PRJNA631951) | gut metagenome | biome: gut microbiome; feature: rumen; material: RS-attached | host: Bos | place: Iran: Karaj | collected 2018-10
GTGGATGTGAAGGATGAGGGACTGATTCATTACTGGCTGCTCTGCTGCAGAAGCATTATCAACAATCAGCCGCTGCCTGAACCGCCCTCCGGTACCGGAACACTGGAGGACTGCGAATCCAGGTATAAGGAACTGGACATCCGCCACCAGCTGCTCCGGCAGATCGGGATCGAAGAAGACCGGATGGATGAAAAGCTGGAGCTGTGCAAGGCCATCAACCGTTTCCTGAAGGAGCACAAGGACGAGTACCTGCGCCGCTGCCGCCAGTGCGGCCGCAAGCTGCCGGCCACCCATCCCTTCGGCGTCTGCGACCGCTGCTTCAGGAACCAGTGGGGCCGGTTCTGACCGGCCCGCCGCCGTCTCCCGAATCCCGGAACAAAACATCCGTGCCCGGAGGTATGCCATATGAAACCCGCCGACAAAACCAACGTCATGCGCGTGCTGGACAGCCGCAAAATCCCCTACGCCTGCCATACCTACGAGGCGGACCCGTCGCTGACCGGCGCGCAGATCGCCGCCCTCCTGGGCGAACCGGCGGACCGCGTGTTCAAAACGCTGGTCACCCAGGGGAAAAGCAATAAGTATTATGTGTTCGTGGTGCCGGTGGAGGCGGAGCTGGACCTGAAAAAGGCGGCCAAAGCCGCCTCCGAAAAGTCGATCGAGATGATCCCGCAAAAGGACCTGCTGCCGCTGACCGGGTACGTCCACGGGGGCTGTTCGCCGATCGGGATGAAAAAGCAGTTCGCCACGTTCATCGACGAAAGTGCCGCCGGTTTCGAGACGATCTTCTTCTCCGCGGGCAAGGTCGGCTACCAGGTGGAGCTCCCGCTCGCCGGCCTGCAGCAGATGGTGCGCGTAACGAGCGCGGATCTGACCGCGGACGCGTAAGCCGTCAGGAGTTCTCCCCGGAGGATGCATCCGTCTTATCCGTTTTTTCCGGCGCCTTGAGGAGGACCTGGCCATCCTTGTACTCCACGACGAGCTTGTTGTCTGCGAGGCCCATGTGATCGAGCATCTCTCTCGGGATCTGGACACGCCCCGCGCGGTCCATGACGACGAATTCTTCCTGGGTATCTTCGTTTCTCCAGTCGATGGAGGATTCCTTGATGCGGTCGCTGTAGCTTTCCCGCAAAATGCGTTCGCTGGAGATCTTGCCGTCGCGGATGGCCACGACGCGGCGCACCTTCTTGCTCAGGGAGATATCATGGGTGACGACGAGGATGGTCTGTCCGTTTTTGTTGAGTTCGGTAAAGATGTCAAAAATCAGGTCCGCAGTCGCAAAGTCGACACTTCCGGTCGGCTCGTCGGCGAGGAGGAGCTTGGGAGAATTGGCCAGGGCGATGGCAATGGCGATTCTCTGCTGTTCACCTCCGGAGAGGGTGCCGAGATTATCGTTCTTGTGGCTGCTCATACCGACCATCTCGAGAAGTTCCAGCGCCTTCTGGCGCTTTTTTCTTGCTCCGGAGATATCCATGGGCAACATGACATTTTCCAGGGCATTGAGATACGGGAAGAGGTTCCTGGCATTGTTCTGCCACACGAAGCCCACCGTCTCGCGCTTGTAGTCGACGAGCTCCTGCTCGGTCATGGTAAAGAGGTTTTTGCCGCCGACCACGAGCTTCCCGGCGCTGGGGCGGTCGAGTCCTCCGATCATGTTGAGGAAGGTACTTTTGCCGCTTCCGCTGTTACCGATGAGGGCGGTGAATTCCCCTTCGCGGACTTCCAGGTCGAGGCCCTGCAGAGCGAGGACTTCGAGTTCTTTGGTCTTATAGATTTTGACGAGGCCCTCGGCTTCGATCATGAGAGGGCTTTCCTTTGTTTCCGTTGGCATGATTACTCCTTTTTTCTGTATGCGAGTGACGCGTCCCGAGCGGCGGTAACCCCGCTGCTGGCGGGCTCGATCACTAAGCTCGCAGCACGCATCCCGTCAGTCGCTCGCTCCGGGAAATGATTTCCCTGCGCTCCCTCCTGGGATACGCACTGCTTGCTAAGTGACGACCCGCAGGTCCGCAGCCGGGGTTGTCCGCCGCTCGAGACGCTCACATACTTTGCAGAACCATCATACAAGTTGTCCCTGCACCAGGCCAGGTGCCTGGGGAAGATATATGTCTGCCTGACGAAATGCGGGTCGTCACTTGGCGAGCGGTGCGAAATGCGCAGTGGCGGACGGGCGTTGTCTGAGCGAAGCGAGTTCGCCCGGACGGCACTTGCATTGGCATGAGCAGCAGCGAGTCTAGTGATCGAGCCCGCCGTCAGCGGACATATACTTCCCACAGGCACCGGAACTCGTACCTTCCCCTGCACCATTCCGGCGGGGTTGCCGCCCGAGGGACGCGTCACTCGCAGAAATCATTCTGGCCGCCCACTGATCTGCCGGGCGTCACTCCCGCGGATTTTCCGTGATGCCCAGGACCTTGCCGCCCTGCAGCTCGATCACGAGATCCCCCGCATCCATCAGGCCGACATCGTGCGTCGTCATCAGCACCGTCACATGCTCCCGCCGCGTCATCTCCTTCAGGATCCGCGTCACTTCCGCCGCCATCGCACTGTCCAGCTCGGCGGTCGGCTCATCCGCAAGCAGGATGCTCGGATGATGCGCGATCCCGCGGGCGATCGCCACACGCTGCTGCTCACCGCCCGACATCTCTGCCGGCATGTGATTCATGCGGCTTCCCAGACCGACCATCTTCAGCGTCTCCTCCACACGCGGACGATAATCCCCGCGGATTCCCGCCATGCGCATTGCAAATTCCACATTTTGAAACGCGGTCATCGTCGGGATCAGCGACACCGACTGGAATACGAATCCGAATTCCTTCCGCCGCAGATCCTCGCGCTTCCGCTCCGACAGCTCCAGCAGATTACGGCCATCCAGCAGGATCTCTCCGCTCGTCGGCGTATCCAGCGCTCCGATCTGGTTCATCAGCGTCGTTTTCCCGGAACCCGAACGTCCCCGCAGGATCGCGAAATGATCGGCCGGAATCGATACATTGATATCCGTGAGCGCCTGGAACTGCTGCATCCCCACCCGGAAGATCCGGTTCAGATTTTTTACTTCGATCGTAGCACCCATTATTCCTCTCCCAGCTTCAGAGCCTTCGTGATATTCAGATGGAAGATCAGTCCCGCCAGAACCGCCAGACAGACGACCATCGTCAGCACCACCACCGTATAGAGCCTTGCCATGTCAGAGCTCTGCGTGATCATCACCATCGGCAGCACCTGACTCGTCGTCGAATACGCCATCTGCAGCATCGGAACGTAGAGCCGGTACGAGATATTTCCGATCAGGATGCCTGCGCCGATCGAATACACGCCCGAAAAAATCTGCTCATTGATCAGCATGTGCAGCAGCTCATCCTTGTGCATTCCGAAGGCACGCAGGACGCCAAGCATCATTTCCCGCGAGCGGATCGACAGGATCCAGTAGATCAGGTATCCCACCGCACACAGGATCAGCATCACGATGAAGCTCATCGTAAGTACTCCGTTCATGCCCTGCAGCAGCGGATCCACCGTCACGGCCTCCAGATCCTTCGAACGGTCCACATACCCCTTCAGCTTGATATTTTTCTGCTCCACCCAGTCGTAGAAAAAGTCCGTGGTCGCGCCGTCTTTCAGCTTCATCCACACCTCGTACGGAGCCAGTCCGAATTTTTCAAAGGTGAAGGCGTAATTCGCCACGATCATGTAATTCTGCTGGATGAAGGTTTCATTATTTTCATCCACCGTGCGGCTCTCCGGCACATACGTCGGCCAGTAATCGAAAAATCCCACGATATCCGCGCTGACTTCGGTCGCCCCGGAATTCTTGAAGGTAATGTGATCCCCGACCTTGTACCCCAGCTTGTCCTTGAAATTCGCGCTCATCAGGATCCCCTTGGGCTTCAGGGCGAGATCATTGAGCATCTGATAATACGGCTCGCTCAGAAGCGAATCGTCCAGCGAGGTGATCTGTCCGAATTCCCGCGTGTGGATTCCCAGCAGCGTAGCGTGAATGCGATCCTTGCGCGTCACCTGGATATACGCGTCGTCGATGTAGACTTTGCTGTAAACCTCCGGCTCCTCAAAATCCGCGAAGCGCGCATAATCCGGCTCAAAATACATGAATTCGATGCTCGGATCGATGGCCACCGCGTTCGAATTGTCGCTCCACTGCTCCTGGATCCGCAGCGATGCCGCATCCAGGTACTCCGTATTGTTCCTGGTATTCTGCAGGATGGTACGCGCGGAGACGGCATCAAACATTCCCAGCGACACCGTCAGGATCATAAACAGCATGATGTACTGCTGCTTTCGCCCGTTGCGCATGGTCTCCAGGAAGGACGCATAGGCGGCCGGACCACAGAATTTTCTGCGCACCAGGTACACCAGACGCACCAGCAGCGGCTGCAGACGCAGCAGCAGCATCCCCGCGCCCAGGATGAACAGCGTGGAGCTCACATAAAGGAGCGGATCCAGCGCTTCGTTTTTCAGTGCGCTCTCGATCAGCTGGTCCGTGTTGCGCGAGTAATTGTAGTATCCGTACAGGCTGATCCCCAGAAAAATCAGATCCAGGAACGAAATCTCCCACCAGGAGCGGCGCTTCTGCACCTTCTGCGACTTCAGATGGACGATGGTCACCTTGCTGTGCTTCAGGGCCGGAATACTCATGATCCCGACGGAGATCAGGGCCGCGCCGAAGGCAAAGGCGAGCACCTCAAGGGTGATCCGGACCTCCAGAGAGCGGCGGACCCGGAACTCCAGGAAATTGCTGGCGGAGCCGAGGATCCGGCAAAAAAGCATTCCGAGGGGAAGACCGACCAGCAGACCGCCCAGGGACATCACGGAGCTCTGCAGCAGATAGAGCAGAAAAATCTGCTTCCGCGAGGCGCCGCGACTCTTCAGCACGGAGATATCGTTGCGCTCCAGCTCGTAAACCTGCCCGGAGATCATCAAAAGGAACGCACACAGCAGCAGCAGGATGGGCACCTGCAGGATAAAGAGCGTCGTGTTGATCCGGGATTCTCTCGTCTGGTAGGACTTCAGCGTATCCACATACTCCGGATCCTTGACCAGGATCGAATTCAGAGAGTCTCCCATGAAGGAATCCGTGCGCCGGAGCAACTCCTTCACATATCCGGCGTCCAGGGCCTCGTAATCCACCAGATCATAGATCTTGCAGACCATCGTATAACCCGGCAGCGAGGTGGTTGCGAACTTCTGACGGAACACATCCTCCCGTACCATCAGATTGTTGGTATACAGATTCATTCCCTTCTGCCAGAAGGGTTCCGTGGGATCTGCTTTGGTATAGACACCGACGACCCGGACACGGACCGGATCTCCGTTCTCATCGTGAAGCTGCTCAAAAGTGAAGGTATCGCCGATGATGATGCTGTTGATCAGCATGCAGCGCTCGTCGATCAGCACCTCCAGACAGCCGTCCTCCGTGATCCCGGTTTCGGAGTACAACGCCCCGTCGATCAGGTTCACATGGTCCGTCAGATCGCCGATGAAGGATACCCGCAGACTGATGGTCTTGATCCGGTCACGGGCCAGCTCCGGCACCGCGTCCGCGCTGGAGATCGCGTAATAGTACAGCGTGTCCTTCTTCGCAAGGCCCAGCTCCGCGTAGGATTCCGATGCCATCTTTTCCGCGATGGCGATGGCTCCGACGCCCGACTGATTGCCGACGGAATTGGTATACTCCAGCACCATGGGCCATTTCCCGGTCTCTTCCAGAACGGAATTCATCTCATCCTGCAGCATGCGGTTGAAGACCGCGTTCCGGTACATCGGAAAGCTACAGGCCGTAGCCACCAGCAGGATGCTGCCCAGCAGCATGCAGGCAAACAGCCACTTCTGATGCCATATTTTCTGAAATCCTACTCGTAACATACTGTCATACCTTCCTCCAGGCCTTCCACGGCCCAGTAGTACTCGACATCTCTTCCGCCCGCGATAAAGGACGTCACCGTGACGCTTCCGTCCGCTTCCTGCACGGCCACGCAGGTCTGCTGCCCCAGCAGGAAGACCGCCTTGACGGGTACCAGCACCACATTTTTCTGTACATCAAAATGCCCTTCGATCCCAAAGCTGAACTCCATGAAGGAGCTCGGATGCTCCGCGACCACCTTCTCGCGGATGTATTGCAGATCCTCCTCCGGCAGCTCCAGATAGGCCTCGTTGCCGGCCATGGAGGCCGTCATGCCGCCGGATCCGAGGGTCACCACTTTTCCTTCCGTCTCAAAGAGCACATCCTGCTCATCCATGTAATGCACGGAGACGGTATTGCCGTAGTTAAGGGTTCCGTTGGGATTCGGCAGACGCAGGTAGCAGAGGGACTCATCCACCATGAGGGCCAGAATATCCCCCTCCTGCAGCACCGCTCCGTCGGAAAGCGAAGTGACTTTCGTGATCAGGCCATCTTCGGGCGCCACGATCTCCGTCATCCGATAGCAACTCTCCATCTCGGAGATCGTCTTCTGCAGACGCGAGATCTGCGTATTCAGGCTGTCCCTGGAATTGATCAGGCGCTGGTAGGTCTCCGATCCCTGTCCCCAGATGGCGATCTGATAATCGATATCCTCCTGTACCTCGGCCAGCTTCTCATAGAGCCGCCGGAGGGCCAGCTGCTTTTCCTCGACCGCGATCTCGTCCCCCTGCACGGAGATCCTTGCGATCACATCTCCTTTGGCGACCCGGGTCATTTTCTCCGCCACCATCTCCACCAGCGTCACCTTCCCATACTCCAGATCCGCGGTGATCCTGGTCTCCCGGGGATAATCCAGATACCCGAGGCTGGTATATTTTGTCTCAAAATCGCCGCGCCCCAGCACTGCGGTTTTGGTTCCGTAACTCTGATAGCTGTTCAGCTGTATCTCGTCCCCGTAGGAAAGTCCCTCGGTAATCTGGGTGTAATTGCCGTCCGTGTATCCCTTGGTCACATGGGCTTTTTCGACGACCCCGTTGTTTAGCCGGTTGACATAATATCCGAGTTCGTCCCGGTGGATCGACTTGGCGGACACCGAGAGCGCATCCTTGGCCTCTCCCGTGATCAGCACCAGAATGCCGGGGGTACCGAGCGGGATCTCCTCCGCATCGCCCAGGATCCGGAAGGTGCTGTGCACCGCTTCCCCTGCGCTGATCAGCGCATTGTACTCCTCATGCGTATAGGGGATGAATTCCACCTCGTACTTCTGCCCGAGCAGGCAGATATACGCCCGCACCACCTCGGACATCTCCCGGGAATTCTTGTATTCACAGATAAAATACCGCTCCGTCTCATCGACGGTGGCCACGACGGATTTTTCCTTGTGCACCATGTCCCCCTCTGCGGCCTGGGACACTGCGCCGACGATGCCGCCTTCCTTCGCCGTGATCCGGTTCTCCGCATCCTGCTCCCGCAAGTGGCTGAGCTGGCGCATCTTGTACGCGCGGTCCAGATCGTAGAGCGCGCTGCGGCTCTGCACCTCCAGATCCACGCGGTCCCGGTCGAACATCAGCCGCTGGCAGGCGATCGCCTGGGCGTCCTCCTTCAGCATTTCCTCCGTGTACCGGTCGATGCTTTCGGTCAGATTCCGCCGTCTGACCTCATAGACCTCCATGTCGTCCCGGTAGCTCTGATCGAGATCCGCGATCTCCTGCTCCAGCCCTTCGATCGTATCCCGGAGCGCGTCTCCGTTTGCCTCTGCGAGCACCGTACCCGCCGTCACCTGCTCGCCCGGATAGTGGAGATATCCTTTCAGCGTGGCATCCTCCTCAAAGGCGTACTCCGTGATGCCAGGGTACACCACGCCGCTCAGGACCTCATAGGTCACGATGTCGCGGTAGGTGGCGATCTCCGACCCGATGGAGGCGCTGATCGGCTCCACAAGCTCGATATCCGCGCTCGTAAGTGCCGGGGCATCCTCTGCCCGGTCCGCCCCCTTCGGCGCCCCGCAGCCGGAAAGGAGCGTCGCAGCCAGAAGGAGGGCCTGCAGCGCGGCTGCTTTCGACTTGCAGTTCCTTATCTGATTTTTCCTTTTTCCTGCATTTATCATGGTTTCTTCCAAATCCGTTTTCTTTCTTCCTGCAAGAGAGCTTCTGCGACCCGCCATCGCGCCGTCACTTGGCCGATGCGGCAACACGCTCCCCCTCTTCGAGTCCGGAGACCACCTCCACATAGGAGTCACCGTAGAGTCCGGTCTCGATCGGACGGACGATCCGGTAGCCGTTTTCATCGATCACATAGACGTAGGTGATATCCCCGGCCTGATGGACCGCCTTCTCCGGGACCGCCAGCACATGCATCCGCTTTCCGAGCTCCACCGTGATCGAACCTCTGGTACCGACGGCGATGGACAGATCCTCCCCGCCGTCCGCGAAATTGAACTTCAGCGTCCCCGCATCCTCATCAAAAACCGGCACCACCTGGTAATCTCCCGCACTCAGTCCGCCATTTATCGTCAGGGTGAGGATCTGGCCCTCGCTCAGATACTGCCCCATCTCCGGCTTATCCGCAAAAAAATAACATTCCGAAGGGTCCATGACCGTCACCACCGTGGAATCGATCTTGGTCTGGGAGCCTTCCAGATCCGCCCGCAGGTAGGTCACCACTCCGTCGAAGGGCGCGTAGATCTGCTCGTCATTCCCGCCTTTTTTCAGCTCCTCGAGTCGCTTCCTGGCGATGTAAAGGGAATCCTGGTAATTCTGGATATTGTTCCGGTAGGAATCCTCGATGCGCTCGAGATGGTCCTCGTGCACCTCCTCCGTGTAGGAGGTGTTGCCCGGATCCCGCACCGCATATTCAAAATTCTCCTCGAGGATGTCCTGCGCCTTGCTCTTTTCCAGCGCGTCCAGCTGCAGCTCCATCCGCCGGATCTCGTAGGTTTTGGCGTCGATCTCATCCTGCAGATCCTGCGTGCCGAGGGAGATCAGGAGCTGTCCCTTCGTCACGGTATCGCCGCGCTCGACGAGCACCTCCTCGATCGTCCGCCGCTCCACCTTGAAGCTCAGCTCCTCGGATACCAGCGATTTATACTCGAGCAGGATCTTCATGGTGGAGACCACATCCTGGTAGGTGACTCCCACCACGCCGGCGACAGACTCCTCCTCTTCCTCGAGGATGATCATCTGCTCTTCCTCCTCCGCCTGTCCGCAGCTGCACAAAAGCAGCGCTGCCAAAAGCAAGACCGCCGCATATTTGCTTTTCTTTGTGTGTTTTCTCATAACATCGGTTTCCTCACGGGGTAACGTCATCCTGCCTATTTTACTCCACTCCGGTAAAATCAGCCAACCCGTAATATTGTAAAATATTTACCATAGATATTTGTGTTAAATGCCCGAAAATCCACTGTTTCAGCCATTTCTGAATCATTCCCCCGCTTTGCCCGGGATGGCATGGAAAAAGCCCCGGCCTGCAGCAGGGGCTTTTTTGTGTCCGGATGATTACAAGCTAGGTCCGTCACTCAGCGCTTGATATCGTAATTCATATTCATCATATTCCGGATGCTCTCCACATCGTCGGTAATATTTGCATCTCCGCGGATCGTGTGCTTGATCACGGAACTGGCCACCGCGAAATTCACCATTTCCATCGGCTCATAGCCGTGCATCATCGCATAGATCAGACCGCTTGCGAATGCATCTCCGCCGCCCACACGGTCCAGAATGGTAAAGGTAAACTGTTTACTTTCATAGGTATGTCCGTCGTACCAGAGATAGGCCTTGAGGCTGTTCTCGCTGCCGCTGTGCGCATAGCGCACGTGCCGCGCGATGCAGCGCAGATTGGGATATTTTGCGACGAACGCCCGGTTTACCGCATCCTGCTGCTGCAGATCCGGCTGCAGGGGGATATCATCCTTCACATCCCCGCGGGAAGGATCCGACGCATCCTTCGGGAGATGGTAAGGCTCGATCCCGAACAGCACATCAACGTAGGGAAGACACCGGGTGCAGAAGTCCCGCGCCTCCTCCCAGCTCCAGAGCCTGGACCGGAAGTTCCCGTCGAAGGAAACGGTCATCCCCAGGCGTCTGGCCGTCTCGAGGCAGCGCATAGTCAGTTCCGCACAGTTCGGCGCCAGGGCCGGCGTGATGCCGCCGAGGTGCAGCCAGGTGTACCCTTTCAGCAACGCTTCAACATCCACCTTGGAAAAATCGTACTCCGTGATGGCGGAGTGTTTGCGGTCATAGATCACCTTGCTCGGACGGATCCCGTACCCGGTCTCCAGGTAGTAGCAGCCAAGGCGGTGCGTCGGGGTCTCCTCCGGCGTACTCAGGATTACGGGGGAGCAGTGCACATCGTTGCTGCGCAGCATCCGGACAGCGCTCTTGCCGAGCGAATTGTTCGGAACCACCGTAAAAAAGCTGCTGTCCACGCCGAGATTTGCCAGCGCGAGGGCGATATTGGCTTCGCTTCCGCCGTAACTGGCCTCGAACTGCGTCGTCATACGGATTTTTTCATAATTCGGCGGCGTAAGCCGCAGCATGATCTCTCCGATGGTAATAAATCTGTCCTGTCCCATAGCTTCCCTGTCCGTCCTTCCGATTCGGTCCGGACAGTGCAGCGACTCAGGCCGTTCCTCTGTCCATAAACCGTTCTTCAAATTCCCTGAGCGAGATCGGCTTTGCGAAATAGTACCCCTGGAACATATCGCATCCCATCTCGGTCAGTGTATCCACCTGCTGCTTTTCCTCCACGCCCTCGGTGATCACCGGCATCTCGAGGCTCTTGGCCAGATTGATGATCAGCTCGAGGATGGCTTTGGTTCTCTGAACATTTTCCGTCTTGGACAGGAAGAGCATATCCACCTTCAGAATGTCCACCGGCATATCCTTGAGCATATTCAGGGAGGAATACCCGCTTCCGAAGTCGTCCATCTCCAGCAGGAAGCCTTCCTTGCGCAGCTGGTTGATCGTCTCCATCTTGCGCTCCATGTCGCGCATCATCGTGGATTCCGTGATCTCAAGGCGAAGCAGCGCCGGATCCACTTCATATTTTTTCACAAGGCCGGTGATGACCTCGTAGACATCGATAAAATAGAAATCCTTCGGCGAGATATTGACGGAAATGTACATCTCCTTCCGTCCCTCATCCTTCCAGCGTCGCAGGGTCTTGCAGGCATATTCCCAGATGTAGGTATCGACCTTGACGACCATTCCGTTGCGTTCGAGGATCGGCATAAACCGCCCGGGTGTAAGGAACCCTTCCG
>JAEEGJ010028275.1_pt1 | contig 11173 bp, 8 predicted proteins | sample 8958761 | NCBI WGS metagenome assembly JAEEGJ01 (sample SAMN16246546, study PRJNA631951) | gut metagenome | biome: gut microbiome; feature: rumen; material: RS-attached | host: Bos | place: Iran: Karaj | collected 2018-10
ACCTCTCCGCCTCAGGGCGCAACCGATTCGAATTGAAACAGATTCTCAATCACTTGGGTAAGGATCGTTACACGGATCGTGATGGCTTTGATGCGCAGGGCGACCATGTGCGTCAGGCAGAGTATTACCGCCAGCGAAGACTCACCTATAATGTTCAGTTGGACGGCAAACATACACCATCAGAAGCAGACAAACTTGATTGGAGTCTTGGCTATGCGTACGCCAATCGCCATCTGCCCAACCGTAGGCGATACAGCATGATGGAAGAAGAAGGCCGTTTCATGATAGACAACCTGAACGACTTTAATCGGGAAACGTCCCAACTGGATGAGCACATTTTTTCGGCGGCTGCCAACTGGAAGCACGAGTTTGCTTTCGGTTCGTTCACACCCTCCCTCTTTGCCGGTGCCTATGCCGAGCATCGTCGCAGAACTTATGAGACGCGTCAATGGACGTTGCAGTATGAGGGTGGCCAGTTGCCCAGGTCACTTAATGGTTGGGATACAGAGACAGGTCTGCCAATGATCTTGACCATGGACAATGGTGCGACAGGTTCGCCGACCAATACGAATGGCATCAGTTGGCACGAGCTCATCGACTGGAGCAACAACTATTCTGCCCGAAGCACACAGGGCAGCGGCTATGTGAGCGCAAAACTCCCCATCCGACGATTTGACATATATGGTGGTGTTAGATTTGAGTATGTACGTACAGAACTCATCTCCAACACCCGTCGTCAGGAGCCTTCGCCTCTTTCTACGTTCTATGACTACAACGACCTCTTCGCATCGCTCAATCTTGCCTACCACCTTACAGACAAGCAGCAGGTGCGTCTGGCATACGGTCGCACGACCAACCGCCCTGAGTTTCGCGAACTCTCTTCCAGTGTCTATTACGACTTCGATCTTGCCAGCAACGTGCAAGGCAATCACAATCTATTACCCACTTATATTGATAACTTCGACCTTGGCTGGGAATGGTATCCTCATGCGGGTGAGGTGGTAAGCCTCTCACTCTTCTATAAGCACTTCCGCAACCCTATCGAGTGGACGTATACTGTGGCTGGTGGCACCGACCTTGTATATTCCTACCTCAACGCAGAGGGAGCCAACAACTATGGCGTCGAACTCGACATTCGTAAACAGCTAGACTTCATGCGTCTGCCGTTCCTCTCTCTCTCACTCAACGCCTCATGGATCAAGAGCAACGTCACTTTCCCTGATGGAAGCAAGGAGGAATCGCGCCCAATGCAAGGACAGTCGCCCTACTTGGTCAATGTGGGTCTTTTCTTCAACAGCAACCAAATTCCCGGCAAAGCAGAGCAGATGCAAGGATGGACGGCTTCCTTACTCTACAACGTGATTGGCAAGCGCCTGATTGGTGTAGGACGTAGCGTGGGAACCGGTAACACCGAGATACGCGTCCCCGACAGTTACGAAATGCCTCGCCACCAGCTCGACTTCAACATTGCCAAGCGCATCGGTCGTTTCGATCTTCGTCTCTCCGTTCGTGACCTCCTGGCACAAAAGGTGCAGCTCAAGCAGTTTGAAAAGACCCCACAAGGGGAAATCGAACAGATTACGCGCTCTTATTGCCCCGGGCGCAATATACAATTCTCGGCTAGTTTCCAGTTCTAAAAAGAAATCTGGCAGTATTACAATCTGGTTACGAAACAAAATCGTAGCATCAGCGTAACAGAGTAGAAACATATTGTGAATACCTTTGCAATGCAATTCGGAAAGGCCGGGTTGCAAGATGAAATAACAAACAATAAAAACAATGAAGAAAAAAGTTTTTCTTTCGGTGGCAATGATGACCACTACCCTGGCGATGACCATGGTGTCATGCAGCAAAGACAATGACGTGAACAATGGTGATGAGAAACAAACGGCCTATCTATGGGGCACGGATGGTAGTATCAAGACATGCGACCACCTCACTTTCAGCGCAGACGGCAAGGATGACGCTAACGGAAACGTCATCGGTAATGGTGATAAGGAGTTTATCTTTAGAGGAAAGCAGACGCTGAAGAAGGGTGTCTATCTGATGAAGGGATGGGTGTACGTAGCCGATGGTGCCGAACTGACCATCGAACCAGGTACTGTGATCAAGGGCGAGAAGGCTTCTGCCGCTTCACTTATCGTGGAGCCAGGTGGAAAACTCTACGCCAAGGGTACAGAGACTGCTCCTATCGTCTTTACCTCAGCAGAGGCAAAGGGCAACCGCAAGCCTGGCGACTGGGGAGGACTGGTCATCTGCGGACGCGGTACAAACAACAAGGGTGTGCTCGGTCAGCAGATTGAGGGTGGTCCTCGCACGAAACACGGTGGCAATGATGCCAATGACAACAGCGGTGTGCTCTCATACGTTCGTATAGAATTTGCAGGTTATCCTTTCCAGAAGGATAAGGAGATCAACGGTTTGACATTGGGCAGCGTAGGTGCTGGCACACAGATTGACCACGTGCAGATAAGCTACACCAACGACGACTCCTTCGAATGGTTTGGTGGCAATGTCAACTGCCGTTACCTGGTGGCCTATAATGGTTGGGATGATGAGTTTGATACCGACAACGGTTACAACGGTAAGGTGCAGTATGCGCTCTCCATCCGCGACCCGCGCATTGCCGACACCTCACAGTCAAACGGTTTTGAGAGCGATAACGATGCCGACGGTTCACTCACCGAACCTTTCACTTCTGCCGTATTCTCCAACGTGACCTTCATTGGCCCTATGGGACGTGGCGGCTTTGAGAACACACCCGACTATATCAACGGTGGCAAGGTGTTCCCTCAGAACGGCTCTGCCCTCGGTAAATTCCAGAGTGCCATGCAGATTCGCCGCAGCAGCCAGCTGGCCTGCTTCAACTCCGTGGCCGTAGGCTATCCTGTAGGTTTGATTGTGGATGCAGAAAAGGGTAACACACAGGATGTGGCAAAGGCTGGCAACCTGAAGCTACAGAACATCTTCTTTGCCGGCATGGGCGTGACGGGTAGTGATGCTAACAAACGCTACGAGGACAATCTCTACGATGCTGTGCAGAAGAGTGTGATTGACGCCAATCAAGAGTCTTACAGCAGCACCTTCTTCAAGTCGCAGACGGGCAACAAGGTATTCCAGAGCATCTCCGACTTGATGCTCACCTCGGGCATCTATTCTGGTGTACAGTACCTTCCACAGAGCGGTTCGCCATTGCTAGGAGCTGCCAGCTTCACCGACGTTTTGCTCTCTTCATGGTTCGAGAAAGTCAGCTACATCGGCGCCTTCGGAAACAATGACAACTGGCTCCGTGGCTGGACAGAGTTTGACCCACAGAATGCTGAGTACTAATCTGTTCAGAATATAATATCATTTAGTTACGCGTGTATGGTCTTTCCTTTATGGAAATGGCCATACACTTTTATCCATTTTTATATGCTTATGCAAAACAAATCACAAAAGGAAATCATACTTGAAGATAAAATTCAGAAACTGGTTGCTGACATCGTGGAGCATTCGGACATAGACGACAATCTGTCTGTCCGCGTGATGAAGCGACTGTTGGAGAATGAAGAAATAAAGGCAATCCAGGATTATGCGAACACGGTGTCTATCACTCGCCTAGGATTGAACGACCATGGCCCTGTTCATATGCGTACCGTATGTTATAACGCCCTGAAGATGCTTCGCATACTGCATGACGCAGGGGTGGAGACAAGCCTGCAAAGGGAACACTCTGGTAGCTTTACTGACAGTGTAGTTGCCGTAATGATTGCCGCATTCCTGCATGATGTCGGTATGACTATCGGCAGGAAAGACCACGAACTCTACTCCGGTATTATCTCTTGCCAGATCATAACAGATATCCTGCAGAAGATTATTCCCGAGGATACGATGCGCAGAACCATTATCCGCTCAATGGCCATGGAAGGCATACTAGGTCACATGGCTACGCACCCCATTCATTCCATTGAAGCAGGATTGATACTCATTGCGGACGGATGTGACATGACCAAGGGGCGTGCCAGAATTGCTCTTGAAATCCCAACCAAACCCACCGAAGGCGACATCCACAAATACTCAGCCAACTCCATCGAAAAGGTTCACATAACACAAGGAACAGAGCATCCTATAAAGATAGAAGTCCTCATGAAGTCAGAGGTAGGACTTTTTCAGGTAGAAGGCGTACTTATGCCTAAGATACAGTCAAGTCCATCCTAGCAACTGGTGGAACTCTATGCCTGTGTAGAAGGGCAAGAAACAAAAAGGTATCTGTAGTTATTACAATCTTATTACGCTATTGTTACGCCCGCGTTACAATCCTATTATAACAGGTGCTGTAACCTATCCGTTATACGAATGAAATGTTTTTGTAACATGCTCAGTTTACCTTTGCAATGTCAATCACTAACGGTTAGCAAAATGATTTATGGATAAAGAAAAAGCAATAAGAATTCAGAGAATCTTTAATTGGGTGAGATTTGTCATCCTAGTGTTGTTTCTCGCATTTATTTTCATTGGATTATTATAACTCTCTTTTAATTAAAGATGAATACATTATTTCTTGGAATAGTCATATTCCTTATAGTGCTTGCGGTGTTCGACCTGGTGGTTGGCGTAAGCAATGACGCAGTAAACTTTCTGAACTCTGCCATCGGTGCCAAGGTGGCGAGGTACCGGACGGTGGTGACGGTGGCGGCCGTCGGAGTGTTTGCCGGAGCGGCATTGAGCAACGGAATGATGGACGTGGCGCGACACGGCATCATGACACCGGCCTACTTCTCGTTCTATGACGTGATGTGTGTCTTCTTGGCGGTGATGGTGACAGACGTTGTATTGCTCGATGTGTTCAACACGCTTGGGATGCCGACATCGACCACCGTCTCGATGGTGTTCGAACTGCTGGGCGGAGCCTTTGCCATTGCGCTGCTGCAGATTATGCATGGGGCGACGGCGGCGGACGGCACAGTGCTCACGTTGGGTGACCTGCTGAACACGGAGAAAGCCATCTCGGTCATCCTCGGCATCTTTCTCAGCGTAGCCATCGCCTTCGTGCTCGGCGCACTGGTGCAGTGGGTAGCACGTATCGTCTTCACCTTTACTTACCGCGTAAACGGGAGGACAACGGATCAGTCGGGACGGATGGGGAGCCTCACGGTATCGTCGCTGAAAATCGGTATCTTCAGCGGACTGTCGGTGACGGCCATCGTATGGTTCCTGCTCATCAACGGGCTGAAGGGCAGCAGCCTGATGACACCTGAAGTGAAGGCAATCATAAACGAGAATACATGGCTGATTATCGGTGGTGGCATTGCCGCATTCTCGGTGTTGATGACGCTGCTGAGTGCCTTGAAGTTGCCTGTGCTGAAGTGCGTAGTTCTATTTGGCACGTTTGCCTTGGCGATGGCCTTTGCGGGCAACGACCTCGTAAACTTCGTGGGTGTGCCGCTGACGGGGCTTGAGGCTTATCTGGATTACACGGCCAACGGCCAGGGCGATGCGCAGGGCTTTATGATGCAGTCGCTGATGGAGAGTGCCCACACGCCCGCCCTATACCTCATCGCAGCAGGTGTGGTGATGGTGCTTGCACTGGTATTCTCGAAGAAGGCGCAGAACGTGGTAAAAACATCGGTGGACCTCTCGCGTCAGGACGAGGGCGACGAGATGTTTGGTTCGAGCGGCGTGGCGCGGACGCTGGTACGCACATCGAGAAGTATGGCAAATGGTATGGCGACTGTAGTGCCGAGGGGCGTTGAGCGTTGGATTAACTCACGCTTCAATGCCGATGCTGCCGTGCTGAAGCGGGGAGCCGCTTTCGATGAGATTCGTGCAGCAGTCAATTTGGTACTGGCTGGGGCACTGGTAGCATTGGGTACGTCGCTCAAACTGCCGCTGTCCACTACCTATGTCACCTTTATGGTAGCTATGGGTGCTTCGCTTGCCGACCGTGCGTGGAGTCGCGAAAGCGCGGTGTTCCGCATAACGGGTGTTCTGTCAGTCATCGGCGGCTGGTTTATCACGGCTGGCGTGGCATTCATATTGTGCTTCCTCGTCTGCATCGCCCTGTTCTTCGGGTCGTTTGTGGCAATGGACGTCGCCATTGCGCTGGCCATCTTCCTGCTCATCCGAAGCCATCTGCGCTACGGTAAAAGCAGCAAGACTAGCGTGGCCGACGAACTGTTTACTAAGATACTGCATTGCAGCGATAGAGCCGAATGTTGGACACTTCTCCGTAGGCATGTAGGCTATACCACGTCGCAGCATCTACGTCAGGTGTCCGAGGATTACGAGGCGTTGACCACCGCATTTTTCTGCGAGGATTACCGCGTGCTAAAGCGTACTACCTTGCAGACAGAAAGCCAGCGAAAGGACATAAAGCGCCAGCGTCGCAAGCAAATTATCGCCCTGCGCCGCATCGACCCCGTGCTCAGCGTGGAGAAGGGTACTTGGTACTTCCTCATCATCAATTCCCTCTCGCAGATGGTCTATTGCCTGAAGCGCATGGGCGAGCCTTGCCGTGAGCACGTCGGAAACAATTTCAGCCCCGTCCCCAACGACTATGCCAATGAGTTCCTCGTCATTCGTAATGAAATCGTACACTTGTTCAATAGGTCTCTCACAATAGATAACGCTTCTCAAATCCGCGATGATGCTGCCAAGTTACAATCAACGCTTTCCATTTATCGCAAGCGCATCATTCACGACATCCAGACCAAGCGTCTCAACATCGAGAGCATGACCGTCTTCCTCAACCTAGTCCAAGAGTCGCAAGAACTGCTTAGCGCTTTGCGTCATACATTGCGCGGCAAGAGTAAGTTTAACTGATAGTAATGTGTTTTTTTATTCGAAAAATACAATGAGTCCATAAGAAATATTTCCAAATATTTGGGTGTCTCAGAGAATAATAGTACCTTTGCACCCAGAGCATTGACAGCTTTCTTGCCATTCTATCAAAATCGTTACAAGTAAATGCGCGGGAAAGAATGTCTGCCGGCTCACACCTCCATAGGGGGGCGTGGGCTTTGGCTATGGCATTCGCGCATAGGTGTAACGAGCCTGATAGAATAATGTTGTAGTCAGTAAACAAGTCCGCGCCCCTTTTTATCAACTTCAATTTGTTTTATTGATAAAAAGGAATTAGAAATATGAATCATAATGAAGAAGTCCCAGAAAATCTGGGAAGACTTGGCGACATGCTGCCCGCCGATGTCCTGAAGTTGGTGAACGAACTGCTGGAGCAACTGCACCGGAAAGAGAAAGATCACCAAGGCAGCATCGTGTTAAACATCTATGGAAAAGGCAGTCTCCATGTGGATCATGTGGATACGCAGAACTTCTATGGGGATGCTTGTCCCAAAACGAAGACCCTCCCCAGCCCTCCCTGTGTAGGGAGGGAGAAAGAATCGAGTATCTTGCCAAAAGTTCTCGCTACCGATGAAGCGATGGCGCTGTGGCGGAAGGCGCAGGATGCAGGCTATGTGGACGACAACTACCAACCACTGATTTCACGTACGCAGGCGGCACTGTTGGCTGATGCGATAGCGGTGCGGCTGGGCATCAAGGAGAAGTGGAAGGTGTTTGAGAGCCTCTGGAACAGGAAGTACATGCGGAGTGATTACAACTTGGCCCTCACCAGAAAGGGATCACTCGACTTTCAGGACGAACTGAAGCGGCTATTTGGTTAGACAGCAAAAAGTCCCGGTGCTCGCGCATCGGGACTTTTCGCTAATAATTGACAGACCGTAGTACCCACGCGTAGTACCCCTAAGGGGAGTAGGAATCGGAGATTATTCGTAACTTTGCGCTCAAAAGAGCGCGAGAACGGGCGGCACCTCAGCAATTCGAACGAGTTCAATTGCACTCGGTTTGCACCGTCCTTGTCATCAAAAGTTTAACAAGCGAATGAAGTTATGAATGAGAATGTGATGAGCCAGTTGGATGCAGAACTGGAGCATGCGGGCGAGGAGACGGCACTGAGTCCGAAGATGCTATTGCTGGAGCAGTTGAGGATTACGCCGGAGAAGCAGTTGAAGCCGATGGAATTCCTGTTCCACTTGTATGGTAAGCCGTGTTTCCCGAGGCGCGAACTGGTGGCGATAACGGGTAAGGCGAAGTCGGGTAAGACGTTCGTCACGTCGATGCTGATGGCGTGCTGTCAGAGTCGCGACGTGCTGGCATTCCAGAGAATCGGTGACGAGCCGTTCAGGGTGCTGTGGTACGACACGGAGCAGAGTGACGAATCGACACAGGACATCCTGAAGAACCGAATCATTCGTCTGCTTAATAACTCGAACACGAATCTCACTAATCCCTCGAATCATTCGGTAAATTCGTGTAATTCGTGTTCAAAAGAAAAATCCGAGCAATCCGTGTCATCCGTGTTCGAAAAACAAATCGATGTTTTCAACGTACGGGGTGTGGGATGGAAGGAACGGCGTGACCTGTTGTGCGAGGCGGTGATGAGATGCAGACCCGACCTGGTGATTGTCGATGGTATCCGCGATCTGGTGAACGACATCAACGACGGTGTGCTGGCGCAGGAGGTGATGGAGGAACTGATGCACCTGTCTACAGAACACGACTGCTGCATCGTATGTGTGCTCCATCAGAACAAGAGCGGCGAGGACCACAACCTGCGTGGCTGGATCGGTACGGAACTGATGAACAAGGCGTTTGAGGTGTACAGTTGCGAGAAACTGCTGCCACAGCGCATCTTCTCGCTGGAGCAGACGTTGACCCGCAAGTACGACATCGAGCGGACAATGTATTTTGAGGTGGGTGACGACGGGCTGCCTGTGTCATGTGGCGTACCGACAGACGGGGGCAGCAAGGATAAGACGGACGGCTATCCGCAACTGAATGCCGACTATATCCGCCACGACGAGCACGACCAGTGGCAGGTGGATGTGCGGCGGCTCTTCAGCGATGCCATCGGCGGACGGCAACAGATGACAGGTGCGGAACTGCGCTCGGAGGTGTGCCGGCTGTCGAACATCCGTTCGTGGAAATTCTATAACTCGCTGTTGGAGCAGGCTGTCAACGGTGAGGTTATCATGAAGTCGTACGACCAGGCGGCTCACGTCATCTATGCCCTGAGGCCACAGGCTCCCGTGCAGACGGAACTGTATCAGGACGACGAGCCCTTCTGAAGCCCCTCACCCCCTCCATATTTCCGTCCCCCTATATGGGGGACTCCAATATGAGGGGAGGGCTTCATTCGGGGAAGTGAAGAGTGAAGAATTTGCTACCGCAGGGAAGTTAAGAGTGAAGAATTTCTTGCGTCCCGTTGGTAGCAAGCGGCAAAGCCGAGCGGCTACGGCAGAAAGATGACGATGGAAGAGGTTTTCAAGCATACGTTCAAGGCGATGAGGAAGCGGCTGGATGAGCAGCGGGCTGAGGGTCGGCGGCTGTGGCAGCAGCGACTGGGCACGGCATCGGAGTTCTGCAGGGCGGTGGTCAGCAACGGTTTTCTCAGCGAGGAGCAGATGCAGCGGGCGGCACAGCGCTATCGGCTGGGAGCCAGTCGCGACGGCGGGGTGATCTTCTGGCAGATTGACGAGTGCGACCAGTTGCGCGACGGCAAGATCATGCACTACCGCCCCGACTGTCACCGCGACCACGACCGCAAGCCGACATGGGCGGCCTACCTGCTGCGCAAGGCCGGTCAATTGCCGCAGGACTGGAATACCGACCACTGCCTGTTCGGCCTGCACCAATTAAGTGAAGAGTTAATAATGAAGAGTGAAGAATTTGCTACCGCCCGAACAATCGCGGTGGTGGAGGCAGAGAAGACCGCAGTGATTATGTCCGAGGTGAAGCCTGAATATATTTGGCTGGCCACGGGCGGCAAGACCGAACTCAACGTGGCGAAGTTGCGCCCCCTCGAAGGCCGCCGCATCATCCTCTTCCCCGATACCGACGCCGACGGCCAGACCTACCGCGACTGGTACGACGTGGCCGAGGCCGCCAGCGACGTGTTCGGCCACCCTGTCACCGTCAGCAGTCTCCTCGAACAGCGTGCCACCCCTGCCCAGAAAGCCGCCAAGATCGACCTCGTGGATCTGCTCTTCCCTAAGCCGTAAGTATGGCATAAGAGATATATTACATCAAACCAACACAAAAACTAAACGATTATGATTGAAAAGACAGCCAGCCGCATCTTTCAGGAGATGCCGCTGATTGAGAGACTACTGAACAAGAGCATCGACAACTACAACCCCACGGGCGACGACCGTCTGGACAGAACACTCCGTGACGCTCTCCGTGACGACGTGCCGGCCAGGGCCGACGGCTTCGTGATGTGTCTGCGGGACATCGCACAGGACATGACCTTCGGCGAGTGGCAGGACTTCTGGCTCGACATGGGCATCCGCATCTACGACGCCGAAGAGGAATGGGACGAGGATTTCACGGACATCACAGACGACCTGGAGGATGATTAAAGAGTTCGAGATCCGTTCCTACGGGAAGTCGGAACTGGCCATGCTCTACTTCCCCAAAGCCCAGACGCCCGGCGGGGCGCTGAGCAACCTGAATTTCTGGATCCGCCGCTGCACGGATCTCTACGCTGCCCTCCGCGCCTGCGGCATGGCCCGCAAGGCCAAGGCCTACACACCCAAGGAGGTCGCACTCATCATCTACTACCTCGGTGAGCCCTGAGTATCTTCTTCCCCTCCTGAGTCAGGAGGGGTGCCCGGAGGGTGGGGTGGTCTGAAGGTGCGCTTGTTCAGACCCCCTCTAACTCCCCCTAACTTAGGGGGAGAAAAAAGATACCTTCCATGGGTTAAAGGAATGCCTTCCACCATTCGTGGAAGGCATCTCCATACAGGTATGCAAGGCATCTGAACAACTCGCGCAAGTCATCTTAACAACTCACGCAAGGCGTCTGAACACCCCGTAACCGATAATCGCATGAAAGAACGTCAATGTCCGTAAGAGAACATGGGAAACCCCAGAAACGCTTTCCGAATGTCGTACCTTTGCATCGTCAAAAGACAAGGGCCCTTATAACATCATATTATTAATTCTTTAACTTCTTAACTTCTTTAACTTCTTAACTTCTTAAATTATGTCTCAGAAATTTACCAAACTTCAGAACAAGAACGACGAGAGTACCGCCTTCGGCAAGTGGTTCGCCACGGCCGTGTATGACCAGCACTTCATCGAGACCGAGGAACTGGCCAACTACATCCAG
>JAEEGJ010028276.1_pt1 | contig 11173 bp, 5 predicted proteins | sample 8958761 | NCBI WGS metagenome assembly JAEEGJ01 (sample SAMN16246546, study PRJNA631951) | gut metagenome | biome: gut microbiome; feature: rumen; material: RS-attached | host: Bos | place: Iran: Karaj | collected 2018-10
AATTTTAAAAGATATGCATCATCATTTGTAAAACAGGGATAAAGAACAAAAGTTGAATCATCATTTGAACAGAGATTTTTTACTTTCTGTCCTGATTTGTATTCACCTTTTTTATTATAATCTGACTCATTTGTAGTCCAGCCGCGCGCTTTATACATTGTAGCAGAGGATTCACAAGTCAAATCATTCTCAGGTAGTTCATATTCTTTATCATAAACACAGGTTATTTCCTCCGGAAAGCTTCCTGTTACACTTCTCCATTCATATCTGGAACGTGCAAATTTGATTTTATATTTAATCGGAGTAAACTTTACGGTAATTTTACAATCTTTTGTTGTTGTAAATAATCCTGATTTAACTTCCTTTCCTGTTGAATCAAAGAAAGTACAAATGTAACCTTTTTTTGAGTAAGTAAATGTAACCGATGCCGGACCATAGTCATAATTATAGACTTCCTGTGTATCAAGCACATTTCCAGATTCGTCTACAAATGTAATTGTAACCTTAGATGTGGATGTTGATCCGCCATCACTACTGCTGCTTACTCCAGAGCTGCAGGCTGCAAACAGAAATAAAGAAAAGATTCCGGCCATTACGAAATGCAGGAATCCTATTTTAGAATAGTGTTTCATAAATACCCTCTTTTATAATCTATTTAAATAGATATAAAAAAAAGATTCCCACGTCAAGCGGGAATCTTTGTAAAATAATAAATATAGTTTTTTTCGCTTCTTAAGCCTTATTCCTCAAACATCGCTGCGATTTTATCTTTATACAAATCGTTAATACGGAAGCGCATGATTTCCTGTTTTGCGGAAAGTTCTACGCCAACTTCAAAAGGCTTTGTGATAAGGGAGAACTTTGAAATACGCTCGAACATCTTGAAGCCGTTCTTTGCAGAAATAAGGTTTGCAATTTCTGTTTCGTAGAGCTTCTGAATTACTTCAGACTCAAGAAGGTTTTCGTATGTATCATACTGAATACCGTTGAAGGATGCATAATTCTTTATTTCATCTTCATCAACAAGAATCAAAGCAGCAAGATAACGCTGGTCTTGTCCAACAACAACAGCCTGCTTAATATAGCGTGACTCAGACAACTTTGTTTCAATTGGAAGCGGCTCAAGGTTTTCACCACCGCGAAGAACGATAGTATCCTTAATACGACCCTTGATACAAAGCTCATTATGAATTGTCATGATTGCAAGGTCACCGGTATCAAGCCAGCCGTCTTCGCTCAAAACCTTTGCAGTCAAATCAGGGCGCTTGTAGTACCCCTTCATAACTGTAGGACCCTTAACCTGAAGAACTCCTTCTTTACAGCGACCAAGCACAAAACCGTCCTGTGGGTCTACAATTCGTGCTTCTACACCGCGGATTGGTGAACCAATTGTTCTGAAAACTGGAGATGCCATTGGACGAACTGCAACGATTGGCGCAGTTTCTGTAAGTCCGTATCCTTCTACAACTTCTACTCCGATTGCCCAGAAGAACTCGTCTATAAACTTAGGGAATGCTCCACCACCTGCAACACCTGCACGGAAGTTTGTACCAAGCATAGCCTTAATTTTTCTGAATACTAAAAGATTTCCAAGTCCATAGATTGGCCAGAGAAGGCACCATGGAATAAGGAAAAGAATCCACCAGATTGCTGTGTAATATCGTGTATAACATGCATTCTGATTGAACATGCGGCGTGTCATAGATTTCTGAATCTTTGCAACCTTAACAAAGAAGTTGAACATTGCAAGAACAATACCGCCAGTCTTTCGCATCTTCTTTGTAACACCATCATAAACTGCTTCAAATACTCGTGGAACAGCAGGAAGAATACTTGGATTAAGTGTCTTAAAGTCTGCAAGGAGAATTGATCCAACAGGCTTAGAATAACAAAGAACAGCACCCTGAATAAGCATTACGTATTCTACTTCGCGTTCAAATACGTGCCATACAGGAAGAACGCTCAAAGCTCTGTCTCCTGGGTTCAGGAAGATACGCTCTGGAATTTCATCAAGCTGAGCAAGGAAGTTATGATGTGTAAGCATTACACCTTTTGGAGTTCCGGTAGTTCCAGAAGTGAAGATGATTGTTGCAAGGTCGTCACCCTTACCCTTTTCAAGTTCTTCTTCTACCTTTCCCTTGTTTTCAATACGCCATTTCTGACCAGCCTTCATCAAATCTTCATAAAAAAGAACTTCTACTCCGGCAGTTTTTGCATTTTCAAGATTTTCTGGCTTAACATCACTATCAATAGAAATAAGTGTCTTAAGGGCAGGTAACTTATCTTTAAGTGAAAGAATCTTTGTTACCTGTGAGTTATTTTCTACAACACAATATTTTGCTTCTGTGATAGAAAGGATTTTTTCAAGATCGATAGGGGTTGCATCACAGCCACGAGGAACATCAACTGCTCCAATATTCATAATTCCAAGATCTACATAAAGCCATTCTGCACGGTTATCGGAAATGAGACCAATAGGGTCTCCACGCTGTACACCAAGACTAAGTAATGCTGCACCGAAATCCAAACCAAGCTGATACAATTCACGGTAAAGAACTGGTTCAAACTGACCGTTTTTTACACGCTTCATCTGGGCATTTACTTCAGAGAACTGCTCAGCAGAATTCTGAATCATTTTTGGAATAGTGTAATTCTCATCAAAAATCATAATACTTTATTCTCCAAAATGAATGACATTTTTACTGATTTTTGTCATTATAAAAATCAGTATATATTGAGTTTAAAAAGAAATCAAGTTAAAAAAAATTCCCACGACAAGCGCGGGAATTTTTAGTGTTGGCTTCAACACGTTCTTCGGACTACTCAACCACTGTTTTATACTTTGAACAGGTCGATTTCACCACCAATTTTCTTAATGTTGTCTGCAACTGTACCGGCAATTACGGTAAGTGCCGCACTGGTTGCATTCATTCGTTCAATACCAATCTGCATTTCATCGATACTACCCTTCATAGAATCGGTAGACATCTGCAGCTTGTCGATTTCGCTCTGAATGTGCTTGTTACCTTCTGTCATTTCTTCAGATGCATAACGTACTTCAGAAGTTGAATCGTTCATAGAATGGAGTGCATCAATAATCTGCTTAGAACCAATCTGCTGCTCTTCCATTGCGGCCTTAATCTGCTGAACAATCTGGCTGGTTTCTGCAATACTATTTGTAATTGCAGTAAAGGCTGTATTTGTATCGTTTGAAACATCAACAACTTCCTGAATTGTTGCAGAAATCTTCTGAAGCTCATTACCAATTGTCTTAGACTGATCTGTAGATGTTTCTGAAAGCTTACGGATTTCATCGGCAACGACTGCGAATCCTTTTCCGGCTTCACCCGCATGAGCTGCTTCGATTGCCGCGTTCATAGCAAGAAGGTTTGTCTGCTCTGCAATGTTTGCAATAGCAATGTTTGCTTCCTGAAGCATCTTAGACTGTTCTTCAATACGCATAATTTTTTCGTTAGCATTGTTCTGAGTATTGAAACCGTCCTGAGAATGCTGCTGAAGTGTATCAAAAGAAGTAATCATCTTATTTACAGAGCTGTTTACAGCATTAATGTTTCCAATCATCTGTTCTACAGAAGCAGAAGCCTGAGTTACACTTGCAGCCTGAGATTCAATCATACGCTCAAGAGAACTGATGTTTGCACTGATTTCATTTACAGCACCGGCAGTTTCCTGTACAGAACCAGCCTGATTCAAAATCTGCTTATTAACGCTTTCGATATTCGCAATGATTTCTGTAATAGATGTAGAAGCATCCTGTGTTGTTTCCTGAAGTCCGCTATCAACCTGAATAAGATTTGATTTTGACTTCTGAAGGTTTGTTACAATACCCTGAAGCTTTTCTACGAAGGCATTGAAGCCATTTACAACATCACCAATTTCATCGTTAAGATTTATATCAATACGCTTTGTAAGATCTGCATCTCCTGTTGAAATATCTTTAATTGTTGTTTTTACAAAGCTAAGTGGCTTAATTAAGAAGGAGATAAGAACTAAGCTTGATGCAATAACTATAATAATTGCAACCACAATAGCAATAATAATCATATTTGTAATTCTGTGAAGGCTTGCATAATACTCGTTATAAGGAACTGCACAAACAACAGACCAGCCACTTTCATCCTCAACCGGCATATAAGAAACTACTTTTTTCTCATTTGTAGCAGGATCTATTTCAATTTGATAGCCTGATTCACCAGCAATTACCAGCTCCATCATCTTATCCCATGGAGTTTTAGGTGCATTTTCATCTGTTTCAAGTCTGCCACCATTTTCCTGCATAGCATTTATATCTTCTGTTGACATGCCGTCATAGGTTGTTGGTCCAATTGGCATACCAGATGTTGTAGAAATTATTAATGGGTGAGCGTTTTTTCCAATGAGAATGGATTCTGAAAGATTATAAACAGCTGTTCCATTTACTATGGCAGACAAAATACCTACAGTTTTAGTGTGTTTATTATCGCTATAAACTGGAATACAATAGAACATGATAGTTTCATCGCTATCACCTTCTATCATAAAGCTTCTTGGAAGAGGATCAATTACAACACGTTTTCCTGAAATAGTATTAATAAAAAAATCTATTGTAGAAACATCTACGTAAGTTCCATCTGGTCGTATACAAATACCTTTGTCATTATAAAAAGCAAGATTTTCAAAATGTACTGGATCCGCTTTTGCTATAGCTTCAAGCTGAACGGTTTTTTCTTCCAATGATATAGATTCATCGCGAATAAATGGAAGCGTAGCAATTGATTCCAAAAGATAAAATTCTTTTTGATTTACATCTCTTAAAATTTGAACAGCTTTTTGAGTATTTAACTCCATAATCTGTTTTGTATCTCTGGAAATTGAATTTGCTAATTCCCTTCTTGCAAAAAGACCAATTGTAATAACTGCAAGATTAATCAGAACTACAATAAATATAATAATTTTGGTTTTTAACCCCATCCTCATGTGAGTCTCCTAAAAATATAAAATGCACATTTTCTCATATTTCTTAAATATTCTTTAATTGTATTCCTGATTTATTGAATTGTAAATAAAAAAATCCCCGAGCATCCTTCGACTCCACACAGGAAAGGCCCGGGAATGACACATTGTTATACCTTGAACAAGTCGATTTCTGAACCAATCTGGCGGATATTTTCACCAACAGTACCGGAGATTACAGAAAGAGCTGCTGCAGTAGCATTCATTCGCTCAATACCAATCTGCATTTCTTCAATGCTGCCCTTCATTGAGTCGGTAGACTGCTGAAGTCTTGCTATTTCTTTTGTGATATGTTTGTTTCCTTCTGCCATTTCATCTGAAGCACCATGTACCTCAGAAGTTGAGTTATTCATAGACTGCAAAGCATCAATAATCTGCTTTGAACCAATCTGCTGCTCTTCCATTGCTCCCTTAATCTGCTCAACAATCTGGCTTGTCTCTCTGATGCTCTGCTCAATTGCGGTAAAGGCAGTGTTAGTATCATTAGAAACGCTAACAACCTCTTCAATTGTAGCCTGAATCTTCTGAAGCTCAGAACCGATTGTCTTAGACTGGTCTGTAGAAGTTTCAGAAAGCTTACGGATTTCATCTGCAACGACTGCAAAGCCCTTACCTGCTTCACCCGCATGAGCTGCTTCGATTGCCGCGTTCATAGCGAGGAGGTTTGTCTGCTCTGCGATGTTTGCGATTGCAGTATTGGCATCCTGAAGCATCTTTGACTGCTCCTCAATACGCATGATTTTTTCATTGGCATTGCTTTGAGTTGTGAAACCTTCGTGAGAATGAGCCTGAAGTGTAGTGAAAGAATTAATCATCTGTCCTACAGATTTATTTACCGCATTAATATTTCCTATCATCTGTTCAACAGCGGCAGAAGCTTCTGTTACGCAGGCAGCCTGAGACTCAATCATGCCCTTAAGAGAATCAATATTTGAACTGATCTGATTTACGGCACCGGCAGTTTCATCTACAGCGCCAACCTGGTTCAAAATCTGGCCATTTACACTTTCAATATTAGCAATGATTTCTGTAATTGATGCGGAAGCATCCTGCGTTGTTTCCTGAAGCCCGCTATCAACCTGAATAAGATTTGATTTTGACTTCTGAAGGTTTGTTACAATACCATGAAGCTTTTCTACGAAGGCATTGAAGCCATTTACAACATCACCAATTTCATCGTTAAGATTTATATCAATACGCTTTGTAAGATCTGCATCTCCTGTTGAAATATCTTTAATTGTTGTTTTTACAAAGCTAAGTGGCTTAATTAAGAAGGAGATAAGAACTAAGCTTGATGCAATAACTATAATAATTGCAACCACAATAGCAATAATAATCATATTTGTAATTCTGTGAAGGCTTGCATAATACTCGTTATAAGGAACTGCACAAACAACAGACCAGCCACTTTCATCCTCAACCGGCATATAAGAAACTACTTTTTTCTCATTTGTAGCAGGATCTATTTCAATTTGATAGCCTGATTCACCAGCAATTACCAGCTCCATCATCTTATCCCATGGAGTTTTAGGTGCATTTTCATCTGTTTCAAGTCTGCCACCATTTTCCTGCATAGCATTTATATCTTCTGTTGACATGCCGTCATAGGTTGTTGGTCCAATTGGCATACCAGATGTTGTAGAAATTATTAATGGGTGAGCGTTTTTTCCAATGAGAATGGATTCTGAAAGATTATAAACAGCTGTTCCATTTACTATGGCAGACAAAATACCTACAGTTTTAGTGTGTTTATTATCGCTATAAACTGGAATACAATAGAACATGATAGTTTCATCGCTATCACCTTCTATCATAAAGCTTCTTGGAAGAGGATCAATTACAACACGTTTTCCTGAAATAGTATTAATAAAAAAATCTATTGTAGAAACATCTACGTAAGTTCCATCTGGTCGTATACAAATACCTTTGTCATTATAAAAAGCAAGATTTTCAAAATGTACTGGATCCGCTTTTGCTATAGCTTCAAGCTGAACGGTTTTTTCTTCCAATGATATAGATTCATCGCGAATAAATGGAAGCGTAGCAATTGATTCCAAAAGATAAAATTCTTTTTGATTTACATCTCTTAAAATTTGAACAGCTTTTTGAGTATTTAACTCCATAATCTGTTTTGTATCTCTGGAAATTGAATTTGCTAATTCCCTTCTTGCAAAAAGACCAATTGTAATAACTGCAAGATTAATCAGAACTACAATAAATATAATAATTTTTGTTTTTAACCCCATCCTCATATGAGTCTCCTAAAAATAGAAAAATGTACATTTTCTCATATTTCTTAATTATTCTTTAATTGTATTTCTGATTTATTGATTTGTAAATAAATAAATTCCCCGGGCATCCTTCGACTCCACTCAGGAAAGGCCCGGAAATGACACTTTGTTATACCTTAAACAAATCAATTTCCGAACCTATCTGCTTTATATTATCGGCAACTCGGCTGGAAATTACAGATAGAGCAGCACCTGTTGCATTAATTCTATCTGCACCAATATGCATTTCCTGGATACTATCTTTAATTGTATCTGTAGCCTGCTGCAGCTTTTGAATCTGACTAAGAATATGTTTGTTTCCTTCAGCCATTTCATTTGAAGCAGAATGAACTTCAGACGTAGAATCATTCATAGACTTCAAAGCTTCAATAATCTGCTTTGATCCTATCTGCTGTTCTTCCATTGCACCCTTAATCTGTTCAATAATCTGGCTTGTTTCACTGATACTCTGGGCAATAGCTGTAAATACAGTATTTGTTTCATTAGAAGCATCAACAACTTCCTGAATTGTTGTCTGAATCTTCTGTAGCTCAGAACCAATTGTTTTAGACTGATCAGTTGAAGTTTCGGAAAGCTTTCGGATTTCATCGGCAACAACCGCAAATCCTTTACCAGCCTCTCCAGCATGTGCTGCTTCAATTGCCGCATTCATAGCAAGAAGGTTTGTCTGCTCTGCAATATTTGCAATAGCAGTATTTGCATCCTGGAGCATCTTAGACTGCTCTTCAATACGCATAATTTTTTCGTTAGCATTATTTTGAGTAGTAAATCCATCATTAGAATGATTCTGCAGGGTTTTGAATGAAGAAATCATTTTTCCTACAGAATTGTTAACAGAATTGATGTTTCCAATCATCTCTTCTACAGCTGCAGAAGCCTCTGTTACACTTGCCGCCTGAGATTCAATCATTCTTTCAAGAGAGCTGATGTTCGAACTGATCTGATTTACTGCACCCGCGGTTTCATCTACTGCATCTACCTGATTCAGAATCTGGCCATTTACACTTTCAATATTTGCAATGATTTCTGTAATTGAGGCCGTAGCGTCCTGTGTACTTTCCTGTAAGCCATTATCAACTACAACAAGATTCTCTTTTGATTTCTGAAGATTACGGACAATTCCCTGCAGCTTTTCAACAAATGAATTGAAACCCTTTACAACATCTCCAATTTCATCACGAGAAGTATTTGGAATACGCTGTGTAAGATCCGCATTACCACTGGCAATAGTTTCAATAGAAGATTTTACAGTATTAAGAGGCTTAACAATAAACCTTACAATAAATGCACTTATAATAATAGAAAGAATTACCGTTATAACAATAATCATGATTATTACAAAGCGCATCTGTTTTAACGAGCCAAAATAAAAATCATAAGGAGCAACGGCAAAAATACTCCATTCTGTTTTAGGAATACCCTTATAAGAAACAATCATATGCAGGCCGATTGTTGGATCAATAAAGTCTTCCTGACCTTCTTTTCCATCAAAAATATGCTGCAAAATAAGACCAAGCCCCTGAGTTGTATCCAGTTCTTCATCATTAGAATTCTCATCTGTACCTTCGTTTGCATTTGCAATAGTTATCTGCTTAGTACGATGAATTACAGAAGGATGAATTCCGCCACCCATATCAATATTTTTTATTATTTCAAGAATACCGTTTCCATTAAGAATCAGAACTATTGCTCCGATTGGTGTATTATTCTTTCCATAGACAGGAACCGTATAGTTCTGCATTACTTTGCCCGTAACCGCTGTAAAGGCAGGTTCAGAAATAAATCTTTCACCTCTTAATGCCGCTTCAAGATAAACATCACCTTTAAAGTTTCTTACAGTTCCGTCTGCAAGCATTGCATCTCCGTTCTTAGAATAAAAGGCAAGATTTTCATAACGACTGCCAAGTCTCTTTCTAACAGCTGTAAGAACTTTACTCTTTTCTTCCAGTGTAACTTCTTCCTCACAAATAATATCAAGTTTTGCAAGGCCTTCAATTAAGGCAAATTCCTTTTCATTCATGCTGTCAATAGTATTTGCAAGCTCTGAAGAAAGTGCGCCCAGATGCCGTGAAACCGATGCCTTTAATGATTTTGAAGAAATTCCATATGCTACCGTTCCAATTATTGCTGTAGATGAAACAATAATTGCCAAAAGAAGACTTAGAACCTTTGAGTAAACTGAAATCTTAATATTCTTATCTCTCATAGACTTTAAATTATAAGTGAAATTTTCACAAAAGCAACAAAAACTTTTTTTCGAAAAATCTTAAAACTTCGGGTATTGAAGTAAAATGGCAATGTTTGATATTTTGATATCATAATTATGGAACAGATTGATACATTAAAAAACGGATATAAAATCATTCAGGATACAGAACGCTTTCAGTTTGGAATTGATGCCGTGCTTCTGGCAGATTTTGCAGGAAAAGAAGTACGTAAAGGTGACTCTGTTATTGACCTGGGGACAGGGACAGGAATAATTCCTCTGCTGATGAATAGCATATGTGAAAGCGCACATTTTGTTGGTCTAGAAGTTCAAAAAGAATCAGCAGAAATGGCAGCGCGAAGTGTTGCTCTGAACAACCTTACTGAACAGATTCAAATAGTAAACGATGATTTAAAAAAATCTGATACAATATTTACCCGGCATAGTTTTAACGTCGTTACCTGTAATCCTCCATATATGATTGATGAACACGGAAAATCTAATACGCTTGATGCAAAAACTATTGCACGACATGAAGTATTGTGTACACTTGAAGATGTTGTTGAAGCTGCAGACACACTTCTGGCCACCCACGGAAAGTTTTTTATGATTCACAGACCATTCCGTCTGCCAGAAATTTTTTCTGCATTGGAAAGGCACAAAATGGAAATGAAGAGAATGCGGTTGATTTTTCCTTTTACAGACAAAGAGCCTAATATGGTTTTGATAGAAGCACGTAAAAATGCAAAGCGACGGCTCACGATTGAACCGCCGCTTGTAGTACGTAATGATGATGGTGAATACACTACTGAAATAGATAGTATATATAATAATTGTCATCGACGGGCTTAACCCGGGAGTGACATTTGTCTACAATGCTTTCAGCATAACCTCTACCAGTTTGAGTGTACGACTAAGTGCAACCTCATCTGTTGGAAGTGCAAAAAGTCCGCCTGCTTTACTGTCCGGATTCTGACGAACAGTCTCCTTTCTTGCAGCAATGTAAGCATCACGGTGCTGAATAATCACAGCGGCAATCTCAGCAGAAATATCCTTAAGTTCCTTTTCAGATTTCTTATCGATTTTCTTTGCAGCAACAAATGCAGAAAGCATGTCTTTAATTGAATCACAAAGCTGATTGTTTTCCCCTTCCACAATCTTCAATGCTTCAAGATTAAAATACTGCTCACTGTGAATGAAAACATAAATCTGGAATAATGGTTCATTCTCAAAAAGCTCAAAATAACGGGTAATCAATTTTTTGAAAACTGCAGAAGGAGCAGCCTTTCCACCCTTGATGCTCTCTAAAGTTTTTTCTTCCAAAAAACTGATGGCTCCAATCTCCTGTGCACTATAAGCGATTGATGCAGCATACATTGCATCGCGGCTTTCAAAGTGATTGTAAAGAGAAGCCTTTTTTATCTCCAAGCCTTCTGATACATCTGCCAAGGATGTGGCACCTGCACTTTTATCAAACGCACTGGCTAAAAAAGCCTGAATAATCTTTTCCTGTGAAATATTCTTCTTACTCATACTAAATATATCGGTAACTAACGTTAATTAGTTTAGAAGAAAATGAACGGTCGTTAGGCAAAAAAATACCCCGGAAAAGTCCAGGGTATGACAATCTATTTTAGTCTTTTTCTACATCGTAAACGTTAAT
>JAEEGJ010028277.1_pt1 | contig 11173 bp, 6 predicted proteins | sample 8958761 | NCBI WGS metagenome assembly JAEEGJ01 (sample SAMN16246546, study PRJNA631951) | gut metagenome | biome: gut microbiome; feature: rumen; material: RS-attached | host: Bos | place: Iran: Karaj | collected 2018-10
ATGGGCAACAATAGTATTACATCAATTATATCGTCATGAAAATTCAAAAAAAAATTTAAGATTTGTAATAAAAATAAATGAACAAAATATTCCTTTTGTTCCTCATTTAGATAAAAAACCAAATCCATTTAAACAATTAATGGATAAAGATGTTAATCACTTTTTAAATTATTTTGCTATGTTTAGTGAAAATTACGAAGTAGTTCCTCATTATGATGAAAAAGAAGAATTTAAATTTTTAAGAGAAATCAGATTTTATTATCCACATAATATTTGTAGAATAAATGATTTAAATAAAGATACTATTTATAAAGAATATTATCCTTTTTTTACTTTAAGTAATGAACTATTATCAGATGAAAAAATGTTCAAAAAATTTTTTTCTAATATTTCTGATGATAAAGCTTTTAATAATATATTAGAAGTAAAAAGTTATAAAAATAATAAAAATTCAAATAATGAAGAATTCATTATTGATATTCCAGAATGGATTAAACAAACTGATGATTTAAATATTTGTTTTTCTGTTTCTGAAATTTTTTTAGCTTTTTTTGAACAAGTAATTTCTATTAAATATATTTTATATAATTATGACAACGATATTAATAATTCTTATATTGATTCTGGTATTATTGATAATTTATATCAATTAAAAAAAGAATTATTTAATTATTTAAAAGGAAAAAATAATATTGATTTATTTATTTTTTTAAATATTGAAGATATTATTAATCAAGTCTTTTATTCTCCTTTTATAGAAAAATTTGTTGAAGAGAAAAAATATAAACTCAATGATAATTCCATCAATGAAACGCCTTTTTGGGAAGATAATTCAAGTTTAGATAACTTAATAAACGAAATTAAAAGGAAATTTTATAATATTTCCAGTATTGATAAATTTATTGATTGTATTATGTTTCTAAGATTAAATCAAGTTTTTACAAATGAAGATTTTTTTCTGAGAAGAATATTTGAAAATTTAAAATATAATTATGAAAAAGAAATTGCTGATGATTTATATGAAGAATTAATAAGTGAAATTAATGAACCTGAAAAACCCAAAAAAAAAAAAAAAAAAAAAAAAAAGAAAAAAGAAGAAGAAAAAAATGATAATAAAGAAAATAAAGAAAATAATAAAGATAATTATATTTTTATAAAGGAAAAAAATAATCAAAATAAGGAAGAAAAAACATTTATTCAAGATAAAAAAAGTGAATTTATGGGACAAGAGATGTTTATTCATTTAAATTCAGAAAAAAATATAATAATAAATCATACAGAATCAAAAAATATAATATCTCAAATTGTAATGTCATTAATAAATAATTCAATGTATATTTCAGAGGAAAATAATAAAAAAAACGCAAAAATAGCAAAAAAAAAAGAAAAGCAATTTTTTTTATTTTCAACAACAAAGAATAAAAGTAATCAAAATAATCAAATGAAAATTCCATTTATTCAACAATTAGATATTGATTTATTATCAGATATAAATAAAACTCAAAATATTTTATCAACATATGAACCTTTAAAAGAATATATAATTAATAAAATAAAATATCAAATTAATGATGCTTTAAAAAATGAAAATTATAAATATACTTTAGATTTATATGGTTCTTATAAATCTTATTTAAATATTGAAAGTAGTGATATTGATTTATATTTTTTAACATCATATCAATCAACTAATGAAATTATTCAAAAATTATTTCAATATTTTTCTAATTTAAATATATATGAAAAAGTTAATCCACTTCCCACTGCAAATGTTCCTATTTTAAAATTAAGTATTAATTATGAAATTTTTATTCAAGAAAAAGAAGATTTAAAAAAAATAATTGAGAAATTTAAAAAATCAAATGAATACATTTCATATCAATATAATTATTCAGAATTAAATTTATTAAAAATTGATATTTCTTTTCCAGTTATGACAAAAAAACAAAATAAAAAACAAATTCCAAATAAACAAATAGAATTTATAAAATATTGTTTGAATGAATATATTGAAATAAAAAGTATAATAAGAATAATAAAAAGAATATTAACTGAATTAAATATGAATAATCCATATAAAGGTGGATTATCATCTTATCCTTTATTTTTATTATGTATTGCGTTTATGAAAAATTTTAATTCAAATATTGAAAAATATAAATCTAATAGATATGGACATATATTTCATGATTTAATTAAATTTTATGCTAGTTTTAATTTTTTAGGCTCTATTATTGATTTAGATAGTAATAAAATTTATAAGAAAAGAGATAAGAGAAATATAAATGAAACAAATCCTATTATTTATGATCCTATTACTCAATTAAATTATGGAAAAAGCTGTTTTAGAATTACTGAAATTAAAAATATTTTTGAAGTTATTTATTCAGTTATGGAAAATATTCGAAATGATTATGAGAAAAATAATTATAAAACTAATGAAAATTTAATGAGAAAAATAATAAGTGAAGTATTAAAAAATTTTGTTAAATAATAAATATATAATTTAATTGTATTTTATATATCAGCATTTTTAAAAATTTATAGTATTAAATTAACAATGTAATTTTTATTAATTAAAAAAGTAAATTATAAATGAATTAAGAATTAAGACATTTTAATATAGAAAATAATTTTTAATGAATAATTCATTAAAATATATAAACAATATAATAAAAAAGATTTATTTTCTTGAATTTGTCATAAAAATAAAAAAAAAGGGAATTTCTTTAAATAGTTTAAATGATAATAATAATATAAATAATCAAATAATAATAATAGAAAATAAAGATTTTCTAACTCAAATAATAAAGAAAATAAATTAGATAATAACAAGGAAGAAATAAAAGAAATGAAGAAGATAAAAAATTAAATATTGAAGATTTAATTGATATTTAAATGAGAATAAAGAACATTTTAAAAATTTTAAAAAATAAAACAATATAAAAAAATAAAAAATGAAATGAAAATCCCATAAATCTTTCAAATAAAATAAAAAATGATTTAACTTTTTATTCAAAAAAAAGCATTTTTTGAAGGAATTTAAATCAAGTCAAGTAATAAAAAATCATTTATTGATTATTCTACCTAAAAACAGTCCAATTATAATATAACTTGAATTTTCTAAATATAAAAAATTCAAGGAATAGAAACCATTTATTTTTAATATTAATTAAACTAATAAAGTTTCAATAAATAAAAGTTTAAATTTTTTTTTAAAATAATCCAAATGAAAATCATTCAAAGAAGAATCAAGTCTAGTTTAAATATAAAAAATTCTTGATTAATTTATTTTTATCCATTAATTAAAGATATATTATAATAAGTACAAAAAGATATTATTATCCAAATACTTTTTGAAATATCAAAAATTGTAGTCTTTAAATTTAATTCAACCTTCAAATACTTTTAAATTTTTTTATTTATAAAAGTAATTAACTTTAAATTCAGAATTTCTTAATTCAATAACTTTTTTTAAAATAAATACAGTGTCTAAGCATAATTATATTATGTATAATAAAAATAAAAGAAATTAAAAAAAATGTTAAATTAATTTAAAGGTAAAATATATATTTTATAATTTTTATTTAACTTATACAGCAGAATTAATTTCTTTTTTATTTTTTTAATTTTTTTTTTTATCTTTTTTATTTTTTTATAATATTATAGAACATATATGTTTTATTATATCTGCAAATTTTAATAAAAGTATTTATGCTAAATAAGAAAATTTTTTTTTATAAAAATGGGACTTACTCTGGATACAGAAGCATTTTCATCAATATCAACTTGGGGTTCAAGTTATGAATACTTAAATAATACATATAAAACTGAAGAAAAGGAAAAAAATTCATCAAATTTAATTTTACAAACTTTTGAATATAGAAAAGAAGCAGGAAGTGTTTTATTAACAGGTTCTTTTTGTAACTGGTCTTACAATTATTATTTAACTATAACAAAGTCTGGAATTTTTTCAATTACTATCGAAATTCCAGAAGGAGAAAATGAATTTAAGTTTATTGTTGATGGAAAAGAAAAATTAAATGAACATTATCCAATTAAATTAGATAATAATGGAAAAAAAATTAATTATATTATTGCAAAAAATGAAATTGAATTTGAAAAAGAAAATAAAAATATTACAAAGAAAAATAATGGTTATTCAAGTAAAATTGAAGGAGATATAGGAAAAAAATTAGGAATTACAAAAAGATTACCTATATATTATAAAGATCACTTTATCAGAGAACAAAATCCAAATAATTTATTATTAGTAGGAAAATATATTCCAAATATAATATTAAATCATTTGAATAGACCTGAAGTTTATAATAATTTTTCTAAATTTTCTGCTAAAATTAGGGTTGATGCAAAAATAATTGAATATGTATATTTTTCTCCCAATAAAAAGTAAATATTAACAATAAAAAAAAAAAATCTTTTCTAAATATTGTAAATAAGAGTTTTAATAATAGTTATTCTTTAAAATATTTAATGATTCAGGTGTTTTTTTAATTATGTGTAAAAAATGAAAAATAAATATTATTAGCATTTATATAGTTTGTTTAAATATTTGATTATAATAAATTTTAAAAAAATTTAAATTTAAAAATACAAACTTAGAATTAAAAAAATTTAAATAAAATATTTAAAATAATTAAAAAAATAAAAAAAATCAAATAATTAAAAATCATATTGATCAAACCCAAGACTTTTTTCTTCTTCTTTAATAGTAGGAGCTTCAATATTATTAGGATCAAATCTAGCTAAATAAAAATTACCTTTAGCTCCAATAGCAACTATTTTATTTTTTCCAACATTACCATTAATAAAAGTAGATATAGTAATTTTTTCAGGTAAATTTAAAATAGACCAATAACTTTCATCTTTACTAAAAATTTTATTCCAAAAAGATTTTTGTGGTAAATTTGCAATAATTTCTCTTTCATCATTATCTCTTTTATCTCTTACATATCTATGACTTAATTTTTCTATTTCATCACTTTTTTCATTTGCATTTTTTAAATTAAATATACATATTGTTCCATTACCAATACTAGTACAAATAAATTTATTTTCTATATCAAAATTAATACTATATACTTTTTTATTACTATTTATTAAAAATTGATATAAAAAAACTGCATTGTCAGTTTTAAATAATCTTAAATAATCACCTTCAATCGATGCAGTTGCAAGTATATTTCCTGAATTATTAAAAGATAAACTTGATAATGAAGTTTCATGTGCTTTTATTGTTAATTTTCCTTTTTGAATTGTATTATCATATATTCTTACTCTTACATAACCTATAGCTTTATCTGGATAAGCAATAAAATTTATTTTTTGTTCATATGTTATTGCAATTAAACCATTTTTATTTTCTACATTATCAAAATCAATAGTATCAATATGTTGAAAAGTTAATAAATTAAATATATATATTTTTTTATCACAAACAATTATTATTCTATCTCTTTTTATTTTAACATTATTTACATAACCAATAAAGGTTAATTCAGTTATTATTTTACCTGAATTATCGTCAAATAATATTACTTTATTTTTTGAGTATTTTGGATATTCTCCTCCGCCTACTAAAACTAGAATATTTGATTTATATAACATTTCAATTATTCCTATTCCACCATCTAATACTCTTTCATAATAATCTAAGTTTGGATTTATTAAATCATATATTTTATATCCTATTTCTGTTCCTACTGCAAAACATGTGTTGTCTTGGTTGAAGGATATATATAATATTTTTTCTTCTTTTTTGTTCATTTATTTAAATTAAAAAATAAATTAAACATCAGTAAATATTTTTTAGTTTTAATTTATTTCATTTTTGTTTTTTTTTCAATTTAAAAATAAAATGTTTAAAAATTAAAAAATAATTCGATTTATTAAATAATAAGATTATAATATATATTTTGATGGAGTTATTATAATAGTCTTAATATGATTATTTAAGAAATGACTAATATGATTCCATTTTTTAATTTATAAATATAGTTTTTAAGTAGAAATTTTTTCAAATAATTATTTTAATAATTTGATGAATAGATATTAAAATAAATCGATTAATAAATGTTTCTCTTAAAAAAATGTATTTAAAAAAGTTTACTTATTTTAATATTCTTTAGATAAATTTTAAAAGAAATTATGTTTTTGAATAAATCTCATTTGTTTTATTGTTAATATATTACCCTAAAATAATAATAATCAAAAATATTTTGGAGGTATAAAAGTGTTTATTAATAAAAATAATATTTAAATTTGAAAAATAAGATTTATTTCGATTTTCTTTTTCAAAATGAAAAAAATGAATATGAATATGAATATGAATTTAAATTATCTTCTCTTTATCATTAAAGAAAAGACTCTAAAACTCTTATCCTTTAAATAAAATAATATTCTAATTTTATTACTTATTTTAAAAAATAAATAATACAAAAAAACTATTTAAATAAGCAATAAATACCAAAAAAAATTTAAATAAGCAATAAATACAAAAAATATTTAAATAAGAAATAAGTAAAAAATATAATTAAAAACCTAACTGAACATATTAATAAAATAAAAAATTGAAATAAAAAAAATATAAAAATAAAAAATGATGCGTCCTCAATCAAGTAGAAGACCAACAAAAACATATAAATTAGAAATAGAACATGAAAGACCAAAATCAGCATTAATTAAATATCCATATTTATCAAATTCTCAATCAAATCAACAACCAATAACTTTCACAATGCCAAATAATCCAAAATTATCAAAAGGAATGGGACAAAGAATTGAAAAAGAACAATTATATGAAGATACAGTTTATTTAAAAAAAGTAATTAATAATTTAAAAAAAGAATATGATGATGTTTTAAGTCAAATTAATGAAAAAAAATTAGAAATTGAAGAGAAAAATAAATTAATTGAAGAATATACTAAAGATGATAAAATTGAATTTGATGAAAAAAATAATAATGAATCTGGAAATAAAAGTTCTTTACTTGCTTTATGTAAAGGAAAATTAAATGAAATGAAAAAGAATTATAAAAAAAAATGTAATGAAAATGAGGAATTAAAACAAAATATTAAAATTACTAAAATTAAAGAATTTAAAATCCAAAGTGAAGTTATTAAAAGTGAATTAGATAAATTAAAAAATTTATATTATAATTCCAAACAAATCGTAGAAAATGGAAATAAAGAAATTGATGATTTAAAAGAATATAAAAATAAATTTAATGAACAATTAAAATTAATAAATTCAATGCAAAATAATTATGAAAATTTAAATAAAGAAAATACAAATTTAAAAGAAAAAATTTATGAAATGGAAAATGAGATAAGTAAAAATAAACAAGAACAAAAAGAATTAAATCTCGAAAACCAAAAATTAAAAAATACAAATGAACAATATTTAAATGAAAAAAAAGAAAAAGCAAATAAAAAAGGAAATAAAAATTATTTTCAAGAAATAGCATCATTAAGACACGAAATAGGACAATATAAAACATTATGTGTACAAAGAGATCATGAAATTCAAAGGTTAAAAGATAGAGAAACGAAATTAATGGCACATAAAAATGATGAATATAATCCAATGATAAAACCAGTAAAAACTCAAAATTTTGAAAGTTTAGGAAAATCAAACAAACAAGATAATAAATTATCTTTATTAAAAAGTTTATTACATGATGCTCAAATTAAAATAGGTATATATGAAAATTTCTTTATGAAACAAGGAAATAATATTAAAGAAATTCTTAAAAGTGGAGGTTATCCTAATCTTTCTTCACCACAAAGTTCATCAAATAATTTTAGAACTAATTCAAATAATAATTTTGAAGGTACTAATACAAATAATTTTGAAGGAACAAATAATAATTTTAATGAAATTGCAGTTAGAACACATAAATTTGACAACACTGGTCAAAGTGAATTTCCTATAACTGATAATATTCAACTTATTGAAACTAATCACCAAAATTTTGATGGAACAAAAACTGATAAAATAAATTATACTTATTCAATGACAAATGATAAATTAAATGAAAATAATCAAAATTTAATAAGTAATGATAATCCAAATTTAATTAGTGAACAATTTCAAGATTCAAATAATTTTCAAAAAACAAATTCTGAACAATTTCAAAATACTAATGGAAATAATGAAACATTTAACTATAATTCTTTTTTCCATATTATTATGAAGAATTTAGAAGCAAATAATTTGAAAAAAGATATTATAAATAAAGAAGTTCAAGATATTATTAATAAATTTGATCCTACTTCTGAAATTACATCTGATGATTTTATAAAACCTTTCTTAGATTTATTAATTAAAGATATGAATGTTACTCAAAAAGACGATATTGAAACATTAAACTCTTTTTTACAAAATATTTTAGAACAAAATGGGAATGATACGGATAAATTTTTACAATTACTGACTCAAGTTTTTGACAGTGTTTTTGATTATTCTACAATAGACAAAAATGAAATGAATAAAAAATTAAAAAAAGAACTTCAAAATTATAAAATATTATTAAATCAATTTTATGTCTATGATCCTTCTTTAACTTATATAATTTCTTATAATTCTTTTCAAAAAATTCATCAAGAAGTTAATTTAAATTTAGAGGATGATTTAATTGAATATTTAATTTATATGATGAAAAGTACTCTTCCTGAAGGTCATTCAATTTTTGATTTAAGTTATCAATTTGTTGAAAATTTAATGCAAAATGATCTTGTTGAAGATATTATAAATCCTGAAAAAATAAAAGATCAAGAAATTAATTATGAAGATATTCAAAAACAAAATGCTTTAGAAATTTCAAATAAAATTAAAAAATTTAAAGAAAATTTAGATAATAATAATTTAGATATAGATAATGTTTTAATTGGAAAAATTGAAAATATTGAATTAGATGAAGGGAATGTTAAAAAAGGAATTAAAAAAGATGATTTCATCGAAATTTTAAAAAATAATGGAGTTAATGTTAATAATTATGATGAAGAATTAATTTATAATAAATATAAACTTGATGATAAATTTAATGATTCTCAAAATTTATTAGATATTACTTTGATTCAAAACTCAATGACTGCAGAGTAAACAATATCTTATAATAATATTTAAAAAATATTTTTTTTGAATTTTAATAATTTTAAATTATTTTTTTTTAAGAAAAAAAAAGAATTCATCACTTTAAACTTTTGAACATTATTAATAAAAAATGAAAAAACAAATATTTAATAATGACAAATATTTAAATATCCAAACTTTAATTTCTAATAAGTTAATATTTGATAAAAATTCAGATAGGAAAAAAAGAAGAATAGAACAAATTCAAAAGAGAAAAAAATACTTAAATGAAACTGATTCATTAAAAGCAGAAAAAAGTACATTTAATTCTACTCAAACACCAACAAAAATTGAAGATTTTAATTATAATTTTCAATCTTATATTAAAAAAAATTATGAAGAATCAAATAATAATAATATTACTGATGTGAATAATATTATTGAAGTTAATCAATTTTCAATAAATACATTGTTAGAAAATAATGAAAATGAATATGTAAATTTAATGAATGAAGATAAAGAAATAAATATTTCTGATATTGATTGTAATATAAATGAATTAAATAATGATGATAATAATAATAAAATTATCATTGATACTTCTTCAAAAGAATATGCAAAAAATTTTTGTTCTTCAAATTTAAAATCTTTTATTCAATTAAATAATAATTTAATTGCCCATAATAAAAATAAAAAAAATACTCCTTCCTATTTATTAGCTTTATGTCCAGATTCTTTAAAAAATAATAAAAAAAGTTCAAGTAATTATATGGTAAATGAAACTATTAAAGAAGAAAATGAAATTGAAGTTTTAACAAAAGAAAACAATAATAATGAAAAAAAATGTATTAAAGTTAAAAAAAATAAAGATTTATTAATAGAAACTAGGAATATTCATAAAAAAATTTCTCATAAAAAATCAAAAAGTGGAAATTGTATTAAGGAATTATTAATAAATTATCCAAATAAAATAAATCAATATATTTTTAATATTCATAAGAACAAAAATAAAAATTTATTAACTCATGTATTAAATAATTATAAAACAATATCTCCTTGTTCAAAAACTGTTTATAATAGTCCATTAAAAAAATCAAATCAAACTTCAAGAGGAACATCATTTTCAAATAATTCAAATAATAAAAAAAAATTAAATTATAATCTTAATAGAAACAGTGTAAATAATATAAATAGCAATAAAATTAAAGAAATAAATAATTATAATAATAATTATGATTTTCATCAAAGTAAGAGAGTAACTTTATCAGGTAAAAATCAAAAATCAAAATTAAAAATTTTTACTTCTAATAATTATTCAAGTTAAACTTCAAATTCTATAAGTCAACATATTAAAAATAAAACTTTACTTGTTTCTCCTTCTTTTAAAAATGATAATAAATCAATAAAAAAATCTTATTATATGAATGATTTACTTTATAAAAGAAATCATAACAAATTTATAAATAAGAATAATTTTAGGTTATTTGATTTAAAAAAAGCATTAAAATCAAAATTAAATAATCAATATAATAGAAAGGTAAATGTAAATAATTTATTTTTTGCAATCAGTCCACTTTATTCAGAACATAAAAAAACAAATTTAACTCAATCTTCTTTTTCAAATTGTAATATATCAAATAGAAGTAAAATATCATCTGTGATTAAAAAATTTAATTTTTCTCCTTTAAAAAAAAAAGGATTCTAATAAGTTACTAAGATTAACAAAATTTTTATTAAAAACTTTTTAAAGGAATGATATTGATTAAAAGTTTTTGTTAAATATATATAAATAGTTTCAAGATTAAATATAAAAGTTTAATTATCTTTTATTGAAAGGTATTTTTTACAAACTACATGTAATATAATTTTATTTTTTAAAACAACAAATTATATATCATATTTTTAAATCTTATAATCCCATAAAAACCTATATAATCCATTAAAAAAAATAAAAAAAAATTAATTAATATAAAAAAAAAATTTATTAAAATAAAATATATAAAAACAGGGGGTTGGGGGATGGGGGTTGGGGGATTGGGGATGGGGGATTGGGGATTGGGGATTGGGCCCAATCCCCAA
>JAEEGJ010028282.1_pt1 | contig 11171 bp, 8 predicted proteins | sample 8958761 | NCBI WGS metagenome assembly JAEEGJ01 (sample SAMN16246546, study PRJNA631951) | gut metagenome | biome: gut microbiome; feature: rumen; material: RS-attached | host: Bos | place: Iran: Karaj | collected 2018-10
CATCCCACCGGCACATATCACCGTGGGGGGACAGACCATTTCCTCCGAGGCGGTCAAGGTGACCGTGTCAGGAGGTAACAACGCTCCCTCGGGCACGACGTTCCATAAGGAGGAAGACCAAAGGCCGAAAATGCGGCAGGCTGGGTCTCCCATCACCAACAACGACCTCTTCATCAGGGTGAGTGCCAATAAGACACGTGTGCATGAGCAAGAACCGGTCTTGCTGACCTATAAGGTGTATACGCTTGTAGAACTGACACAACTCAATGGAAAAATGCCCGACTTGACGGGTTTCCATACACAAGAGGTGGAACTGCCACAGCAGAAAAGTTTTCATGTAGAGAACGTCAACGGGCGCAACTATAAGTGCGTCACCTGGAGCCAGTATGTGATGTATCCCCAGATGACGGGAAGACTGGAGATTCCCAGCATCACGTTCAAAGGCATCGTCGTGCAGGAAAACCGCAATGTCGATCCTTTCGAGGCCTTCTTCAATGGTGGCTCCGGCTATGTGGAGGTGAAGAAGCAGATCATTGCTCCCAGCATCGATATTCAGGTAGATCCGCTGCCTCAGCGTCCTGCCAACTTCTCGGGTGGCGTGGGAAAATTCAGTATCTCTGCACAACTCGACAAGACTGAGGCCAAGGCCAATGATCCTATCTCCCTGCGCGTCATTGTCAGTGGTGTGGGTAACCTGAAGCTCATCAAACAGCCTCAGGTGGAGTTCCCCAAGGATTTTGATAAGTACGATGCGAAGATCACCGATAAGACCAAACTGACGGCTAATGGCGTTGAGGGCTCGATGATCTACGATATCCTGGCTGTGCCCCGTCATCCTGGCAAGTTTGAGATACCGCCCATAGAGTTTGTGTTCTTCAACACAGCTACACAGAAATACGAGACGGTGAAGTCCGAAGGCTTTACACTCGATGTGGCCAAAGGCTCCGGTAGTGCGAAGGTAAGTGATTTCACGGGTCAGGAAGACCTGCAGCTGCTGAATAAGGATATCCGTCATATCAAGACAGGTTCCAGCATGCAGCATTCTTTGGATGATTTCTTCTTCGGGTCTACGGGCTATTGGTGCTCGCTCATCATCCTGGCCATCATCTTTATCTCGCTCTTCGTCATCTTCCGTCAGCGGGCTATCGAGAATGCCAATATCACCAAGCAGCGTGGCAAACGGGCCAACAAGGTGGCTACCAAACGCCTGAAGAAGGCTTCGCGTCTGATGACAGAGAATAAGCCTGGCGAGTTCTATGACGAAGTGCTTCGTGCTCTCTGGGGCTACGTGGGCGACAAACTGGCCATTCCTGTGGAGCAGCTCTCTCACGATAATATCAGCCAGCGACTCACCGAGCGGCAGGTTGATGAGGGAACCATCAATGAGTTTATGGGCGCTCTCGACGAGTGTGAGTTTGAACGCTATGCACCAGGTGATCCGAAGGGCAATATGAACAAGGTTTATGATAAGGCCATGACAGCCATCGAACAGATTGAAGGAGCAATGAAAAGAAGTAAGGAGAGAAGGAGTAAGGAGTCGAGTAGAAATGCTCGTGTCCTGCTTCTGGTATTCTACTTACTACTTACTCCTTCTCTCCTTACTTCTGCTTCTGCCGTGACGAAGGTCGAGGCTGATTCTGCCTATGTGCGTGGCGAATATCAGAAGGCCATCGATAGTTACGAGGCGCTGCTCAAGAAGGGTGTCTCTGCTGAGTTGTACTATAATCTTGGTAATGCCTATTATCGCACAGAGAATATCACCCGAGCTGTGCTCAACTACGAACGGGCATTGCTGTTGTCGCCAAGCGATCCGGATATCCGTTTTAACCTGCAGATGGCGCGTTCGAAGACCATCGACAAGATTGTGCCCGAACAGGAGATGTTCTTTGTTACCTGGTACCGCTCTTTGGTGAACATGGCCAGTGTCGACGGCTGGGCTATGATAGCGCTCGTGTGTCTGGGACTTGCCATTGTCTTGTCTCTGATCTATCTCTTCTCCAATCTGATATGGTTGCGTAAGGTGGGCTTCTTTGGCGCTTTCCTGATGATCATCATCTTCGTTTGCAGTAATATCTTTGCGCATCAGCAGAAGAATCAGCTCGTCTACCGCTCAGGTGCCATCATTACCGAATCGGCTGTCACGGTGAAGAGTACGCCAGCTAAGAATGGTGTCGATCTCTTTATCCTTCACGAAGGGACGAAGGTCACCATTATCGACGCCTCGATGAAGGAGTGGAAGGAGATACGTTTGGCCGATGGTAAAGAAGGTTGGATAGAAACTCGACAAATGGAGGCAATATAATGGACTTTCAACCGATCATAGATTTCGATAAGCAGTTGTTACTCATGCTCAATGGCAGCGAGTCACTCTTTCTTGACTCTATGGTAATGACCCTGACAACAGCCTGGACGTGGGTTCCACTTTACATCAGTCTTTTGATTATCGTCATAAAGAATAGTGACACTTCAGTTAGGATATTGCTGACCATCGCATCGGCAGGACTATGTGTGCTTCTGGCTGGTACAATTGATGATACAATCGTCAAGCCCTTGGTGGGACGTTGGCGACCCACGCGTGATCCGGAGATCGGACTCTTAGTGGATATCGTTGATGGGTACCGTGGGGGCGATTATGGCTTCTTCTCTGCTCATGCCGCCAACACCTTTAGCATTGCCATATTCTTTAGCTGGTTAGTGCGCTCTCGTCTGCTCACGGTGGCACTCGTCCTGTGGTCGCTCACCAATTGTTGGACGCGTCTCTATCTGGGTGTTCATTTCCCAGGCGACATCCTCGTGGGCCTGTGTTGGGGCGGCCTTGTCGGTACCGGAGTCTATTTCCTCTTCTATCGCTATCTTATCGCCAAATTAACATGGACGCCTACTTATACTTCATTGGCCTATACCAAGACTGGTTATAACCGCAACGATGCCGATGTCCCTGTCTGTGTATTGACATTCACGCTGATTTATGTCGCGTTGCGTGCCTGTCTCGCTTAATATTTTTTGAAACAAACCATGATTGATCCCAAGCATATTCGTATCAGCGACTATCAATATCCGCTCCCCGACGAGCGTATTGCCAAATTCCCCATTGCCCAGCGCGACCATTCAAAGCTATTGGTCTATCGTCATGGTGAAGTGGGAGAGGATGTGTTCTATCACCTGCCGGATTATCTTCCGAAAGGCAGTCTGATGGTGTTTAATAATACCAAGGTCATCCAGGCACGTATGCATTTCCGCAAGTCTACGGGTGCCCTGATAGAGGTGTTCCTGTTGGAACCTGCAGAACCTTCCGACTATGAACTGATGTTCCAGACCTCTGGCCATTGCTCATGGTATTGTCTGGTTGGCAATCTGAAAAAGTGGAAGGAAGGCACGCTTGAGCGTGAGTTGAGAGTGGAGAGTGGAGAGTTGAGAGTTACGGCTACGCGCGGAGAGATTCACGGCACATCCCATCGTATCGATTTTGAGTGGACGGGTGGCCTTTCCTTCGCAGAGGTGATTGACGCGATGGGTGAACTGCCGATTCCGCCTTATCTGAATCGTGAGACGCAGGAAAGCGACAAGACCACCTATCAAACGGTCTATTCTAAGATCAAGGGTAGTGTGGCAGCTCCTACAGCTGGCCTTCATTTTACAGAGCAGGTATTGCAGGCAATCGATGCTGCTGGCATTGATCGTGAGGAATTGACGTTGCATGTAGGTGCAGGTACGTTCAAGCCAGTGAAGAGCGAGGAGATAGAGGGTCATGAGATGCATACGGAATTTATCAGTGTGCGTCGTTCTACCATCCAGAAACTCATCGACCACAACGCTTCTGCCATTGCTGTGGGCACTACGAGCGTCCGCACGTTAGAGAGCCTTTATTACATGGGACTCAAAGTCATGCAGAACCCCGATCTCTCCGAAGATCAGCTCCACGTCTCCCAATGGGAACCGTATCACAATGGGGACTGTCCCCTCTGTGAGCAGCGCAGCGAATTACAGGGGGACTGTCCCCAGTGTGATAGGGCCCTCGAAAGCCTCAAGGCCCTCGCTGCTTGGATGGACGCTAGAGACTTAGAGGTGCTTCATAGCAGCACGCAGATCATCATTGCCCCAGGCTACGACTATCATATTGTCAAGATGCTCGTCACCAATTTCCACCAGCCACAGTCCACGCTGTTGCTCTTGGTGAGTGCCTTTGTCAAGGGCGATTGGCGGAAGATCTATGACTATGCCTTAGCTCACGACTTCCGATTCCTGAGCTACGGCGATTCCTCATTGCTTATTCCTTAGCGCGCAGTTGCCAGAAGGCCACCGCTGCAGCAGCGGCTACATTCAGCGAATCGACACCATGTGCCATCGGTATGCGTACCACATAATCGGCCTGGGCAATCGTTTCCTTGGGTAGTCCGTCGCCTTCTGTTCCCATGATAATGGCCAGTCGCTCTTCGTTGGCCACAGTGGCTTCGTCGATAGCTACCGATTGGTCTGTCAGTGCCATTGCAGCTGTCTTGAAACCATGGTCGTGCAGCGTGTCATAATTGTCCAACCAAGTCCAGGGCACGAGAAACACACTGCCCATCGATACACGGACGGCCCTGCGGTTCAGCGGGTCGCAGGCATTTCTGGTCAGCAAGACAGCATCGATGTCTAAGGCTGCTGCTGAACGGAAAATCGCACCGATATTTGTCGTATCCACCACACCGTCGATTACTACGATGCGTTTCTGTCGATGAGCGGTCGTCAACTGACATAGCAGTTCGTTAGCGTCTTGTTCCTTAGGTCTGCGCATCGCACAGAGCACACCCCTCGTCAGCGTATAGCCCGTCAGTTGCTCCAATAAGGCTCTGTCGCCTGTATATACGGGTATCTCTCCGCATTGTCCGATTATGGTCTTGGCATCGCCCTCAATATGTCTTCGCTCACAGAGCAATGCCACGGGTTCATAGCCGGCATTCAGTGCCACTTGTATCACCTTCGGACTCTCCGCTATGAAGATGCCCTTCTGTGGTTCCACCTTGTTGCGCAATTGGGCTTCCGTCAGTGTGGAGAACATCTCCACACCGGGTTCTGTCAATGATGTTATCTCAATGATTGTTGCCATCGGATTGTTAGTTTTGGAATACCAGACAAGCCCAGTCGTTATCTTCCTTCTGCGCTATCAGGGTCATCCCTAAGCTCTGGGCCTTTTCTGTGAGCATCGGAATATCAGCGGTATAGAAACCGCTCAGTATCAGCCTTGCGCCAGGTGCCATCTTCTGATGCATCATTGGCATGTCAGCCAGAAGAATGTTTCTATTGATATTGGCCATCACTATGTCGAAACTTCCTTCCACCTCTTTTAATATGCTGACATCGCCTAATAACGATCTGAAACGGTCATCCACCCGATTAATTACGGCATTATGGCGGGCATTGTCCACACTCCATTCGTCGATGTCATAGCCTATGGCCTCCTTCGCCCCCAGCTTTAGGGCACAGATGGCCAGAATGCCCGTGCCCGTCCCGCAGTCGAGGATTCTTAGAGGTAAGAGGTTAGAGGTGAGAGGTGAGAGATTACCGAAGAAGTCGAGTAGGGTGGCGCAGACCATGCGGGTGGTCTCGTGGGTGCCGGTGCCGAAGGCTAACTTCGCATCAATCTCAATCGCGATGTCCTGGTCAGAGATATTATCTGGCAGATGCCTCCCGTCGTGGATGATCACACCTCTTCCATCTTCCATCTTACCTCTTACCTCTGACCTCTCACCTCTAACAACTATCGGCTCAAACCCCTCTTGCTCCCATTGCTCATTCCAGTCTTTGTCTTCTGCCTCTTGCACATCATAACTGACCGTGATGCCCTCGAAGGGGAAATCCTCCAATGCTTCCTTTAGCGCAGATTCGTCGAAGAGAGTCTGTTGCACATAGCCTGTCAGACCGTTCTCCGTTTCCATAAACGTCTCAAAACCTGCTTCCCCAGCCAGCGCTGCCAACACGTCGCAGGCATCGGTAGAGTAGGGGCTCAGGGTGAATGTTACCTCGAAATATTTCATATCGTATGTTAAATTTTGGTGCAAATTTACAAAAAATAGGGAAAATCCTATCGCGGTTTAGGGTTTTTCCTTATTTTTGCAGTAAATTTGTTTGTAATTTTGCAACGTGAACAATTAAACTGTGTTGAAATATGAAGAAACTGATTCTTATCTCGTTACTCATCGGGGCGCTGCCTCTTTCGATGGTGGCCCAGGATGATGATCTCTACTTCGTTCCGAAAAAGAAGAGTGCAGTAGAGACAGTGAACGACCATTACGGTCTGCCTCGCGAGACGTACTATAGCGGGAGCAACCGTAGTGTTGACGACTATAACCGTCGGGTGAGTACTTACGAGCCTATCGACTCTGCTTCATCCGATATTATAGATTTCAATGGTGAACTGGGTGTCTATCCCGATTCGCTCGACGATTACAACCTGACCCGTAAGATGGAGCGTTTCGACGAATACCGTCTCTCCGACAATGCAGCTTTCTGGGCCGGTTATCAGGAGGGCCGTCACGATCTGTGGTGGCATTCGCCCTGGTACTATCGCACATACGGCTGGTATAACTGGTACGATCCCTGGTATTACACCAGCTATCACTATGGTTTGTTCGATCCTTGGTATTACGGTCCTGTAGGCTGGTATGATCCCTGGTACTACAACTGGTATGGCTATTACTGGGACTATCCCTATTATCGCTATGGTCATGCCTACTGGGGTGGCGGTTTGGTTAGCAACCACCGTTATAACGACCACGCAGGTACCATCCACATGAACAGTGGTAACATGAATGGCCGTATCTACTCTTCTGCCACAGCCGGTGGTGTTCGCAGCAGTGGTGGTAGCACCCGTCTCGGTGCTCAGCGCACCAGCAGCCTTCGCAACCGTACTGTGGGCAACCACAGTGCCTACTCAACCACTACGAATAGTCGTACGAGTCGTACTGCTGCCGAGACAACTCGCCGTGCTGCAACGACCTACACACCGACTACTACCAGTGGTGGCGGTGGCAGCATCGGAGGTGGTGGCTTCAGTGGTGGCGGTGGCCGTGCCTCAGGTGGAGGCGGTGGCGGCGGTGGACGCTCAGCCGGTGGCCATGCAGGCGGCCGTCGTTGAAAGTGAATAGTGAATAGTGAAAAGTGAAAAGTGAATAACGATATGAAGAAATTGTTTTTCGCAGCCTTGGCTATGGCAGTCGTCTTGCCAGCCGCTGCACAGGATACATACGAAAGCGCCCGCTTGTTGGGTAGCGACCTGAACGGTACGGCTCGCTATGTGGGCATGGGTGGCGCGATGGAGGCCCTCGGAGCCGATATCTCTACCACGAGTTCTAACCCTGCTGGTATCGGACTGTTCCGTCATTCCACCATGAGTGCCGGCTTCGGACTGGTGTCGCAGGCTGACGCCAAGGAGTTTGATGGCCGTAGCACCACGAACATGAGCTTCGACCAGGCAGGCTTTGTCTATTCCATGCGCATGGATCGCACGTCGTTCCTTAACTTTGCGTTCAATTACCACAAGAGCCGTAACTTCAATCAGATACTCTCTGTGGCCGACCATGCCATCCGGAATGCTTCCTCGAATGCCATCACGGCCGAGAAGGATCTGCAGGGCTATTACAGTCTCGGGATGAGCACCGATGGCTATCTGTTGGGCTACAAGTCGCCTACCAGTTCGCAGCGGTCACTCAATTTCAGCCAGCTTGACTATCTGAACGCCAATGTGCTGGCCGACGAGGTGCCCTATGAGGAAAACGGACGGCTCTATAAAGACCTGGTGCTCTACGGTATGAATGCTGATACTTATAACTTCGACCGTGCCCATCGTGGCTGGATCAATGACTTCGACTTTACCCTCAGCGGCAATTCCGACGATCGCGTCTACTGGGGTGTTACCGTAGGCATCCATGATGTCAATTACAAGGGCTATAGCGAATATGCAGAGGGTCTGCGGTTCAGTGACGGTACCGATGGCGGTATTGTCAGCTATGGCGACTATCGTAAGATCACGGGTACGGGTGTCGACCTGAAACTTGGTGTCATTGTTCGTCCTGTGGAGTATTCGCCCTTCCGTGTGGGCTTGTATGTCAACACCCCCACCTGGTACGATCTGACCACAGAGAATACCACTGCCCTCATCAACCAGAGTGCGCTCGGTTCATGTGCTGACGGCACCTATATCGAAGCTGGTGATATCGACAACTCCTACAAGTTCCGTTTCTATACCCCGTGGAAGTTCGGTCTCAGTCTGGGTCACACCATCGGCAAGAATCTGGCCCTTGGCGCTACCTATGAGTTCTCCGACTATGGTGCCAGCCAGAACCGCGTGAAGGACGGCTTCGACGACTACGGCAACGAGGACAGCTATAAGGACAACGTCATGAAGCGTAACACGGAGGATGTGCTGAAGGGCGTTTCCACGCTGAAGGTGGGTCTTGAGTTCAAACCTGTTCCCGAGGTGGCCCTGCGTGCAGGTTACAACTATGTCTCTCCAGCCTACGCTGAGAACGGTGTACGTGACCAGACGCTCGACTCATACGGTGTGATGTATGCCTCTACTTCCGACTATGTCAACTGGAAGGGCACTAACCGCATCACAGCCGGTATAGGCTGTAAGATTGGCAGCATGAATCTCGATGCCTCCTATCAGTACAGCACCACCGATGGTACGTTCTATCCCTTCCAGCCGAATGTGACAGGTGGTGTGTCAGCTGCTGACGTTAGCAACAAGCGCCATCAGGTGCTCTTCACCCTCGGCTACACCTTCTAAATAACACCGCCAAAAACATAAAATTCCCCCGCAGCATCTCTCTGCGAGGGGATTTTTGTGAATCATTGGGAAAGGCTACGGGTAGGCGCTCCTTAGAGCGCAATCCGTCTTTATTAGAGCGCAATCGGCCCATATCCCATACAACTCGTGGTTGTAATCGCCGTCAAAAATGCCGTGAGCGCAGCTACTACTACCTTCACCGCAATCTCAATAATCCTTTTCTTCATACGCTAATTGTTTTAGGTTAATTCATTCACTTAATGCTCTTGCAGGTCATTCTTTTTCCCCTCCTGAGTAGGAGGGGTCAGGGGTGGTCTGATCGCGCGACCTTCTGCTTCTTCTCTTGCGTCCTTGCTTTAGCAAGCAAACTTCTGCATGCGTTCAGACCCCCTCTGGCTCCCCCTACTTTGGGGGAGAATTAGTTACCTGTGTCAATCGGATTGTGGTTATCACCGCCACTGGTACTACCGGTATTAATCACCAGCGTGCTTGCCTGTCCAGGCATTGCGAAGCTACCGGAGTACACCCCGTCTGATTCGGTCAGCTCGATCTCCGAGCCATTAACACTTGCCGTCGGCACCTGACCCTCAGCAGGCGTGATACGGATCTCCACCTCGTCGTCCTCGTTCAGGCTTGCTCCCGAAGTCACGGCATTACCGTCCTTGGTCACAGAAGCCGATCCACTACCGCTCTTGCTGATCGTCAGCGCATAGCTCTGCGCGGTCTCTGAGCCCGTCGAAGAGCCACCGTTGCCGCCCTGGCTCTGGCCACCATTTCCGCCCTCGCTACCAGACCCGCTGCCCTGCGAAGAACCACCCGAGCTACCGCCATTAGCAGCATTCTTGACAGCCAGGATTTCAGCAGCGGCCTTATCGGTCCATCCCAGCTTACCGTCCTTGTTCAGCTCCTCTCGGGTATACTCGCCAGTCGCCTGAGCCAGCAGCTTCAGGCTGTTCACAGCCGGGCCCGTCTTGTCGTTCTTACCGATGGTACCGATGCTGGCGGTGATGGTCTTGTCCAGATCTGCATCATACAGCTCCTTGCAGCCGTTACCAATCACACTCACCTTGAAGATCGCCAGGTTGTCCACCTTCACGGTATTACCATTCAGTGTCTGCTCACGCACGCACTTCACGAAATCCCTCAGGATACCCTCGATGGTTCCCTCCGAGAACGGGGTGTTGTGCTCTGCCATGTGAACCGCCATATCATGGATGTTCATGGTCTGTTTGTAACTCACTCGTGGGTAATACTTACCGTAAGCGGCAGATCCCACAACATTGTTTTGTGAAATGTAAAGTTCAATCATACTTTTAAAAATTAATAGTTAGTACTTTTGTTAATTAAAATCTGTTAGTCTGTTCTTGCGTCCCTTTGGTAGCAAGCGAGCAAAGCTCGAGTTCTCTGTCTTTTACTGTTAATATGTCTCAGGATCCTTTGATATTGCAAAGATACTACTTTTTTAAAGGATAAAATGCCTTATAAGGACTTATTCTTCCTTTTGTAGACTTATTTCTCAATTATTTTTTGTATCTTTGCATCAAGAAACAAAAAATGATCAATATGGAACAGAAAATCAAAACTTACGGTCGTTCAGAGCTTGCTCAGCTCTATTTCCCCACACTTTTGCAGAAGTCGGCTTGGCAGAAACTGAAGTCGTGGCTGATGCTCAACCCGGCCCTTCGCAGTCTGGCCATGCTCCCTCGGCGCACGTTCACACCCGCTGAGGTCCAGTTAATCTATACCCAATTGGGCGAGCCCTGAAAAAGTGCCACTTATTAAAAAATAAGCGCATGTGCCAATTCTGCCGGGAGCCACTTGCCATCTTGCAGGTGGCTCTTTTTTATTGAGCCTATTTTTTTGCCCCGCGATCTTGGCATTTTGGGATTTTGGATATTTTGCGATAATCATAATGCATAATATTTGCAAAGAATGCACTATAAATACTTATGGTTAATAATAATATATATATTATTATTAACCATATTATAATCCTAAATCCAATTATACAATATCTAAAAATACAAAATACCCAAAAACCCAAAATCCCAAGATCCCAACTTCGCATGAGAAAAAAGAGGTGCTCATTGTTCTTTATTTCCATTTTACCACATCTAAATCAATCTAATACAGACAAATACTTTGAGCGAATAGCCTTTGGAAGTTTCGATGCAATGAGTTGGTATGACTCTTTAATCAACCCCGTTACTATTGCTTCGTCCATTTCTTCGTAATAGACATCGCTCCAGTGCGTCTTGTTCCAATGATAGGCTGGCGTCACGGCTGAGAATTGTTCTCTGAGTTCGATATTCCTGTCTGGTGACAGTTTCAAGGCAATTCTTGCAACTCCGTCCTTCATATCATACTTGCCACCGCCTAACCATAGGCAGACGAAAATCTT
>JAEEGJ010028284.1_pt1 | contig 11171 bp, 8 predicted proteins | sample 8958761 | NCBI WGS metagenome assembly JAEEGJ01 (sample SAMN16246546, study PRJNA631951) | gut metagenome | biome: gut microbiome; feature: rumen; material: RS-attached | host: Bos | place: Iran: Karaj | collected 2018-10
TTGCCGAACTGGCTTCTGATTATGAAATTGTGATTGCCCATGGCAATGGACCGCAGGTAGGAAATATTTTAATTCACGAGGAACAGGCCGCGACCGACAAAGCTCCTGCTATGCCGCTTGAAACTGCGGTGGCAATGAGCCAAGGTCAAATTGGCTATTGGCTAACTCAAGCAATCCATAACGCTTTTGCCAAAAAGAACCAACGCAAAAAAATTGCAACGGTGATTTCTCAGGTTGTAGTTGATCATGATGACCCCGCATTTAAAAACCCTACTAAGCCAATTGGTCAGTTTTATTCTGAAAAAGAAGCTAAGGCTCTGGCTAAAGAAAAAGGTTGGACGGTCAAAGAAGACGCTGGTCGTGGTTGGCGCCGAGTAGTTGCCTCGCCAAAACCGATTGATATCGTAGAAAAACAAACCATCACTGAACTATTGAAGGACGGCGTGATTGTGGTGGCGGCTGGTGGTGGTGGCATTCCGGTCACTCGTACCAAACTCTTGAAACGTTTGAAGGGAATTGATGCGGTAATTGATAAAGATTACGCCGCCGAAAAACTTGCCGAACTTGTTAAAGCCGACATTTTCGTTTCGGTGACGGCCGTGCCAAATGTATATATTAATTATGGTCTAGAAAACCAAGAAAAATTAGGAACTATCTCGATAAAAGAGCTTAATGGTCTCAAAAAATATGGATACTTTAAAGCTGGTTCAATGCTGCCAAAAGTCGAAGCGGCAGCAAAGTTTGCTGAGCAAGGTGGTAAGGGCATCATTACTGATATCGACCACTTGAAAGAAGCCTTAAAAGGTAAAGCCGGTACAATTATTTCTAAATAATTATTGCAACAATTTCTTAAGTTCGTTTTTGTAGGCTTCGACGCCTGGTTGGTCAAACGGATTCACGCCGACGAGCTTGGCACTCATCGCACAGGATAGCTCGAAGAAGTATATTAGTTCCCCGAAGCCTTTTTCGTCGTAAGAGGACACGTCGATGGATAATACTGGAATACCGCCCTCAGCGTGGGCTTTTTCGACGGCCCTGATGACTTTCATGTTCATTTCGTCGGTTGGATAATTAATGATAGTCTCCCACAGATTGCGCCGGCCTTCCTGCATAAATTGACCTAGGGAATGTAAGTCGGTTGAATAAATCACTGAAGCTGGCCAAATTCCCTGGCCGTTTTTGCCTTCTGATTCGCCAAATAGTTGCTTTAACCATTCGTTGAAATACTCGGTAAATGGTTCAAAGCTTGCAAAAACTTCGGTGTCATATTTAGTCATTGCTAAGGTATAGCGCATGTAGGCATATTTGATGGCCGGGTTGTCTTTTAGGCTCATGTTGGCTTCGCCTTGCATCAAGGTGCCCTCTGTCCGTTGAGACATTTGAGCAAAGAGGAGGTTGCTTTGCTCTGCAGCACCGGCGAGTAATTTATCAATATCCACACCAGCCACAGCCATTGGTAAAAGCCCTACTGCTGACAAAACCGAATATCTTCCACCAATATTATCTGGCACCACAAATCTAGTGTAACCATTGGTCACCGCTTCGTCGTGAAGTGCTCCGTGATTAGCGTCAGTCGTAGCGTAGATACGTCCTTTGGCTGCTTCAGGGCCATACTTTTTAATCAATTTATCTTTAAAAGCAGCGAAGGCAATTGATGGTTCGAGCGTAGTGCCGGATTTTGAAATCACATTGATAGAAAAATCACGATCACCAACTTTAGCCAAGGTGTATTCTAGTTCTCGGCGCGACAAGGATTTACCGGCGTAGATGATTTTGAGACCGGAGTTTGGACGCAGTGCTTCAATCACCGCCCGGTGGCCGAGGTATGAACCGCCAATACCAATACAAACTAGGTATTCTGAATCCTCGTTGATTTTTTTGGCGGCCGCTTTAATCTGAGCGATTTCTTCAGCATTTACTTTTCTTGGCAGTTCCAAAAAACCACCCATTTTGTCCGCCATGATTTCTTTCAAAATCCCAAGCATTCTTGGCATGTCAACTTGCGGGCTAAAATTTACCGTTATCATAATACCTCCGTTTGACTTCATTATATCAAATTTTTAAACCTTTCTATACTTGCTTTTTAGGGGAAAGTATGGTATAATAGAATAAGCGCGTTTAAAAACGCGAGTATTTTAGGAGGTTAGGGAAATGTATTCGGTTTATGTACTTAGAAATTATGTAAACTCTGAAGAGCTTCGGGATTACCTGGAGCGAAATGGTTTTGAAACTTCCATTATCAGCAAAATTACCGGTGGTTATGTTGATGAAAGGAAGGATCAATACGCCATTCAAACCTTTGCTGACGGCTACTTTGCTGCTTTTACTTATAACGGTGACAAATGGCCACCTCAGCGAGTGTTTAAAAAGATCAATGATGATGATGGTATTATTGAATTTGAAGCTGTTTTCGGTGAAGAACCGTCTTTTAATGACTAATTCCCCCTTACCCCGAGCTAGCTCTCGGGGCTTTTTTATGGTATAATTATTCCGTGCCCGCTTGGCGGAACTGGTAGACGCGCTAGCTTCAGGTGCTAGTGACCGCAAGGTTGTAAGAGTTCAAATCTCTTAGTGGGCACCATTTTTTATGGCTGTTTTGACGGCTTCTTGGTCGCTTTGAATAAGTTTTAGTCTTGCTTCAATTTCCTTTTTGCCAATCTTGATGGAACGGGCCATGGCTGGATTATCACCCATCGGCTCAAAGAAATCTCGCCACGCGGCATATTCGCTTTCTGTTCTGACAATGTTGCCGGTTAAACGTGGGTAATCATCTAGGGATTTTTCGCCAGCCATATTTTTGACTCCCTCCCAGTGAGTGGTGAGCCAATTAAAGGCTTTGTCACGGCATTTGGCATTGCGATACAAATACACGAATAAACCGTCTTGGTCTTGTGGTTTGACTATTTCGGTTTGGCCGAGAAGACTAAGCATCTTATCAAGTACTGCTTCGTTTTTTGAAAGGGTGCCGGCAAATAATAATTCAAACTTGATTTCCGGATCGGCGAGCGTTTGATATTTGTCGATATATTCGTCGATAATCGTTGGCTCCATATATAGTTTGGCGTCAATGATATCTTCGCGGGTTTCTGTGTCGAGTTTTGAAAAATCCGAGTCATACATTTCGGCGAGAGTTTTTAGATTCTCCTCAGTTTCGGCAAAATAATCTAGTCCCATTAAAATCGCTCTAAGCCGAATGGTGTTTTCGTCATCGCCTTCGCGAGTTTTTAGGCCTACTTCACTAAGTTTTGGTTCGATTAATTGTCTGACAAAATTCTTTAAATCTTTTTCTTCCTCAGAATCTGGCTCGACGAATATTTTAAGGTTCGCGACGATTGACACAATAATGTTCCACACGGCGGCAGAGTTTTCATTTTTGAATTTATTAAGTAGTGGCACGAGCGAAGCCGTAGAAACTAAATCAGTTTTTGCGAGTAAATTGCGATCAATTAATAGCCTGAGTTTTTCTTCAAGCGATAGTTCGTCAAAACGTGCAAGTCTGGCTTCAAATTCTACATCCGACAAGTTTAAAATGTAGTGTCCGGTCATGTCTTCACGTATTTCGAAAAGTGGCCAATCCGATTCTGGCATTGTACCGTCTAGCAAAAATCTTTGTTGTGAAAACTTTGCAAAGTTTTCTTCCGTGCTAGTAACTACAGGATAACCTGGTCGGTCAATAAAGGCGTGCATCATCGCTTTGACGTCAAAACCAGCGTGTGTATTAAGGCATGCCCACAGGTCATCGCCAGCAGTATTTTGGTATTGATACTTTTCAAAATATTCTTTGAGGCCGGCACAGAATTTATCCCAACCCATGAGTCTTACCACCATCAACATTAATCTTGCGCCTTTGGAATAAACAATGGCGCCATCAAACAGAGTAGCAATTTCCGCCGGATCGCTTACGTCCTGATGTACCGATTGAACATCTTCATATGCATCGCGCATTAAGGCTAAATAAGCATCACGCGTGAAGAAGCCCTCGAAAATTTTATACTCTGGATGGATATGGTCGACTGCGAAATACTCCATGACTGAAGCAAAAGATTCGTTAAGCCACAAATCATCCCACCACTTCATGGTGACGAGATCGCCAAACCACTGATGCGAAAGCTCGTGTGCCACGGTGAGAGCAACGCCCTTTTTAGCTGAAAGCGTAGCCGATTCACCAGCTAGCAGCATTGATTCGCGGTAGGTTACTAGCCCCCAATTTTCCATTGCGCCGGCTTCAAAATCCGGCAGAGCGACTTGGTCTAGTTTTGGCAATGGATATGGTACGCCAAAATTATCATCATAAAACTCTAGGCTACGCGTTGCAATTTCGTTAGCGTAATCTACTGAATTAATGTCGTGGTTTAAAGCACAGTAGGTCGTAATGGTGACGCCATGTTCATTTTTGACGGTTTTGCCGTGGAACCTACCAATCACCCAAGCCAGGAGATAGGTTGACATTTTTGGTGTAGGTTCGAATATAGTAGTGTTTTTAAAGGAACTTTTCATTGGCGTATTCGCCAGGACTAAATCATCGGAGCCTTCTGGCAAAGTCAAAGTAAGTTCAAACACCGCCTTGGCGGCTGGTTCATCAATACAAGGGAAAGCTTTTCTGGCATAGTGCGATTCAAATTGAGTGGCAACGATGGTTTCGGTATGCCCTTCATATTCGTAAGTCGAGAGATACGCACCTTCCATGTTTTCGTTTAGCTTGCCTTGATAATAAATGGAGATTTCTACCTCGCCGAGCGGAACGTGGTTGATTTCTAGTGTTTCCCCGTCTGTTTTGAATTCCGCCTTGTCGCCGTTGATTAAAACTCCTTGAATATCTAGTTTGACGGCATGAAACTTGACGACTTCATTTTTTGCCTCGCCAAAAACTTTAACTCTTCCGCCAATGTTTTTAGCTTTTTTATCAATGATTAAATCAAGAACGTATTTTTCTGGCTCAAAATATGAAAGCAACCTTTCCACCTTGTGATTCCTCCTTTTTTATTTATGTAATTTTGCGATTTCCGGCAATTTGGCATCTTTCAAAATTGGTGCAAGCTCGGCTTCTTCCAAAGTCTCGTGCGCCAATAATGCTTCCGCCAGTTTATCTAACACTTTTTTGTTGGCCTTCAAAACATCTTCTGCGCGCTTGGCTGCCTCGTCTGACAAGGCTCTCACTTCTTGGTCGATTAATTCTGCGGTCTTTTCAGAATATGGCTTGCCAGTAGTGATTGTGTAATAACCAGTTGCTTCGGAAGGGAAAACGATGTTACGAATGCTTTTACCCATGCCTTCTTCGATAATCATGGATTTAGAAAGCTCGGCCACATTCTTAAGGTCTGAAGACGCACCGGTTGTTACTGCATCGGTACCAAAGATTAGTTTCTCAGCTACACGACCACCCATGGCACGAGCGAGAATATCTTTTAGTTCGTAAATATTCTTATAGCTTCTGTCTTCTGGTGGCAAGAACCAAGTTACCCCGCCAGTTTGTCCGCGTGGAATAATCGTTACTTTGTGGACTGGATCAGAATCTGGCAAGACGTGACCAACTACGGCATGGCCTGCTTCATGATAAGCTGTAATTTTACGTTCTTTGTCGTTCATGACTTTGGATTTTCGTTCTGGACCAATCGCTACGCGTTCAAAGGCTTCGGTCAAATCATGATTGGAAATAGCTTTGTGACCTTCGCGGGCAGCGGTAATAGCCGCTTCGTTAGCAATGTTGGCGAGATCGGCACCGGATGAACCAGCAGTTTTCTTGGCCAGTGATTCAAGGTCAACATCCGATTCTACTGGTTTTCCCTTGAAGTGTACTTTTAAGATTTCTAGACGATCTTTTCGTTCTGGTAAAGTCACATTGACGTGACGGTCAAAACGACCTGGACGAAGTAGGGCTTTATCTAGCATGTCCACGCGGTTGGTTGCTGCCATCACAATGACACCAGAGTCGTTATCAAACCCATCCATTTCGACTAAGATTTGATTCAAGGTTTGTTCGTCTTCACGACCGGCACCACCACGGGCATCACGTTTGTGAGCTACGGCATCAATTTCATCAATAAAGATAATAGATGGAGCGTTTTTCTTGGCTTTGGAGAATAAGTCGCGCACGCGGGAAGCACCGACGCCGACGAACATTTCGGCAAATTCGGAACCAGAAATGGAGAAGAACGGGACGTTGGCTTCACCGGCTACGGCACGAGCCATTAAGGTTTTACCGGTACCTGGATCACCAGCGAGGAGAACTCCGCGTGGAATCTTTGCGCCTAACTTTTCATATTTTTTCGGACTCTTCAAGAAATCCACAATTTCCATTAAATCCTGTTTGGCTGATTCATTGCCGGCCACATCCTTAAAGGTAACTTTCTTTTTATCAGGACCATAAAGCTTGGCTCTGGCTTTACCAAATGACATAGATTGATTGTTGGCGGCGTTGGCTTGCCTTAGCATCCAGGAGAAGAAAATGACAATGGCGATGATTGGAAGCACTGTCAAAGCTATGTCAAAGATAATACCCATGACGTTGACGTCTTCTTTGTACTCAATTATCGGATAACTGTCTTGGCATTTAGATAGCTCCTCGCCTTCTAAACTATCACAATAATTGACTAGACCTTGGTCGTATAAAGTCCCGGAAGGGTCCTTCATGGAAGTTTCGGTCGGCTTGTCTTGACCTTTTAAGGTAATATCGAGAGTATTGCCAGTGACAGTAATTTTCGCGATGTTTCCCTCTGGATCGTTGGCTCTTCTGATAACATCTGAAATCGCCACCTCGGCCTTCGTAGGGTTATTGTTGTTCATATTTGTAATCAAAAACATCGCAAGACAGAGCATCAAAAAGGTAAACACAATACTTCTGATTGTATTTGATTTGTTGCTCACTGGTCGTCCCATGTTTTTTCTGGGTATATTTTCCGCCACTTTTTTATCTCCTTAACAAATCTATTCTACCATATTTATAAGAAGTATGCTATAATTAAGGTGCGTCTGGGTGTAGCACAGTTGGTAGCGCGCGACTTTTGGGAAGTCGAGGTCGCAGGTTCAAGTCCTGTCACCCAGACCATTTTTATGTTACAATACTATTAAATCAGGGTGTGGCGCAGTTGGTAGCGCGCAGCGTTCGGGACGCTGAGGTCGTCAGTTCAAGTCTGATCACCCTGACCATTTTTTATTCTGTAGCAATACCTAATTTTTCATCTGATAAAGCGCCGCTGCCAAATGGATTTTCATAGGCATCAATCGCGTCAATTTCTGCTTGCAAATTTTCTAGATATTCGTCTACTATAGTAATGTTTAAAACTCCACTTTTACTAAAAGTATAGTCTTCGTTAACATCGTCATCTTGTTTGATTTCCTCTTCATCTGGTAGATATCCCGGACGTGAGCGGTCTAAATAAATATCACCCGAATTATGATAGAGCGCTAAGGAAACTCCCGTAGTAAGAAGTGCAACCGCCGCTGAAACGACACCAAGAATCACGAGGTTTTTTCCGCCTACTGTCATAGTTTCTCCTTCAGTTTTTTAACTAAGTCGACTTGAGAAACGGCCAACTTTCTTAAGTTTACTACGTCAGTAGCTACGGTTTTTCGTTTTTCACGGATTTTGACTAGTTTTTCGTAAAATGATTCTGGCTCCGATTTGCAATCCATTGCCACTAAGTCTTCCAGACCTTTTTGATATTCAATATAGTCGATGATAAAACCATCGCGAGTTTTCGAAAAACTATCTTGATTATCCATCAAATTTTTGTCGAATAAATTGTTTTCCACTAGTCGCACATTTAAAGGCGTAATGTATTTTGACAAAATTGTTTCATAATACCGTCCGAGATAAACCCGCGTTCTGGAATCCTGATGTTGCACCGATTTTAAGTTTTCTTTAATGGTGTCACAACGTTCTTTGATTGCGGTTTTTTGAGTTTCCGAAATTGCAAAAACTGGCACGCTAGAAAAACTTATTACGAGTGCCAAGCCTAGCAAAAATTTCTTCATGTAACTATTATAACACTAATCTCGCTTCAGCATGACCGTAAAAGCTTCGGAAGGAATATCAATTTTGCCAAATCGTTTCATCCGCGCTTTGCCACGTTTTTGCTTTTCTAGAAGTTTGGCTTTACGGTCGCGGTCGCCGGTATGGATTTTGACCGTCACGTCTTTGCGATAAGCACCAATCGTCTCGCGCGCAATTACTCTCGCGCCAATCGCCGCTTGAAGTGCAACTTCCCAGTTTTGTCGCGGAATAACTTCTTTGAGTTTTTTCGTTACTTCGCGGCCGATGCCGTCGGCTTCGCTTCGGTGCGCCATCACGGAAAGGGCATCCATCTTGTGTCCACCCACCAGGAAATCGACGCGCACTAAATCGTCGGCGCGATAACCGGCCAGTTCGTAATTAAATGACGCGTAACCAGAAGTGGCAGATTTTAGTTGATCATAAAAATCGGTGAGAAGGTTAGCCATCGGTGCTTCAAAATCAATCACCGCGCGATCCTCAATATATGAGACGTTAGTTTGGTGACCACGTTTTTCGTTGATGAGGTTTAAAACATTACCAATCATTGATTTTGGCAAAATAATTTCACCTTTAACCCATGGTTCGCGGATTTCTTTAATTTCGGAAGCGTCAGGAAGGTCGGCGGCTGATTTAATCTCTCTTACCTCGCCGTTATTCATCACTACTTCGTAATTAGTGGAAGGGTTGGTAACAATAAGGTCGAGATTAAATTCGCGTTCTAGGCGCTCCTTGATAATATCCATGTGGAGAAGACCTAGGAAGCCAATCCGAAGACCAAAGCCAAGGACCGGAGAGTTTTCCGGTTCGTAACGTAGTGCCGAATCTGACAGCGCAAGTTTTTCGATAGCTTCTTTTAATTCTTTATACTGGTCGTTTGAGACGGGGAAAAAGCCAGCATAGACAAATGGCAAAACATTTTTGTAGCCGGGAAGAGCATTTTCTGCTGGAGCTTTGACAAGCGTCACGGTGTCGCCGACTTTAGCTTCGCGTGTAGTTTTTAAGTTTGTCACGATGTAGCCAATCTCGCCTTCGGACAGTTTATCACGTGGGGACATTTTCGGAGTGAGGATGCCGACTTCGAGAGCTAAGCCTTTCGTGCCGGCGGCCATCATCAAAATCTCCGAGTTCTTCAAAATCTCACCGTCTACTACGCGAACGTAGAGAACTACGCCGCGATAATCGTCGAAATACGAATCAAATATTAGGGCTCGGGTAGAAACAGCACCTGTTGGTTTGAGGGAATCCGGAGCCTGGCAAGGCGAGGACGAGCGCCGGCCGCCCGTGGCGACGGGCCGGCCGGACGCGGCCCGAAAACCAATTGGTGCTGTTTCTATTACGGCATCCAATATTTTATCCACATTGTAGCCGGTTTTGCCGGAGGTTTCGATAATATCTTCGCGACGACAGCCGAGCAAATTGATGATTTGCTTAGCTACGCCTTCAACATCGGCGGCCGGTAAATCTACTTTATTAATCACCGGAATAATTGTTAAGTCTTGTTCTAAGGCAAGATAGACATTGGCAAGGGTTTGCGCTTGGATTCCTTGCGTAGCGTCCACTACTAGAACTGCTGTTTCGACTGCCTGTAATGAGCGGCTGACTTCATACGAAAAATCTACGTGCCCCGGCGTATCAATTAGGTTTAAAGTATAACCCTTCCAATGCATCGTCACCGGCGTGAGTTTAATCGTAATGCCTTTTTCGCGCTCCAGTTCCATTGAATCGAGCAGCTGATCTTTCATTTCTCGTTTTTCGACCGTACCTGTAAGTTCCATCATCCGATCGGCAATTGTCGATTTTCCGTGGTCAATATGCGCAATGATACAAAAATTCCGTATCTTATCCATGTAACATATTATACAACATTTTCTTCTATCTGAAAACCTCGACTACCTAGTGTTTCTTGACTTTTTTGATAAAGTATGCTATAATTATAGTTAGAGTCCGGAGTTTTGTGCTCTTACGCTCTAAAAACTATAGCCGGCGGGCTAAAAACGTTGGAGGACAACGCCTATGTTGTATAAGGACCTTAAAGTAAAGGAGCTTTACGCTTCGATCCCTGATACCGGAATCATAGCAGTCTTTTTTGAGACTGGTCTTGAAATCGGTAGTAGTCAATTAGCCGTCTCGGCTATGGAAGAGCTGATGACTCGTGGTGACACGGATATCGTCGCTACCATTCTACAGTCGGCCGCTGACAAAGGCCAGCTTCAAGTCGGTAAATCCCTAACTGGTCTGATTGCCAGGTCCCTGGCGGAATACCGTGAAGACCCGATTCTCCATAAGTATGGGAAGGCCCTTCTCAGAGGAGGAGGAAAAGAAGGTATCATGAAATGGATGAACTCGCCCGAAGCGGCGCGTCTCTTCCAGAAGAGTTAAAGCCCCCCTACCCCCGTTTATTAACGGGGGATTTTTTATTTATCTACGCCAATCATTGAAAGGCTGAGTTTGCCGTTATCAATCGCGACGAGTCGCACGCGGACTTTGTCGCCAACGTGCAAGACTTCTTCAACTTTTTTGAGTCTGCGGCCTTCCACAATTTGAGAAATGTGGAGCATGCCATCAATTCCTGGAAGGATGTTCACAAAGGCGCCGAAATCTTTAATCGTTACTACGGTACCGTTGTAAATTTTACCTACTTCTGGTTCCTCGGTAAGAGATTTGACCCATTCTAGAGCTTTTGCGATACTTTCTGGATCTTTACCAGAAATCGTGACGAGACCAGAATCCTCAATATCTACTTCTGCACCTGTTTCAGTGGTGATTTTGTTAATCATTTCGCCACCTTTACCAATCACGGCACCAATTTTGTCTGGATTAATCATCAGTTTTTCAATTCTTGGCGCATACTTGGAAATCTCGGCACGTGGTTTGTCGATAACTTCAAGAATGTGTTTCAAAATGAACATACGGCCTTCGTGTGATTGTTTCAAGGCTTTTTCCATGATTTCTACTGGAAGACCATGCACCTTCATATCCATTTGAAGGGCAGTGACACCTTCGGTAGTACCGGTCACTTTGAAATCCATATCGCCGGCGAAATCTTCGGCATCCATGAGGTCGGTTAAGACGTATGCTTTGTCAATATCGGAAGCTTCAATTGGCTGGCCTTTTGGCACATCTACCATGAGACCCATCGCCACACCAGAGACTGGGCGCTTGATTGGCACGCCAGCGT
>JAEEGJ010028287.1_pt1 | contig 11169 bp, 10 predicted proteins | sample 8958761 | NCBI WGS metagenome assembly JAEEGJ01 (sample SAMN16246546, study PRJNA631951) | gut metagenome | biome: gut microbiome; feature: rumen; material: RS-attached | host: Bos | place: Iran: Karaj | collected 2018-10
TGCAGCGACGATTCTGAGTTGGTGCAAGGATAAGCATGCCTTCCGGCTTTGGAGTGCTGACAGATATAAGTATTTCCCAGCCAAGCCTGAGGAAATGGTGAGGCAATACGAAGGACAGAACATGCATCCTCTTACGGCTATTGTTGGAGAGAAGATAGTAGGTCATATTTTGTTGAGACATCCATCAGAGGACAAAAGCGTCATCCGCTTCGGCTTTGTGATAGTTGACGACTCGAAACGCGGCAAAGGCTATGGCAGGCAAATGCTCCGTCTCGCCATCGATTATGCGCAGCAGGAACTGAGATCCGAGCGCATCACCCTCGGTGTTTTTTGTGACAATCTTTCTGCTGTAGAATGTTACAAGTCAGTAGGCTTCCGCATCATCGGAATGGATTCTTATGTGGTTGATGGTGAGGAATGGAAAGGTTTTGAAATGGAATTCAATAAGTAAAGATTATTGTCAATCATCCCCATCTCAATCGCAGCATTTGTCGCAACGTTTGCCGCCATTCATGAAAACGGCCGCTATTCCCCGATAATCGTTACCACCAGCCTTCTGGCTCCGCCATAGTTGCGGTACTCACAAAAATAGATGCCCTGCCAGGTGCCCAGGTTCAGGCGGCCGTTGGTGACGGGAATCGTCAGACTGACACCGCTCAGCGTCGACTTGGCATGGGCAGGCATGTCGTCGGAACCTTCCAGCGTATGTTCATACTCGGGCCTGTTCTCAGGCACCAGACGGTTGAATATGGTCTCCATGTCGACCCTCACGTCGGGGTCGGCATTTTCGTTGATGCTCAGTCCGCAGCTGGTATGCTTGCAGAAGATGTTGACGATGCCCGTTGCGGGCAGCGCAGGCAACTGGCGCACAATCTCGCCCGTCACCAGATGGAAGCCCCTCGACTTGGGCTTCAGCGTGATTTCTACCTGACTGACCATTATTTCTTCCAGGCATTCACCACCTCGCCGATGTACATCGTGTGCACGCCAGCGGGGAAGTTGCGGTACATATTCTTGGGCGCATCACTCTTGAAATACTGGGGGTCGAAGGGTGCGGCATACATAATCCTGCACTCAATCACCATCTCGGCCTCCGTGTAGTAGGGCGTGCCGTTCTCGGTAAAGGCCGTGTGCAGCCCCAGCGCCTTTGCCTTGTCGCCGTCCCTTCCGCTCTGTCGTCCCATATAGTTGAGCACATTGCTGTGGGCCACGTCGAAGGCCATCACCGTGAAATATTCCGAGCGGTCCATGAACTCCTTGGTGTAGCGCTTCTCGGCCACATACACGGTCAGCGCCGTGCGCCCCCATAGTGTGCCTATTCCGCCCCACCCTATCGTCATGGCGTTGCTCTTCTCGCGGTCGCCGGCAGCCAGCAGCTCGGCATCGTGGAACCATTGGAAACCATTCTCCGCGAAGTCTTCCCTCACGTTGAATTTCTTGAACCCGTTCTCTTCCTGGGCAGAGACGGACATTGCGGCAAACAGCATCACCGATGCCATCACAGCCTTGATAACAGTGCTATACTTCATAAACTATCATAAAAGGTAATCATAACTCTGAACTATGAATTCTGAACTCTAAACTAGAAAGGTTCCATGTGCAGGGTGACGTGCGTGTTATTGCCGAAACGCTCCTTCAGTTTCCGCTCGATGGTGGTGGCACGCTCGTGCACGGTTTCCAGCGGCAGCCGTCCGTCCATCCTCACATGGGCCTCAATGGCAATGCGGTTGCCAATGCGGCGCGTGCGCAGGTTATGCGGCTGGCGCACATCGCCGAACGACAGGATAATCTGCTCTATCTCCTGCTCCGTTTCCGCCGGCAGCGAGCTCTCCGTCAGTTCGTTGATGCTCGTCTTCAGCAGTTCGTAGGCCACCTTCATCAGCATCAGTCCCACCACCACCGAGGCCAGCGGGTCGAACACCGCCCAGTGCTGTCCCAGCCATAGCGCCAGACCGATACCCGCGGCGGCACCTACCGACGAGAGCGCGTCGCTGCGATGGTGCCATGCGTTGGCAATCATCACCTGCGAGTCGAGCTTGCGCCCCCGGCGCGCCGTGTACTGATAGAGCAGCTCCTTAATCACTACCGACAGCACAGCCGCCCACAGCGCAATCCATCCCGGCGACTCCAGCTCAGCGCCGCCCCACCATGCCCACAGCTTCAGCGCCCCCGACACCACGATGCCCGTGGCCGCCGCCACTAGCGCCAGTCCTATCAGGAACGAGGCAATGGTCTCGAACTTGCCGTGGCCATAGTCGTGCGACGTGTCCTGCGGCTTGGCGCTGATGCTCACAAACACCAGCACCAGAATGTCGGTCACGAAGTCCGAGAGCGAGTGCACGGCATCTGCAATCATGGCCGAGCTGTTGCCCATCACGCCGGCAATGAACTTAAAGGTCAGCAGTGCCGCATTGCCCGCACTGCCCACCAGCGTCACCTTGTATATTTCCTTCTCTCGCGTCATTCGTCAGAATTATTTCAGGGCAATGTTTTTTTTGTGGCTAACGAATCCCTCCCCTTAGAAAGGGGAGGTCAGGAGGGGTTGATTTTCTATCGCTTATTTGCCGCAGAGATAATCAACCACCCCCAGCCCCTCCTTTCCAAGGAGGGGGGTACCCACATGCATTAACATAGCCCCATTTTTCCGCCTGCAAAGTTACGGATAAGCGAGAACAAAACCAAAGAAAGCTTGCTTTATTTTGTTTTGTCGAACGTAAGTAACTTCACGGAGGAACGACGTAAAGTTACGATTAAGCGAGCACAAAACAAAAAAAACTGGTTTTATTTTGTTTTGTCGAGCGCAAGTAACTTCACGGAGGAACGACGTAAAGTTACGGATAAGTGAGCACAAAACCAAATAGAACTTGTTCTAATTTGCAAATATCCAAAAATATTCTTACATTTGCACCGAAAGCACCAGTAATGGTCGCTCCGCTCGAAATTATCTTAAAATTTAAATCAAAAATTAATACGGAGGCAAGAACAATATGAAAAAACACTTTTGCTTACTTTTCCTCGCACTCATTGCGACGGCTGCCAGCGCACAGCCACTGTTGAGAACACATGTAGAGACCGGCGACGTGGAAGGTGTGCCCGACGGCCCCCTCGCCGTCTATAAGGCCATCCCCTATGCAGCACCGCCCGTGGGCGACCTGCGCTGGCGGGCACCCCAGCCTGCCAAGCCATGGACCGGCGTCAGAGTGTGCAACCAGTTCGGTCCCATGCCACCGCAGCCCACGCGCCCGGGGCGCACGGCCGACATGATGAGCGAAGACTGCCTCTACCTCGGCATTGCCACCCCCGCCACCTCTGCTGCCGACCGCCTGCCCGTCATGGTATGGATTCACGGCGGCGGATTCCAGACCGAGCACTATGCCGGCGACCTGTGGCGCCACCTCGCCCTGCGCGGAGTGGTCATCGTCAGCATCGAATACCGCACCGGAGCCCTCGGCTTCATGGCCCATCCCGAACTCACCAAGGAAGACCCCGGCCACCACTCCGGCAACTACGGCCTGCTCGACCAGATATTCGCCCTGCAGTGGGTGCAGCGCAACATCGCCAACTTCGGCGGCGACCCCTCGTGCGTCACCATCTTCGGCGAGAGCGCCGGAGCCATCAGCTGCAGCATGCTCTGCGCCTCACCCCTGGCCCGCGGACTCTTCCACCGCTGCATCAGCCAGAGCGGCGGCTCGTTTGCCCCATGGACCGACCAGCCACGCTCGCTGGGCATGGACGCCTCGCAGAAAGGAGCCGAGCAGCAGGGCCTCGCCTTCCAGCGCCACCTCAAGAAGAAGAACCTCAAGCAGCTGCGCAAGATGGACGCCATGGCTCTCTGCGACGGTAACGTGGGCTTCGGCGGCTTCTGGCCCTGTGTAGACGGCTACGTCATCACCGACGACCAGTACCGGCTCTACGAGCGCGGCCAGTACAACGACGTGCCCGTCATCGCCATGACCAACTCCGACGAGGGCGCCCTCTTCACCCCCGGCAACATCAAGGCCGAGAACTACCAGAAGTCGGCCCGCATGATGTTCGGCGACATGGCCGACGAAGCCCTGAAAGTATATCCCTGCAACACCGACGACGAAGCCTTCCATGCCAACGGCGACGCCTTCCGCGACATCGGCTTCGCATGGCCCTCCTACGCATGGGTAAGCCTGCAGGTCAAGACCGGCCACAGCGGAGCCTACGCCGCCTACCTGGCACAGCCCTCCACCCGCAGCTTCTCGCAAGACCCCCGTCGCCGCGGCGTGGCCCATGCCGACGACATCATGTACCTGAACGGCTTCTTCCTCACCCATGCAGCTGAATATCCCGCCGAGGCCGCCGTCGCCGAAATCATCCAGCAGTACTGGATAAACTTTGCCAAGACCGGCAACCCCAACGGCAAGGGACTGCCCTACTGGCCCACGTTCGACGACTCCAAGCCCACCACCATGCAGTTCTCCAACGGCGCCTCGCTCATCATGCGCCCCAACCGCGAGCAGATAGACTTCGTAGACCGCTTCTTCAAGGCCAAGCGCCAGCAGGCCGAAAGCCTGAGAAAGAAACCCTGACAACCCTCTGCCCCCATGAAGACGCCCACCCTGTTCCGCGAATACATCTGGCTGGTGAACACCATCTACAAGGCTCGCGCCATCACCCTCGCCGAAATCAACCGCTTGTGGCTGAAGACGGAGATGAGCGAGGGAATACCTTTGTCGCGCACCACCTTCCACCGTCACCGGAATGCCATCGAAGACATCTTCGGACTCATCATCGACTGTAACAAAAAGAACGGCAACAAATACTACATCAGCAACGGTCAGGAGCTTCAAAAAGACTCCGTGCAGAACTGGATGCTGTCAACACTGACCGTCAGCAACATGCTGGGCGAGACGCAGAGCCTCCACCACCGCATCCTGCTTGAGAACGTACCCTCGGGCGACGAGCGGCTCCGCACAGTCATCAATGCCATGAAGCAGAACCGCCAGGTGAACATCACCTATAAGCGCTATGCCGCCACGTCGTCAAGCGGATTCACCATCGAGCCCTACTGCGTAAAACTGTTCCGCCAGCGGTGGTACGTGCTGGGGCGACTCTCCAACGGCTATCTGGCAACGTTCTCCTTCGACCGCATCAGGGAAGTGACGTTGTCAGACAAGAAGTTCAAGATGCCCCGCAACTTCGATGCCGCCGACTATTTCAGCGAGAGTTTCGGCATCGTGGTCGACGACAATGCCCCTGCCGAGCGCATCGTCCTTAGGGCTTACGGCTACGAGCCCTACTATCTGCGCGACCTGCCCCTGCATCCCTCGCAGCGCATCATCAGCACCACCGAAGAATACACCGACTTCGAACTGAAGCTGAAAATAACCACCGACTTCAAGTCGAAGCTGCTCTCGCGCGGTGAATGGATACAGGTGCTGAAGCCCCAGTCGCTGGCCGACGACATCCGCGAATGGCACCAGATTGCCGCCGAGCGATATAAAAAATGAAAAATTGCCGAGACTGTTCCACGTTTTGAAACAACCGGCCTCTATCTTTGCACCAGAAATCTAAAGTTTAACTTAAAAAGATCAAGATTATGGAAGCAAGGAAGAAGTATTTCATGGATTGCCACATGGCCGGACGAAAGTATCACGATGCCGACGAAGTGTGGGACGAACTGAAGGTTGGAACCCTGCTGCAACTGCAGCGCGACCTTGACAACCGCTACGACCCCGATGCCGTAGCCGTGATGTACAAAAAAGACGGCGAGGAAGAACCATATCGCATTGGCTACATTCCCCGCGATGAAAACAACACCATTGCCGACATCCTGGAAATGGGATGGACCGACATCTTCGAGTGCCGCATCAGCAAAATCACCCCCGATGCCCATCCCGAGCACCAGGTTCATCTCACTATTAAGATTAAGCGCAGAGGATTATAATGCGTGTTTCGGAAGTCGAATCAGATTTAAACATCTTAAAATGCCATCCCTATGTTTAACAAAAAGCAAATTAACTCAAATCTTTTCGAAGCATTCTCCATGAAAGTGTTAGCAGCACTTTCAGAGAATGCTGCCGACAAAAACGTTCTAGTATCACCGGCACGAATAATGTCATTAATGGCGCTGTTGTCGTCTTTCACAAATGAACAAACAAGAACTCGCATAGCAAAGATTCTAGGCATTGCTATCGAAGACATGTTCCATTATTTGAAAAAAGACCAATTGCTGCCATCTGACAATTTCTATTCATGGGCAAATAGTGACGATTGCGAATTACCAACTGTAGAGAACACGTCATCCGCATGGATTGATTCCAGCATTGCCACATCTCCCCAATTCGATTCTGTTTTAAAGGATTGGGAGTTCGAGAAAAATGTTGCTTCTTTATCGTCCGAGGCAACAAAACTGCGGATAAATGACTATGTTAAAGTCCATACAAAGGGGATGATTCAAGACATAGATGTTGGCGTCTCCGAGTTGGCAAAAGTTGTTTTAGTGGATTGCCTTTACTTTAAAGGGAAATGGAACTATACATTTGACACTAGTGATACGAAACCAAATGTATTTCATTCCGCTTATTCAGATGATATCGTTCCCTTTATGAAAAACAAGCTTATGTTTGGCGACTACTATTCTTGCCAATCTTTCCAAGCTATTGATTTAGAGTATGAATGCGACTGTGAAGACCGTTCATATTCAATGAGGATATATCTGCCTCATAAAGGCAAGTCCTGTAGGGATGTCCTCCATCTTATGCTAAATCAAAATTACGGCATTGGTTTCGAGAATACCCCCGTCTTATTAAAGATGCCAAAGTTTGTTATCAAGGAAAAAGAAAACATCTCGCTAGTTTTGAACGGTCTTGGACTGGACATGGCGCAAATGCCTCTTTTCATCTATCCTGATAAAAACGAAAGCCTTCTACTAGATGACGTCATCCAAAAAGGTGCTGTTAAAGTAACCGAAAAAGGTACTGAGGCAGGAATAGCGACTTATACATGTATGATGCTTGGCAAACCTCGTAAAATCACATACAAAGAGATGAATGTAAATCGTCCATTCATATTTGAAATAATAGAAAAGCATTCCGGTCTCCGACTATTTGCAGGAATAGTAAATGAAGTATAGGCTGTCATGAAAAGAAAAATCAGGAAGAAACGTCAGATAAGGCTCCAGGATTTTAAAACGCAAAAAGTGCAAAATAAACTCCACGACGATGCACTTGAAGAAAGAGCAATTGTGGAAGGAATGTTGGATAAGAGATTAAGTCAGCATCCTTTCTACGAATACTCTGACACATCTTCCTTTATTTTCTTGTACGTAGACATGCACTCTGGAATGGAAATATGCAAACCTGTGAAAGTAGTTTTCCTATATGACCAACTATCGCATAGAATAGATTACGACATGATTGGAAAGGCAGGTTATCAATATGTAAAAGAAGAAATCTCTTTTGAGAAGATGATGAACTGCAAGCCAAAGAATCTTGCGAATGTTTACGACTCGTCCTATTATGTCATTTACATAAAGAGTGGGACGACGAAACGTTATTTGTATGTTCTCAGTGACAATGTTCCATTATACACTCCTCTAGCTTGGCTTTTCTCTCTGTTTCATAGTATAATTGAACAAATACAAACACATGGGAACTGATGTTCATATTCATTTAGAGTATCGTAGCCGTAAGTCAAAACGCTATAAATATGGTGGGAAGATACACGTCGTTAGGAACTATTGCATGTTTGATGTGATGTCAGGACGCGAGGAGCAGGATCATAGTTTATTTCCAGCAAGAGGATTACCTGGAGATGTTACTAAAGCAACAAGTAGTGAATATAGGAATTGGGAGGGTGATGCACATCATGCAAGTTGGCTAACAACAGTTGAGTTTGCAGCATGTATTGTTGAGGCCCATATCCGCATGAATAGTATAGAGCAATTACGGATAAATAAGCAATTTGAGGATTTATATCATTTAATTAATGCAGTATTCCGCAAAGGTGAAAAACATGAAGAAGACAGTAGTTGGACTTATAGGGAACTATTAAATCTTATGTTAAGTTACGAAAACGATAAGGAGGACTGTCGTATTGTGTTTTGGTTTGATAACTGATAAAAACAATCATGCATTTAGTCACTGAGTTGTTTTGCAGTTTAGTCTATTTTGTCTATCTTTGCAAAAACTAAGAACCTTTTACATAATTAAATTGAAAGATGGGATCAAATGTTCAATTAAAAATTATACCCATAGGTGATATTAAAGGTTACTTTTGGGTACCAAGCTATCAGCGCGGCTACAGGTGGACAAGTTCTCAGGTAGAAGCCCTTTTAAACGACATATGGGATAGTTGCGAGAGAAAAGAGGATACGTATTGCCTCCAACCCATCGTTCTCTTAGAAAAAAACCAAGGTTATGAACTTATAGATGGACAACAAAGGTTTACCACCATTCTTATTCTTCTGAATTATATCAAGAGGAGAAATTTGCCAATTAATATTGAATTTAATTTGGATTATGCAACAAGGAGTAAAACAAGAGAATTCATTGAAAACATCAATGAAGAAGAAGCTCATAGTAATATAGATTTCTTCCATATTTATGAGGCAGATAGAACCATTGAAAATTGGCTCAATAAGAAATTTGATGGAGATTTCAATAAGATTACCTATTCGTTGTTTACTCTGGTTAACTTCCTACTAAAGTCTGTAAAGGTTATTTGGTATGAGATAGATTATGATGAAGACCCAATATCATTGTTTACTCGTCTTAATATCGGTAAGATTGGATTAACAAACGCTGAATTGATAAGAGCCCTTTTGTTGAGGAGAGTTCCCAATGATCCAGATAGAGATAAGAAACAAATCGAGATGTCGATTCAGTGGGATAATATCGAGAAAGAGCTCCGATCAGACAATGATGAACTATGGAGTTTTATTAGCACAAAAATGCCCAACTCATATCCAACCAGAATAGAGATATTGTTTGAAATGATGGCTGGGTTGATTAATGCGAAACGCAGAGATTATGACACATTCTACTGGTTTGAAAACGAAATCAAGGAGGAAGGTCTCGATGAGGTATGGCTAAATATCCAGCATGATTTTCTCCAGATTAAGGAGTGGTACTCTGACAATGAGTTTTATCACAAGATAGGATATCTAATCTCTTCTGGATACAAAACGATAGGTGATGTATTTGAGTTGGCACGAGGCAAACGTAAAAGTGAATTCCGAGCAGAACTAGATGGATTAATAGCGGAATCCATTAATTATAAAATGAAAGAAGATGAAACTTATCGCGATTTGAGTTATGAAGGTGATCAGTCAAAGATAAGTCGTTTACTACTGTTATTCAATGTTCAGTCAATCCTTAATGAGGGAGCATATCAAAGATTCCCATTCAGCAAGTATAATAACTCAGAATGGAGTCTGGAGCATATCCACGCTCAACAATCCGAAGGTCTAAAGAATACGAAACTCCAGATAAAATGGATTGAGATGCACGTTGAATCAGTGAAGTCTGTTTCTCAACCTAACGAGAATCAGGAACTAATAGCTAAAATGGAAGAGATAGTAGAGACTAACACAATAGAATCCAGAAATGTGTTTGATAACATTTTTAATCAGGTATGCAATGTGCTGTCTGAAGATGGTGATAGCGAGTACATTCATACATTATCCAATATGGCTCTACTGAAAAAGAACGATAATGCTGCGCTCAACAATTCTACATTTGATGTAAAAAGGAATAAGATTGTGGAAATGGACCAAAAAGGTGCTTTTATTCCTTATTGTACTAAAATGGTATTCTTGAAGTACTATACTCCTTCTAATGATAATCAGGTACATTTCTGGGGGAAGAAAGACAGAGATGCTTACTTAGCTGCTATGGCAAAGGTTTTACAACCTTATCTTAATATAATCAACAAATCATTGTAATTATGGCAACATCTAACTTACATACTTTTATCAGCCTCTTTAAAGGCACAGAGAATACCGATGAGCCCTTGCTGAAAGCCATAGAGATACCCATTATTCAGCGAGACTACGCCCAGGGCCGCACCAGTAAGGAAGTGACAAGGATTAGAAATAGATTCTTAACCTCATTATATGAGGCTTTGACGCAGAATAACCCTATCAAACTGGATTTCATATATGGGGATATTAAAGACAAGAAGTTGATACCTTTGGATGGCCAGCAGCGTTTAACTACTCTTTTTTTGTTGCACTGGTATATTGCCAGACATGAGAATATAGATGGGAAAGAAATATCCTTCCTTAAGTCTTTCTCGTACAGGACCAGATATAGTGCAAGGGAATTCTGCCAAAGTCTGATTGATTACATACCCGACTTTTCAAAAGAAAAGATAACTGAAGACATAGAGGATCAAAGTTGGATGCCTTTAGATTGGCAAAACGATCCCACTATAAGTTCCATGTTAACCATGCTTGATGCTATTCATTGCATGTTTTGCAACACAAGTGGATTATGGGAGAGGCTCAATAGTGGTTGTATTTCATTCTATTTCTTGTCTATTGAGAACTTGGGTCTTACTGATGATCTGTATATCAAAATGAATTCACGAGGCAAACCGCTAACAGAATTTGAACATTTCAAGGCGGAGTGGGAAGGTTTTGTAGCTAAGATAAATGATGAATCGGATTTGTCGTACGAACTAAGTAGGAAAATAGATACAGAATGGACAGATATCCTTTGGCCCTATAAGGGTTCTAACAATATTATCGATGATGAGTTCGTAAGATATTATTCTTATCTCTGTTCGCTAATCTACTACAAGAAATACCCTAAAGAAGAAAGACCAGATGATATTCTTGAGTTCACAAAGATCCTCTTCTATGAAAAATCATCTGACGCAAAAGATAACTTGATGTTTATTGAGGATTGTTTTGACTGTCTAAATGGTATTAACATCAAATCTCTATTCGAGAAGTTCCTAACTCAAGGTGAACATGTCGAAGGGAAATCTTCGATATCTAATTTAGAGTCCATAGATGTCTTTGAAGATTGCTGTAATAATTTTGGAGAGAGACAGTCAGCCCACCGAAGAAGCTTCCCAATTGGCCGCATGATTCTATTGTATTGTTTCTTATTATATCTAAGGAAGAAGATATCTGACGATCTTTTTATTCGTAGACTAAGGATTGTCAACAATCTGATAAAGGCATCTGAATTC
>JAEEGJ010028288.1_pt1 | contig 11169 bp, 5 predicted proteins | sample 8958761 | NCBI WGS metagenome assembly JAEEGJ01 (sample SAMN16246546, study PRJNA631951) | gut metagenome | biome: gut microbiome; feature: rumen; material: RS-attached | host: Bos | place: Iran: Karaj | collected 2018-10
AAATATTATAATCATTATTATAATTATTATTATCATTTTGATTAAATGATGATTGTGTATAATTAAAATTTGGATCTTGATTTTCATTAAAGTTACTTGGATAACTTTGATAAAAATTATTATTACTTTTTTCAAAATTTGCATTATTTTGATTAAATTGATTATTGTTATTTTTATTATTTAATTGATTTCTATTCACATTATTTTGATTATTATAATCGTCATTATTTGATCTTTGTATTTGATTTTTATTTATATTGTTTTGATTATTCATTTCTTTATTTCTTTGAGATTGTATATTATTTGGATTTTTAATTGAAGCTAAATTTAAATTATTAGAATTTTTTTTTCCTTGAAAATTATTTTGTTCATTATACATTAAAATTTGATCATTTAATATTTTTCCTTGATTTCTTACATCATTATATTTATTTCTAAATTGATCTTCTGCAATTCTTAAATTTTTTTCTCTTAAATTACAATCTTGTTCTCTTTTAATTAATTGAATATCTTTTTCATCATTTTGTTCTTTTAAATTTTTAATTTTATTTGCTTCGTTTTTTAATTCTTCAGTCTTATCTTCAATATATTTTTGAAATCTTTCAAAATTTTCTTTAATAATATCATCATTAGTTTTAATATTAATTTCATATTGTCTTAATTGTTCTTCTCTTATTTTTAATTCTTTTTCTTTTTTTAATAATTTATTTCTAAAATCATATAAAGCATGATAAACATATCTTAATTTATTTTTCTTATTTAAATAATCTTTTGTATCTTCAATCAATTTATTTTTTCCTCTTTCAATTTGTTCTTTATATTCTTGAGCATCATTTAACATTTTATTTAAATTTTCTTCTTTTTGAAAAATATTGTCAATATGAGGTGATAATATATTAAATATTTCACTTTTATCTTTTTCATAAATATTTTTCTCTGAATTTGAATTTGATAAAAAATTTGATGAAGTTTGAATGTTTGTACTTTTATTATCAAAGTTTGATGTTAATTTTATTGAATATGGAGTAAAAGTAGTTGAAGTCATTTAATTTTTTTAATTTATTATTTTCAAAATAAAAAATAAATATTTTGAAAGAAAAAGTTACAAGTCTTTTTAAGTCAATTAATTTTTTATTTTTTTTGTTTTTAAAATTTTATTAATTCCCTAAAATTATCATAAATTATATTCTTATTTATTGATTAATGATTATTAATTGAATTTTATATTATTTTCAATTTTAAAAAGGAAAAAAATAGTTAATTAATGAAAATGGAAAATAAAAATATAGAAAATGAAAATCCGAAAATTAAGAAGATATTTGTTTATAATCAGGTTGAATGGTATTTAATTTTTAAATATTCTTTAAATGATTTAAACTTACAATTAAATAATTCAGATACTATGGAAACTTTTCAAACTCAATTGAATCAAAAAAACATATTAGAATTTTTTACTAATGAAGAAAATACAATAAAATTATTTATTAAAGAGTGTATTAAAGATATTGATTCTAATAAATATTCTTTAGATATTAAAAAAGATAAAATAGTGTTAAAACTCTCTGATAATATTAATTTAACTTTCGAAAAACAAAAAAATGAAGAAATAATAAATATGTTAATTGATCATATTATTAAAATGAAAAAAGAATTCAAAGAAATAATGGAAGAAAATAAAATTAAAGAAAGAGAATTAGAAGAAAATAAAAAGAAAATAAGAGAATTGGAAGAAATTAAAATGAAAGTAAGTGAATTAGAAGAAATTAAAAAGAAAGTAAATGAATTAGAAGAAATTAAAAAGAAAGTAAGTGAATTAGAAGAAATTAAAAAGAAAGTAAGTGAATTAGAAGAAATTAAAAAGAAATTAAGAGAATTAGAAGAAAATAAAAAGAAAGTAAGAGAATTAGGAGAAAATAAAAAGAAAGTAAGAGAATTAGAAGAAAATAAAATTAAAGAGGAATCAAAAGAAAAATATGAAAAATTGCAAGAAAAAGATGTCAAAAACAAGAAAGATTCTTTTCGATTATTGGAAAAGCTTGATGAAGAAAGTGATAATAATAGAAATAATAAAGATGATAAAATCAATAAAGTTATAAATGATAATAATAACAATAAAGTCTCAGATTTTTTGAGTGGTAGAAAATATAATGAGAGTATTAAGATTGATGATAATAATATATTAACAAATTATAACATTGAAAATAATGATTTAAATAAAAATATAAAAACAATAAATTATAATCAAATAGATAAAAAAAATAAAAGTGAAATTCAAAAGATATGTGAAATATATTTAAATGATCAAAAAGTTGATTTTAAATTTGAGCATAAATTTAAACAAACAGGTGAATATAAATTAAAATTTATTTTTAAAAATTTATTAACTGATTCAAGTTATTTATTTTATAACAGTCATAATTTACAAAAAATTAATTTATCTAATTTCAAAACAGATAATGTTTGTGATATGAGATATATGTTTTCAGATTGTGATAATTTAGAAGAAATAAATTTAAGTAATATCAAAACCAATAAAGTTGTAAATATGAAATGCATGTTCAATAATTGTTCTTCATTAATTAATTTAGATTTATCATCTTTTACAACAAATGAAGTTAAAAATATGGAAAATATGTTTTATAATTGTAAATGTTTATTTTCAATAAATTTAAGTAGTTTTAATACTAATAATGTTGAAACAATGAAGAAAATGTTTGGTTATTGTGAAAATTTAGACGAATTAAATTTATCAAATTTTACTAATAATAATAAAAAAATTAAAGATATAAGTTTTATGTTTACAAATTGTTTAAATTTAAAGAAAATAAATTTTTCAAATTTCATAACTACTCCTCAAACAAATGTCACAGGAGTTTTTAATAATATTAAAGAAGATTGTAATAAACTATTATCAATGGAGGAAAAAAATATTTCTAAATAAGATTCAAATACATGTATTTTTTATTTTTTTATTTTTTTAATGCAGTTAATTAACTTATTTTAAATTACCTATTGTAAAATTCAATTAGAGTTTTATATTATTTAATTATAAATAAAAAAGGAATTCATTTTTTCTATTTTAATAATATATTTATCTATCTTATTATTTCTAATTTAAATAGGAGTAATTTATTAATCCCTTTCAATTAAATAATTAATTATTAAATTGAGATTACCTTTAACAAAAATTTTAATCAAAAAAAAAAAAATAAAAAAATTAAAATGATATTTTAAATATAAAGAAAAAATTTTAACATAAATTTGAAAAAAGGAATTTATCTTAATTTTAGTTAATTTATGTTGTTTTTTTAGTGATTTGAGGAAAATATTTATTAAAAACATCTTTAATTTTTTCTTCTTTTGTTTTAATCAAATAATTTTGTAAATATTCTTTCGTTTTTATATTTAAAAATACAAAAATAATAAAAATCAATGAAAATATAATGAATAGAGAGGTAACCTTCCATTAGAGGAGTGATACACCACAAGTCCACTCATACTTACAATAATAATTATTTTTATTTATAATAGTAAATGCTTAAATCGAATGAATGAAATTATTACAGAAAAAAATGTTAATTTTATAATCTATAAATTAATACGTTAAAAAAGAGAATTATTTTATTAAAATTTAACTAACAAAAGAATAAATAATAAACAATAAAATGAAAGTATTATCATCTGATAGAAAAAAAATATCGGACTTAGAAAGTGAAAATGGAAAAAACTATGATGAAAAAACAAATATTGAAATTAAAACACCAATTGAAGAAGAAAAAAACAAGAAATCTTTTATTAAATCTAAGCTTGGAAAAATCATAATAATAACTTCAATTTCACTAATATTTATAGTATTAATCATAGTTATTTCAATATTCTTAGATAAAAAAGATAAAAAAGATAAAAAAGAAACAAAAAATGAAATTATAGAAAATTCAAATGACAACAACATAAACATAGTAGAATTATCTTTAAAAATAGATAGTACTAAAATATATCAAGAAACTCAAATAATAAATTCAACATTAACTTATTCAAAAAGTGAAATAGAAGAAGGTAATTATAGAAGACTAACAAGAAAAAATATAGACCAAGAAATAATAATTACAAAATATTTAATAAATATATATGACAAAAAAGATTTAAATGATAATTTAAATACTTCAATTTTATCTGCTTATGCTCTTATACTTTCTTCAGAAGGAAAAAATAAGAGAATTGAAAGTGCATTTCCAGAAAATGAAGACGAAGAAGAAAAAAATGAAGTTAATTATTATGGAGGATATAATATATATAATAAAACAAATAATAATAATTTAACCCCGATTAATTCTGGTGATATTCCATTAATAAAATTTAATTTTTTCCAAAATGGTTCAATTCAAAATATTTTTTATCCAGAAAATATTAATATAACATTTTTAAAAGAAATAAAAAATGTAATAAGTAAAGTAATTCCAGAAGTTTCTTCGTCACTATTTTCAAATTCAAACAAGTTAAATTTAAGACAAAATCAACAAGAAGAAAAAATAAGAGAATATGATAAAGAAAATAATATAATTAAAATAGAAGAAAATAATAATAATAATGAATTTACTGGAAGTTCATCTTTATCATCATCAGAAATAAATATAGATGATAAAGGAAATATAAATAGTGTTTCAGTTATTTCAAAATCAAATTTTAATGGAAATGAAAATCTACAAATAGATGATATTCAAGTTTTAAATGATAGTTTATTACAACCTGATGATATTAAAGGAGATGTTGATAATGTTAGAAGAGGACTTTTTGAAAATTTTGAAGTTGAAAGTCAAAGTAATATTTCACTTATTGAAAATGAAATTGATGAAAATGTCAAAAATAAATTTAAGGATTTGGAAAAAGAATTTAATCTTAATTTTGTTCAATATGAAAATGAAGAAAATCAATTATTAAGATCACTTGGTTTAACAAAAGAAAAAGGAATTAATTATGATAAATATTTGAAAGATAATAATTTTATAGAATATGAAAATCTTAATTTAAGGAATTTAAAGATGGATTCTTTTTATCAACCTATTCAATTTAGTTATTCTATATTTAAAAATAACTTTTTAGGAATTTTATTTGGAATGAATGCTTTTGTTTCTTTTATTCCTAATTCAGGAGAATTCAATTCAACTTTAGTATATAGAATCAATAATAATGCTTATGAAATTTTATCAAGAAGCGAAAAAATTAATTTCATTGAAATTGCAGATACAATTAATAATATTAAAGATAAAACTATGGTTGCAATTGCTTTAACTGAAATAAATTTGAATCAAGATTTTGAAAGTTATAAAAAACAAATTGGAGAACAATTAAACATTATTAAGTCTCAATTAGAAGATGTATATGATATATCTAATCTATATACACCTCAATTAATCAATTTAACTGAAACAATTAAAAATGCTTCAATAAATACTTACAATAAAGTTAAAGAAAATATAAAAAATGCAGATGATGATATTGCAAATTTAAAAGTTAGAATTAATAATGGAATAGAAACTAATTCTTCAAAAATAATTTCTGATTCATCAACTAATTTATTTAACTTAATAACAAATCAAACAAATATTATGGATGATATTTATAATAATATGTGTAATTTAACAAATAGTATTATTCAAAGAGTTACAAATGTTTATTCATTTAATTTTGATATTGATTCTTATTATTCTTTCAATGAGACTATAAATACTGCAATTTCAATTATGGAGAATTTATGTAATGAAATTTCAACTTCTGTTTTAGCAGAAGAAGAACTTTTTAAAAATTATACTTTAGATACTGAATTTAAAAATCAATTAGAGATTAATTTACAAGAAAATGAAAAGATTGCTCAAAGATTATTAACTAATCAAACTTTAATAGATTCAATTCCTGAAAATCAAAGAAATAATATGATTAATTCTTTAAACAGTTATAGAAATCAAATCCTTGAAATTTTAAATATTATATTAAATAAAATTTCAAATGAATATAATAATAAAATTAATTTAGATTTAAATCAAAGTGATTTATCTAATTTAAAAGATTATTTAAATCCTAAAATTAATGATTTAAGAGAAAGACAAAGTAATATGTTACAAGCTTTAAGAAGGTTTATTAGATTAGATGAAAAATTAGAAGTTTATACACATGAATTAGCTGTTTTAATAAATTTAGAAGATAAATTAAATTCAGAAAGAAGGAGAAGTTTCCTTGAAAATTATATTAAAAAAATAAATAGAAAAGAAAATACTTATTTAACTAATAGTGATTTAACAAATATTGAAAATGAGATTGATAATATAGTTAAAGAAATAATTCAAATTTTAAATTCTGGTGATTTAACTAATTTAAAAAATGCAACTCAAAAATATATTCAAAAAATAAATAATGTTTTGACTGATATTATTGGGAATAATTTAGTTTTTGAAACAATTGTTAGATATAATAATACTGAACAATTAAAAGAAATGACAAATAAATATTATGAAAACATAACTAAAATAATGAATGAATATACTAATGATTTTTATGAAGAATTTAGAAAAAATATAGAAGATGAAAAATTCATTACAGAACCAAAAGAAATTGCATTAAAATTAAATCAAACAAAAACACAACAAGAAAAAGTAAAAGAAGAATTAATAGATCAATTAACTGAAATATTACAATTTAATATAAAGAAAGATTTATTAACATCATATGAAAAAGTATTTAATATTATTGAAAAAGAGCATAATAAAATATTTATGGAAGTTCCAATAGATAAATATTCAAATATATCAGAAATAACCCAAATAGAAGAAGTTTATGAGACTACAAAAATAATAATAAATGAAAAAAAATCTACAAATATATTCTCTCAACAAACAGATGATCCATTTAATATTCAATATTATATATCAGATAAAGAAAAAGAAATAATAAATGTTTTTTCAACAGTAAATTCAGAAATAATGACTGATTTTAAATATCAATATTGTAAAGATGAAATATATGAAATTTGTATTGAAAATTTATATTCAGAACAAATAGACACTATAACAGAATATAATTATCAAATGGCAAAAATAAGAAATGCAATTAATCAAGTTAAAGATTTAGTTTCTTTATCAAAAACAGTAATTACTAATGAGAATAGTTTGACTAATTTAAATTCAAACGAAGTTTTTGAAAAATATATAATTAATTCTAATTTTAAAAGTGATTTAATCGTTTCTTTAGTATTAAATTATTTAAATGAAATGAATTATAATGAAATAAATTTAATTACTCCTCAAATTAATTCTATTAAAGAAGATACAAAAATGACTTTTGAAAACAATATCAACAAAGGTTTATTATATGGTAAAATAAGTCAAATTGCCAAAGAAATTTTTGTTCCTTATTATGATTTAGATTATAAAACTATAGATTTTTATTATTCTTCAATCAAAGAACTTGGTTATTATTTCAAAAAAGAATTAACCTATTTTGCAAATAAACAAAATTATTATTTAGAACAAATATCTTTTGAAAATTCATATTTAACTTTTAGAAATGAACTTTTAGATTTAATGAATAATAAAGCAAATGAATGCTTAAATAATTTAACAGTTCATGAAAATCTCATAAATGATACATATAATAAAATTTCAAATTTAATTGATGAATCTTATCAATCAATAAATAAAATAATATCAGAAACTTCAAAAGACTTTTCAAAATATGAATTATTTAATCATTCTTTCACAATTGAAAATATATGTTTAGGTGCAATGGAAGAAGAAATAAAAGAAATAAAAGATTTTATATATAAAAATATAACAGATGTATTTAATGAATATTTAATAAATTTTAAAAACGAATATTTATCAAGAATAGATATTAAAAATACAGAAATAATTGATGAAATTGATATGTATTATTCCACCATTTTACTTACTTTAACAAAAAATACTCAATTAAATGATGATAATAAAGAAATAATAAGTTCAATGAGAGAAGAAACTTTTAATAAAATAACAAATTCAGTTATGTTATTTTATTCAAATATATCTAATTATTATACAGCTGAAAAATTTGAATATCTTTCATTATCAAATAAAAGAAATGCTCTAAATCAATTTAAATTAAATTATTCATTTGATGAATTTAAAATGAAAATAACAGAAAATGCAAAAATATTAAAAAATAATACTGAAAAAATGTATCAAAAAGAACAATTAGAATTTATTGAAAAAATTGAATCTTTAATAGAAACTGGATTTAATGAAACAATTACTAATTTTTATTACAATCAACTTTTACCATATATAAATAAGACTGTATTAGAAGATTTGGAATATGCATTACAACCTGAATTAAATTATTTTATCCTAGTTATAGATAGTAATGATAATTTCCTTCATTCAATTATTGAACAAAATGAAACACATACATTGTCTACTTTAATGAAAAATAGATTAACTAAATTATATTCTGAATTGAAATTAAATATTACTAGAAATATAAAACCAAGAATTGAAAGTATTATATATATTAAAATTGATAAATTTAGAAGAGAAATTGAAGAAAAAATAACAGAAAAATTTAGTCAAATAATATCTTATGAAATAAAATCAGATAATTTTAAAAAAAAAATTTCAGAAAGAATATATGTTTTAATTCCAAATCAATTAAGAGAACCTTTTAAAAAAAGATTAATAAGTGTTTTCCAGGAAATTTCAGGTCTAAAAGCTACAAATCAAATGAAAGAAACTTATAAAAATAAAATAGAAGGTTATTTAGAATCATTAGAATCAGTTTTAGATAATTATGATACAATTATAAACCAAAAAATTGCAAGTTTACCTACTTCAAAGAGTGATACTACTTTAACAGTTCTTATAAGTTTCCATGAAAAATATAGTAAAATAGTTAGAGAATATAATCCTATTATTTCATATGAAATAGATGAAAATAAAATTATTAATATTCAAAATATTGAAAATTATTTAAATGATAAAATGTTAGATATAATAAATGCTTATGAGTATCAAAAAACTGTAAGCGATAATTCAATTGAAGAAATTATTCCTAATTTTAAATTATATTCTGATTCCATTGAAACTAATTTAAATTCTGAAAATAAATTAGAAAAAAGTGGAAGAGCTCAAGTAAATTTAAAAAAAATTTTAGAAAAAATAACTGTAAAATTTGAAGAATATTTTAAAGACTTTGAACAATCTGTTGGAAATAGAGAAGAATTAATTAAAATTCAAAGATCAAATAATAGATTATTAAAAGAATTTTCAATTGAAGAAATTGAATCTGAAATTGATTTAATTGAAGATAATTATAATACTTTTTCAAATGATGTTTTAAAAATTGAAGAATTTATTCAATTAAATTTAGAATATGAAAAATTTACAAGAATACTTAGGAATAGTTTAGAAAAAAACGATGAATATTTTTCCTATGCTTTTGAATCAGTTAAAGATTATATTTCAGAAGAGCAATTTAATAACTTTACATTAGCTTTAAAAGAAGATTCAGAAAAATGTAAAAATATATGATTTAAAATTATTTAAATAATCAAAGTGATGTTGTATTAAATTCAATTGAATTAATAGAAAAAGGAATTAAACAATTATTTACTTCAGATTTAAGAAATAAAATAAATAATAAAGTAGATGAAACTTTAAAGGATTTATATGAAGGAGTTTTAAGTCAAATTGAAAATATAAATAAATCCTATTCAGGAGTAGTAAATTCACAAAATTTACCTCAAATAGTAATTCAAACTTTTTTAAGATATAGAAAAGTTACATTTTATAGTAAACCAGCTCAAATAAATTATTCAAGTAACTTTTTATTGACAAGAGATGGAATGTCATTAATTATTGAAAATAATGTTGGTTCAGTAGTAAATAATAATGCAAATGGTGTTATAACTGGAGGAAGTTCATATTATAGAGCAATGATGGATGGTCAAATTGGAAATGGAGAAATAGGATTTAAAAGTATATATGATTTAAAAGATAATAAAGTTAAATTAGATGCTTATCAAAATCAAAAAGATTCTTCTTATAGTAATTATTTATATTACCGTACTAGACTTGATAGATCTGAAACAATTATTTTACAAAGAACTAATTCCAAACATATAATTAAAAATTTTTAAAATAATTGATTTTTATTCTTTAAATTATCTACAAATAAATTTAATTTTTTGTAATGTTTAAAATTGTTTTTTACTCTCAAATACAATTATTAAAAATTAAATTTAAAAATAAATATTTTAATTTAAATAATTATTAAATGTTTTTTTCTAATATTATTATTATTTCATTTAGGTATAAATTCATTGAATTATAAAAAATAAACAAAAAAAATATATTTTAAAAATGAAATTTTCTTCATCATATGAAGATTTATAGTTATTTTACCAACTCTAAAGAAATAAATTTATTAAGTAATCAATTTATATTAATTGATTTAAGAATAAACATTAAATTTCATCTTTGAAAGATTGTCAATCATTTGAATTTCGTGATAAATTAAAGTTTCATAAATATATTTTTCTAAATCTTTTGTAAAATTATATTGGTTTTAAAACTGAAAATTCAACAATAAATTGATATTGTGTTTATATAAATGAATAGTTAGAAATGAAATTTGTCAATTCAAATAAATTAGAAAAAATATAAAGTCTGTGTTGAAAATCCTTATACTATTAATCTATTATATTTTAAATGATAATAATAATTACATAAATTTTCATTTAATTCTTTTTCAAGAGATTTAATTTTTTCTTTTAATAATTTATTTTCTTTCATTAATCTTTCAATTGCTAATTTTTTCCTTAATCTTCCTTTTCTTGCATTTTCAGCTTTTCTTTTATTTAATAATTTTTTATTTTTTTCATTCTCTTTATCAATTTCTTTAAATTCTTGTTCATTCATTTCCATTTCGTTGGAGGAATTTTGAAAAATTGAGTTATTTAATTTATCAAATTCAAAAGATAAATTTGTATTAAAAACATTATCTAGCATTTATATACTTTAATAAAGATTATAAGATTTTATTTTTAAGTTTCGATTTAATAATTAAATGTTTTTTAATTTTTTCACAATTAAATTCAATGAATTTATTAGAGAATATTTTGGAATTAAAAAGTCAAATTTATTA
>JAEEGJ010028290.1_pt1 | contig 11168 bp, 8 predicted proteins | sample 8958761 | NCBI WGS metagenome assembly JAEEGJ01 (sample SAMN16246546, study PRJNA631951) | gut metagenome | biome: gut microbiome; feature: rumen; material: RS-attached | host: Bos | place: Iran: Karaj | collected 2018-10
AAGAAGCGTTGCGAATTGTTAATATCTTTAAAGAGGTGTACGAGAACGACAAAATCCTCAAAGTCGGACAGAATCTGAAGTACGACCTCGAAGTACTTCGCAACTATGACATCCATCTGGCTGGTCCGATGTGGGACACCATGATTGCCCACTACCTCATCCAACCAGAGTTGCATCATAACATGGACTACATGGCTGAGATCTATCTCAACTATCAAACGATCCACATCGATGAACTCATTGGTCCCAAAGGTAAGAACCAGAAATCCATGCGCGACCTCCTACCCTCTCAGTTCTATGAGTATGCAGCCGAGGATGCTGACATCACTTTGCGCTTGAAGAACAAGTTGGAGCCTGAACTGAAGAAGTTTGAGTGCGAGAAGCTGTTTTATGAGATAGAGATGCCATTGATGCCAGTACTCGCAGAGATGGAGATGAACGGTGTCTGTCTGGATACGGAATCACTAAAGGAAACGTCAAAGGTTTTGACGGATCGCATGAATGAACTCGAACATCGTATCTATGAACTTGCAGGCGAGACATTCAATATTGCCTCACCAAAGCAGGTGGGTGAGATGCTCTTCGATAAGCTGAAGATCGTTGAGAAAGCCAAGAAAACAAAGACGGGCCAGTATGTCACCTCTGAAGAAGTGCTGCAACAGTTGCGAAACAAACATGAGATTGTGGCAGACATCCTTGAACACAGAGGTTTGAAGAAACTCATCGGAACCTATATCGATGCCCTTCCCAAGCTGATTAATCCTCGCACAGGACATATCCATACCTCCTTTAATCAGACCATCACAGCCACTGGTCGCTTATCGAGCAGTGATCCAAACCTCCAGAATATTCCCATTCGCGGAGAGGACGGCAAAGAGATCCGAAAGGCATTTATACCTGAACCAGGTTGTCTGTTCTTTTCAGCAGACTACTCCCAGATTGAACTCCGTGTGATGGCACATCTTTCACAGGATCCTCAGATGATTGAGGTATTCCGTGAGGGAAAGGATCTGCATGCAGCTACTGCAGCAAACATCTATAAGAAAGATATCTCTGAGGTGACTCGCGATGAACGTACGAAATCAAAGCGCGCCAACTTCGGTATCATCTACGGCATCACCGTCTTTGGTTTGGCAGAACGCTTGGATATCCCTCGCGATGAAGCCAAGATGCTGATTGATGGTTACTTTGCTACCTTCCCACAGGTGCATGACTACATGGAGAAATCAAAGGAAGTGGCACGTCAGAAAGGGTATGTCACTACCCTCTTCGGACGGCGTCGCTATCTGCCAGATATCAACTCCCATAATGCTACTGTCAGAGGTTTTGCAGAACGCAATGCCATCAATGCCCCGATTCAGGGCACTGCCGCTGATATCATCAAGGTAGCGATGATCCACATCTTTAATCGCTTCAAAGCAGAAGGTATTCAAAGCAAGATGTTGCTGCAGGTACACGACGAACTCAACTTCTCCGTCTATCCAGAAGAAAAGGAGAAGGTGGAGCGCATCGTACTTGAAGAGATGCAGGCCGCCTTCCCCCTTTCTGTGCCTCTCGTCGCTGATAGCGGTTTCGGACGGAACTGGCTTGAAGCCCATTAAGGCTATTTCACCTTCCAGACGTTCAGGACAATGCCCTTGAACTGTTGAGTGAAGTCTGGGGCGCAGACGAAGAGTGAATTATTGAGCCAGGCATATTTGCTGTCTGCTGGTGCCTCAAACTGAGGGGCTGCCTTGAAGTAGAAAGAAGGGTTACCGTTGGCATCTTTGCCGTTCCAGATGATGCCCCGATTACGTACGTGGATATAGACGCCATCGTCAGTTTTAATGCTGTAGATAGCTTCAAGTTCTGTACGATTTAGTGCCTTGTTTGCCAACTGGTAATCAGCGCCACCATTAATGATGGTGCCCTTAATAGCCGGACCCTCAAAGGTGCCTCCCGTAATGGGAATCACAATACGCTGCCCATGCTGGGTATCGCCTACCTGATAAGTCTCTCCTAAGGTTACTTGCAGTTGTAAGGCAAACTCCAGTTGTGGTGTTTCTTTAGGTGCATTTACTTGTGCACTGGCTATCATAACAGAAGTCAAAAAGACAATCGCTGATAATAAGACTTTCTTCATTTTTATCCATCATTTGGTTATTCTTGGGTGCAAAGATAAGCAAAATATCTTAATATATTTTGTATTTCGCGCTTTTTGCACTACCTTTGCAGCCGAAATAAACGTTTATAGAAGAAAATGGCATTAAAATGTGGTATTGTGGGACTCCCTAACGTGGGAAAGTCCACATTGTTTAATTGTCTGTCGAGTGCAAAGGCTCAGGCAGCAAACTTTCCTTTCTGCACCATCGAACCGAATGTAGGTGTCATCACCGTTCCTGATGAGCGCCTGACGAAACTCGCAGAGATTGTGCATCCAGGTCGTATCGTGCCTGCCACTTGTGAGATAGTAGATATCGCAGGCCTTGTGAAAGGCGCTTCAAAGGGCGAAGGTCTGGGTAATAAGTTCCTTGGAAATATCCGTGAGACGGATGCGATCATCCATGTGCTCCGTTGCTTCGAGGATGAGAATATCACCCATGTGGATGGTACTATCGATCCTATCCGCGACAAGGAAATCATTGATACAGAGTTGCAACTGAAGGACCTTGAGACCATCGAGAGTCGCCTGGCCAAGACAGAGAAGGCTGCTGCTGCAGGTAATAAGGACGCCAAGGTGGAAGTGATAGTGCTTCACGCCTATAAAGAGGTATTGGAGCAAGGTAAGAACGCCCGTATTGTGGAGTTTGAAAGCAAGGACGAACAGGATTGCGCCCGTAACCTCTTCCTGCTGACTTCGAAGCCTGTGCTCTATGTCTGCAATGTAGGTGAGGCTGATGCTAAAAGTGGTAATGACTTCACCAAGAAAGTAGAGGCTTTGGCTAAGGAAGAAGGTGCAGAGGCGATGATTATCGCTGCTAAGACAGAAGAGGATATTGCAGAACTCGAGAGTTATGAGGACAAGCAGATGTTCTTGGAGGAACTCGGCCTTGAGGAGAGTGGTGTAAACCGTCTGATCAAGAAGGCCTATGCTCTGCTGAACCTGGAGACCTTTATCACTGCTGGAGAGATGGAAGTCAAGGCCTGGACCTATAAGAAAGGTTGGAAGGCGCCTCAGTGTGCAGGTGTTATCCACACCGACTTCGAGAAGGGCTTTATCCGTGCTGAGGTAATCAAGTACGACGACTATGTGCAGTATGGTTCTGAGGCAGCTGTCCGCGAGGCTGGTAAACTGGCTGTAGAAGGTAAGGACTATGTGGTGCAGGATGGTGATATCATGCACTTTAGATTCAACGTATGATGATTGATCTACTGAATTATATCGTTTGGCAGCCAGACTTAGAGGCATTTCATCTGGGTCCGATCTCCGTACGCTGGTATGGTCTGATGTGGATCATCGGCTTGGCTATGGCCTATCTGGTAGTGAGGCGTCTGTATAAGGAGCAGCAGATCAAAGAGGAACTCTTCGATCCCCTCTTTCTCTATTGCTTCTTAGGCATCCTGATTGGTGCCCGTCTGGGACATTGTATCTTTTACGAACCAGATTATTTCCTCGCTTCAGGAAAAGGGTTTGTCGAGATGCTGCTACCTATTCGCTTTGGCAACGATGGTAGTTGGATGGGTGAGACCTGCGGCTTCTTCGTTATTGGCTATGCCGGTTTGGCTTCACATGGTGGTACTTTGGGCCTGATGATTGCCCTTTGGCTCTATGTCCGTAAGACAAAACTCAGCATCTGGACGGTGCTCGATAATATCGCCATTGCCACAGGTACTACAGCCTGTTTCATTCGCTTGGGCAACCTCATGAATTCTGAGATTATCGGAAAGATTACAGATGTGCCCTGGGCGTTTATTTTCGAGCGGGTAGATGCTGTGCCAAGACATCCTGGACAACTCTACGAAGCCATTGCCTACGCAATTCTCTTTATCGTGATGTGGGTACTGCATAAGAAGATGCCTGAGAAGATTGGCACAGGCTGGTATTTCGGCTTTTGTCTGACGTATATCTTCACCTTCCGCTTCTTCATCGAATACACCAAGGAGATCCAGGAAGCCTTCGAAGCCTCTCTCCCACTCGACATGGGACAGATCCTTTCGATTCCCTTCATCATCCTTGGGGTCTATTGCATGATAAAAGCCAAGAAAGTTTAAAAGCAACGGACTACAGGACTAAAACGACTTTTTGAATTTGAAAGTCCTTAAGTCCTGTAGTCCGTTGCCATTTTATTTCCCAGAGACAATCTTTTTGATATCGTTCAACTTATTCAGGGCTTCGAGAGGCGTGAGATTATTCACATCGATGCCTAAGATCTCATCACGCACCTGACAAAGCACAGGATCATCCAACTGGAAGAAAGAAAGTTGCATACCTTCGCGAGAGGCTGCGATCTCTGCAGTGGGCTTGCCAACGGTACCAACAGAGGCATTATCGGCTTCCAACTCCTTCAGAATCACATTAGCGCGCTTCACAATCGAGCGAGGCATACCTGCAATCTCTGCCACATGGATACCAAAGGAGTGCTCACTCCCACCCTTTTCGAGTTTACGCAGGAAGATCACCTTGCCATCTACCTCTTTTACAGAGACATTATAGTTCTTGATGCGAGAGAAGTTCTTCTCCATCTCGTTCAGTTCATGATAGTGCGTGGCAAAAAGCGTTCTGGGATGCCCTTTGGCATTCTCATGCAGATACTCCACTATCGCCCAGGCTATCGAGATACCATCGTAGGTACTCGTACCTCGACCCAGTTCATCGAAGAGCACTAAGGAGCGCGAACTGACATTATTCAGGATATTCGAAGCCTCTGTCATCTCCACCATAAAGGTAGATTCTCCCAAGGAAATGTTATCTGAGGCCCCAACCCTGGTGAATATCTTATCCACCAGACCGATTCTCGCTGCCTCTGCCGGCACGAAACAACCTATCTGTGCCATCAGTACTATCAATGCCGTTTGACGCAACAGCGCCGATTTACCAGCCATATTCGGACCTGTAATGATAATAATCTGCTGGCGTTCATTGTCGAGCAGGATATCATTTGGCACATACCGCTCTCCCAATGGCAGTTCCTGTTCGATTACAGGGTGACGACCTTGTTTGATATCGATAACCTCTGACGAATCGATCACAGGACGGATATACTTGTTTTCTTCTGCTGTCTTTGCGAAACTCAACAGACAGTCGAGACGCGCTATGATATTCGCATTGATCTGAATCTGAGGGATAAACTCCTGCATACTCAGCACGAGATCATTGAAGAGCTTAGCCTCCAATGACAGAATCTTATCCTCAGCACCCAGAATCTTCTCTTCGTATTCCTTCAACTCCTGCGTGATATAGCGCTCTGCCTGAGCCAACGTCTGCTTACGAACCCACTCTGGTGGCACCAGATCCTTATAGGTATTACGCACCTCCAGATAGTAGCCGAACACGTTGTTATAGCCGATTTTCAGTGAACTGATACCTGTCTCAGCAGCCTCGCGCTCCTGAATCTTCAACAGATAGTCCTTGCCACTATAGGCGATACTACGCAGTTCGTCAAGTTCAGCATTCACGCCGTCTTTAATCACACCACCCTTCGCTACCAACTGAGGCGGATCGTTCTGTATCTCCTTTTCTATCCTATCGCGCAGAGACTCACACAAATTCAACTGTTCCCCTACCCGATTCAAGGCCTCGTTCTTCGCATAGAGACAAGCCGTCTTGATGGGTTGGATGGCTTGCAGCGCCACCTTCAACTGTACCACCTCACGAGGTGAAACGCGCCCTACAGCAGCCTTCGAGATGATACGCTCCAAATCGCCAATACGATGCAGTTGATCATCGATACATTCACGGAACTCAGGCTCGCGATAATAATACTCCACAATGTCCAGACGCGAGTTAATGGGTTTCTCATCTTTTAATGGGAACACCAGCCAACGACGCAACAATCGACCTCCCATCGGGCTCACCGTCTTGTCAATCACATCGAGCAACGACTTACCATCATCCTGCATCGGATGAACCAACTCCAGACTGCGGATGGTGAACTTATCCAGACGTACATACTTATCTTCCTCGATGCGAGAAATGCTGGTGATATGGCCTATCTGGGTGTGCTGGGTCTGTTCCAGATACTGCAAGATAGCCCCTGCAGCAATCACGCCATTCATCAGATGATCCACACCAAAACCCTTCAGGTTCTTCACATTGAAGTGGCGCAACAGTTTCTGCTTAGAGGTCTGTTCCGTAAACACCCAGTCATCGAGTTGGAAAGTAAAGTATTTTGTACCGAAGTTACGTTCAAACTCCTGCTTCTTCGTTCTGTCATGCAGAATCTCCTTTGGCGAGAAGTTACCCAAGAGTTTCTCTACATAATCCTGCGTGCCTTCACCAGTCAGGAACTCACCAGTGGAGATATCCAAGAAAGCCACACCATAAGAGCCCTTACCAAAATGCACAGCTGCCAGGAAGTTGTTTTCCTTATAGTTCAGCACATTATCGCTCAAGGCGACACCAGGTGTCACCAATTCGGTAATGCCTCTTTTTACAAGTTTCTTCGTGAGTTTGGGGTCTTCGAGTTGATCGCAGATAGCCACACGCTTTCCAGCACGGATCAGTTTGGGCAGATAGGTATCGAGGGCATGATGGGGAAAGCCCGCCATCTCGTCGCCCTTCACACCAGCACCATTGTTACGATGGGTGAGGGTAATACCTAATATTTTCGAGGCAGTAATGGCATCTTCGCAATAGGTCTCGTAGAAGTCACCGCATCTGAACAGCATCACTGCGTCAGGATGTTTCGCCTTCAAGTCGAAGAACTGCTTCATCATCGGGGTCAGTTCTTTCCCCTCTTTCTTCGCCATTACTTGTCTGTTTTTATCAGATTCTTCACTTGCTGCAACAAGGCTGCAGATGAGGCGTCTTTGCAGGGCTGCAGATACCAACGGACGGTCCAGTTCAATGCTTCTCCAGGCTGCAGCGTTGTATAGGCCCCCTGACTCTCCAATTCTATATAGGTCTTACCTCTGTTGACATACACCTGAATCTCAGCCTCATCAGGCGCAGGCTGACTCTTGTCAAGATCCTCAAACTGCTTCACGAGCAACAGACCTTTCTCCTGATTCAGATAGGCCAGCCAACCCTTTCCGTCAGCATTCACCTTACGATTCTCATTGGCCTCATCAGGCTCATAGTAGGAGATACTGCCATCAGCCTTAAAGTTCATCAGACCAGCAGGCCAGATACTATCTACTGGCGCTTCGAAGAAGATCAGACCACCTTCGTTCTGCACGCGGGTGATCTCCCAAGGTGCCACCTTGCGCGTCTCATCGCTCGCATTGATGATAGAGTAGGTGATAGCGATGGTCTGATTCGGCTCATCGACAGCAAACGCCTTACGGATCCTGAACTTCAGTTTCTCATTCACCTCACTGGTCATTGTCAGCACACCGTCATTTTCTTCGACCTGATAAGGCTTCTTATCGTATTCAGGCACAGGGGGCCAATACCACTCTTTCTGAGGACTGGTCCAGAAGGTGCTACCAAAGGCTTCAGGCCATTTCAACTGCGAGATGACTTCCTGATCACCATATTTGTAGGACAGGATCTTACCACCTTTGGCTGCATCGATGGTCATCGACACGTTACCACACTTCAGGACATACTGACCTGTTTCTTCATTGGACACATCGGCTTTTGCTGTCGTTGTACCCATAAAAATCATGGCTATCGCCATGAGGAGTGATGTGAGAATCTGTTTCATAGTGTGCAAAGGTAAGAACTATTTCCTGAACCACCAAATTTTAAACTATATTTTTGGTTTTCTTCCTCATTAATAATTCTCCAGAATCTGCTTCAAGCGTTTGCGACGCGCCTCTTTGGAATTCTTGCGCCACTTCTTAGGAATCAGATAGGCCAACAAACTCAGCAGATTGCCGCTACTGGGGTCAATCGCAGCCAACTGTGCATCTTTCTTATCGACTTCCAACTGCTTCTTCAAGGCATCAGGAAGTTCTTGGCGCTGCCCATGTCCGAAGACGACTACTTCCTTGATATTCAGTAACTTGGAGATTAAGAAGACGGTATCGCGAACCTCGTTGAGATTCACCAGACGACTCTCGTAGTTGACGTGCGAGAAAGAAAGCGTCTTGCAACTGTCTGACACACTGAAATAACCTAAGGAGTCTGTCGTACAATTTCCATCTTTGCTGATCACATTGGCACCAACCACAGGAATCATTGTCTCCACATCGACAACCACCAGTCGTCTTTGTGCAAACCCCTGAATAGCAACAACCATCAGCAACAATAGAAAAAATCGCATTCTTGTCATCTTCAAAAACAATCATATCGATATCGCTTGCAAAAATAAACATCCCCCGCATTCCCTCCAAATGTTTTCAAACTATTTAGCGATTATTCATACAACGAAAGAAAGTTAGATTATGTTACAAATGTAAAAGAATTATGCCTAAATTTAACACTTCGGAATGGATTGATTTAGGAGAAGAGTGGGGGAGGAAAGGCCGATTTTGGAGCGAGAAGTAAGCTCGCTGGAGGTTTGAAGTAAGGGGACTTGGGGTTTGGTTAGGGCGGAGTTACTGCTTGGCCTAAGAAAAATTGTTCCCTAGTGAGGGAATAATTGCTACATTTAATGGTAGCAATTGCTGGAATTAATAGTAAAAACGGCTGTTTTGGGGTCTATTTTCGAGTTGGCGCAAAAGAGCGATTTTGTAAGTCTCAGTGTACCAATTATTTACAAAATGGGTCATATTTCGCGTATTTGAGACCCAAGTTCGGATTGGTGAATAACGCGCGAATCTCAGGCGGTGATTTGTAAAAATTCATCGCAGTTGCAAAAAACAAAGCCAAGTGCTACAACTTTTCTCCGCAATGGGAGCAATAGTGGTCTTCATCGTGAACTTCTCCATCGCAACGCGGACAATGTCCATCTTTCGGCTTTTCTTTCGTCACATCGATAATGTTTGCCGTTACGATACCAGTAGGTACAGCAATGATGGTATAACCTAACAGCATGACGAAAGCCGAAAGCAGGCGACCTATTGCCGTAACTGGTGTGATGTCACCATAACCAACAGTTGTCATCGTAACAATAGCCCAATAGACTGATGTAGCCAGATCAGTGAATTGAGTATTAGGTTCGCCACTTTCTACCATAAACATCAACGTACCCAAGCAGATATCCAATATCAGCACAAACAAAAAGTAAACTGAAATCTTAGTGAGACTCTTCTGAAGCGAGTGCATCAGCATGTAGCCTTCGTTGATGAAGCTGAACAGCTTGAAAATACGGAAGATACGGATGAAGCGGATGGAACGCAACAGAATCATATATCGTGCGTTGGGCAGGAAATAGGAGAGATAAGGCGGCAGAGTAGATAGCAAGTCGATGATACCAAAGAAACTCAGCACATAGTCGCGAGGACGAGGGGAGCAATAGACACGGGCAATATACTCAACCGTAAAGAAGAAGGTGAGCAGATATTCCAGTATCTCCAACACCAGCTTAAACGTATGTGCCAATGAGGGAATCGTCTCGACGAACGAGATGATGATACTCAGCGAGATTGCCGTTATCAGAGTGAGATCAAAGACTCGACCTATCGGGTGCTCTGACTCGAACATGATCTTATAGAGATGTTCTTTCTCAAGCCATTGAGGTTTCTTCATCATTATAAATGTTTGGTATCCAGTTGCAAATTTACAAATAATTTTGTATCTTTGCAAACAAAATGAGCTTTTTATCATGAATGATCCTTATATCCCAATGAAGAAACCCCACGGATGCTGGAAGTGGTCTGGTTGTATGCTGACGATTGTCAGTGCGTTGCTGATTGCCTTTTTTGTGTGGATGATCGTCTATAGCGAACAGGAGATTGACAAGAGTCGTCAAGAATTCACAGCCTCGCAGATAGAATATGAGGAGGCATTGAAAGCTTATGAAGCCGACTCTTTACATCTTGAGAAGCCGGAATTTCATCCACGAGGTCATATGGGAGTGAATATCGGTGCAGCCTTCTTCGTGGTGTTCATCTTGTTTTTGCTGATACCTTTTGGTATAGGCTTGTTGATGCTGCTCTATTATTGGCTGAAGTATCGCAAGTGGCGAAATAATGAATTATTTCCAAAATAATTTTGTATTTTGCTTGATTTGCACTATCTTTGCAGCCCAAATAATAATGTACGGAAACAATAAATAACGAAAATACAATGGATTACAATTTCAGAGACATCGAACAGAAATGGCAGAAGCGATGGGTGGAGAATGGAACCTATCGCGTGGTGGAAGACAAGAACAAGAAGAAGTTCTACGTGCTGAATATGTTCCCTTACCCCTCTGGGGCAGGCTTGCACGTGGGACATCCCTTAGGTTATATCGCCTCAGATATCTATGCCCGTTATAAGCGTCTGCAGGGCTTCAACGTGCTGAACCCGATGGGTTATGATGCCTACGGACTGCCTGCAGAGCAGTATGCTATCCAGACAGGTCAGCATCCTGAGAAGACCACTTTCGCTAACATCGATCGCTATCGTGAGCAGTTGGATAAGATTGGCTTCTCATTCGATTGGGACAGAGAGGTTCGCACCTGCGATCCCATCTACTATAAGTGGACACAGTGGGCCTTCCAGCGGATGTTCAAGAGCTACTATTCTACTTCTTCCCACAAGGCTCAGCCCACCATCAAACTGATTGAGCACTTCGAGCTGATGGGTACAGAGAACTGTAATGCCCTTGGTACTGAGGAATTGCACTTCACGGCTTCTGACTGGGCCAGCTTCTCTGAGAAGAAGAAGCAGGAAGTGCTGATGAACTATCGTATTGCCTACCTGGCTGAGACGATGGTGAACTGGTGTCCTGCACTCGGAACCGTTCTTGCTAATGATGAGGTGATCAATGGTGTAAGTGAGCGTGGCGGTTATCCTGTGGAGCAGAAGAAGATGCGCCAGTGGTGTCTGCGTGTTTCAGCTTATGCTCAGCGTCTGCTCGATGGTCTGGAAGAGATCGATTGGACAGACTCTCTGAAGGAGACCCAGCGCAACTGGATTGGTCGCAGTGAGGGTACAGAAGTAGAGTTTAAGGTTGCTGATTCAGACAAGCACTTCACCATCTTTACGACTCGTG
>JAEEGJ010028296.1_pt1 | contig 11166 bp, 8 predicted proteins | sample 8958761 | NCBI WGS metagenome assembly JAEEGJ01 (sample SAMN16246546, study PRJNA631951) | gut metagenome | biome: gut microbiome; feature: rumen; material: RS-attached | host: Bos | place: Iran: Karaj | collected 2018-10
GACGCTTGCTGAAACTGTGGTGACCGTAAAGTCTAGGCTTAACGCCGAATCCGAAGCGGCGCTGGATAAGCTCGTTGCTGAGATGGTCTAGTTAACAGTCGAACGCCTGCGGCAGCGCATTAATCACATCGCTGGGGAGCATGCTGAATGCTCCCATTTTTTTGCGGGCGATGCGGCCTGCTTTTTGGTGTAAAAGTGCGCCGAGTACGGCGGCTTCTGCAGTCGGTAAACCTTGTGCGAGGAGTGCAGCAATGATTCCCGTAAGAACGTCGCCGGAGCCGCCCTTGGCGAGCCCTGAATTGTGTGCGGGTATCACGAATACGCGTTCGTCGGGAACGGCAATATACGTTGGAGCGCCTTTTAGCAAAATGACTTTATTCGTGCTTGTGGCGATATTTTTCAAGCAATTTGGGATGTCGCAACTATTTTCTGGGAGTGCGTCGAAAAGTCTTGCAAATTCACGAACGTGCGGTGTCAAAATTGCTGGCGCCTGTATCTCGCGCAAATAGCGGATTGTGGCGCCGTCCGTTGTCGCGCGGTCCATTGTGCGGTCTTTTGCGGTGTTCTCGTTCAATGTCGCTATGGCATTCAGTGCGTCAGCGTCAATGACTATTGGTGCGTTTAACTGCGGGAGCAATTCTAGAACGGCTTGGACTGTGCCGGCGTTCGTCGAAAGTCCAGGCCCGATGGCGATTGCTGTTGTGTGCTTTGCGCGTTTAAGCAAAGTCGGAATGTGTTGCGGTTGCAGAACCCCGCGATTCTCGTTGAGGGAGGCGTCGCAGTTTTCGCTGCGGTTCCCGTTAAAATTAGAGTAATCTTCTAGACTGCAAAATACAGGTTCCGAGAGCTTTGCTTGCAGAACTTGTGCCATGACTTGCGGCACCGCCAATGTCACAAGCCCGGCTCCACTGCGGAGCGCGGCTTCAGTACAAAGTGCGGCTGCACCCGGCATATCCTTGGAGCCTGCGATAATGAGCGGACTTCCTTGAACGCGCTTGTCGCCCCATTCGTCGCGAGTGGGGAGGAGTTGCGGAATAACATCTTCTGTGACGAGGTAAACTTTTTCGTCGAATTGCGGGATAAGCTCAGCGGGGTATTTAAGCGGAGCGACCACAACTTTACCGAACGCTCGACCCCCTTCTTTTGCGTAAGCATCAAGCCGCGGGAATCCGAATAACATTGTTTCATCAGCATGAATGCAAACTTCGTTACAAACGTGTGTGCTTGAATCGTAACCAGTTGGTGCATCGGCAGCAATAACAGGGAGCCCGCTTTTGTTGATGGCCTGTACTGCGCTTGCAAATTCTAAACGCAGTTCACCTTTCGCGCCGTTCCCGAGCATGCAATCGACAATGAGCTTGAATCCGTCGTGCAAAAGGAGCGATGCTTGCTTGGGGTCTTCGATAATTTTTTTGAAATCAAAAAGAGAACCGCCGGCTTGCAGAAAATCGTCTAGCGCTAATTTAGCTTCGTTCTTGAATTTATTTTCATTAGCGAGGCTGAAAACAGTACTTTTGATTCCGGCTTGCAACAAGTGCTTTGCAAGTACAAGCCCGTCTCCGCCGTTATTCCCACCACCGATAAAAATTGCGATGGGCGCGAGCGTCTTTGATTGGACGAATTTGAATAATGCAAGTCCGGCTTCTTGCATCAACATGTATCCGCTTTGAATTACGTCTGTTTCGGAGGGTTCGCTCGTAGCCTGATTTGCAAAATATTTTTTTGATACGGCGTCAAGACCGCGCATGCCTTCTGTTGAAAGGATTGGTTGCAAATTCAAGGATTGGAGCGAACACATTTTTTTACCGTATTAGATGAACCAGTAGGTGACGCCGAACTTGAACATCATCGTGTGTGCACCCTTCAAGTTAGAAACGGAAGTTTTAACACTGGATTTTATTTTGTTTGTTTTGGGGTCGTAATCATCGGGGGTGATGTCATCAAAGTAGTACTTTACATCTGGGAAGACTTCATTGAAGCCCATATACCAACGGAAGCCGACTGTTAAATTGTCCAAAATGCGGTAGCCGAGGCCAATGTTAATGCCAAATTCGACTGTGCTCTGTTCGATGTTTTCGAAAATGTCAAAGGTCTCGCTATCGCTTTCTATGGTGTAATCGCCGCTAGTGTTGATGGAAAGTTGCGGACCGACTTCAAGGTAGAATGAACTTGAAATTTCGCCTCGTACGTAAAATGCGAAGTCGAGGAAAGTCATGTCGAAGTTTCTTGTGTAATCTTCGTCTCCATGTTCAAGATAAAGAAGGCGGAATGCGATTTCTGGAGAGAACGAAAGGCCTTTTGTGATGGTGAAACGCGAGACGATGCCGAAGTCGGCGCCGAAACCGCTGGGTTCTTCCAAGTCGTCGAGTTTTTTGAATCCCCAGAAGTTGCCGTAGATGAACGAAGCGCGTGCACCGATACCAAACGGCTGTTTTTTCTTCGGCGCGATTGTGGGTTGTTCGTCAATGGGCATGGTTTCGTCATTTTGCGTGGGTGCCGCTGCAGGTGCTGCTGCGGTTTCTTGCGGTGCTGCGGGAGCAGCTTGCGGGGTGGCTACCGTTGGCTGTGTTGCGGCTGGAGCGGGTGCGTTGTAAGTGTCTGCGTTTTGTGTTGCAGGCTGTGCGTTATCCCATTCGGCCTGGGAATAGTCTTGTGTGTATTGGACTGTTGCCTGATTGTATTCCTGTGCGAACGAAAATGCGGTGGCGCAAAGAGCGGTCAAGAGACCTGCTGCAAATTTCTTCATAAAAACTCCTTTTTGTGCGATCCTTTTAACGGACCCCTAACTGTAATGAAAATATAATAAAGCAAATAATCTGTTTTGGCTCCGTTTACTCCAAAAGGTCGAAAATTCGATCCGTTCCGCTTGACAATCTATATGAAAATATGTATATATGAATTGTTGTTCATGTATTTAAACTATTGAAAGGTAAAATAGAGAGTTGAACATGCAGAATATTTCTTTGGATACGCTTTTTGAACTTTCGGAGTTCTTCAAGTTCTTTGGCGATACGACACGCATTCGCGTGATTCATCTTTTGCTTTCTGGCGAGATGTCGGTGAGCGCCATTGCTGAAAAGTTGAACCTGGAGCAATCCGTGGTGAGCCACCAGTTACGCATTTTGCGCACGGCGAATCTCGTGAAGCCGACCCGCGACGGTCGCAAAATTTATTACGCACTCGATGATGAGCACATCGGCGAAATTTTCAATACAGGTCTTGCTCACATTTTGCATAAGAAGAAGGGTTAAAGATGGATTCGGTTATTACGTTTATCAAGGAATTTATCACGCTGTTTTCTGAAATGGCGCCGTTCCTTTTGCTCGGTTTTTTGCTTGCTGGCATTCTCCATGTGTGGGTGCCGAATCATGTGTACGTGCCTAAAATTTCGAAGCCGAATTTTAAATCGGTGTTGTGGGCGGCGCTGTTTGGTGTGCCGCTTCCGATTTGCAGTTGCGGCGTGATTCCGACTTCGATTGCGCTTAGGCGTGAAGGCGCGAGCAAAGGCGCTAGCGTGAGCTTTTTGATTTCGACGCCTGCGACGGGCGTGGATTCTATTTTGGCAACGTATTCCTTGCTGGGGCTTCCGTTTGCAATTTTGCGCCCGATTGCCGCTTTTGTAACGGCTATGTTTGGCGGTGTTTTGACAAACATTGCTTCTCGTGGCGAAGCGGATGGTGTTGCTGTTGTTGCACATAAAGAATCGCACGACCATGAGCATGAACATTGTGAATGTGGCGCTTCGGCAGATTCCTCGGCGGAATGCGCGGACCACTCCAAAACTTCAAAAAATTCTTTTGTTCATAAAATCGGCGAAACTATTGAATACGGCCTCGTCAATATGGTTGGCGATGTGAGCAAGTGGCTTATGATTGGTCTTTTGCTCGGTGCGTTGATTTCTGCATTCGTGCCGAATGAACTGTTCCTTGCGTTGCGTGAATATCCGATTCTTTGCATGGTCTGCGTGTTGCTCTTGGCCATGCCGATGTACACGTGTGCGACAGGTTCTATTCCGCTGGCGCTTGCGCTTGTGGCGAAGGGTATTACGCCGGGTGCTGCTCTTGTGCTTTTGATGGCTGGACCTGCGACGAGTATCGCTTCGATGCTTGTGGTGGGTAAGGCTTTTGGCAAGAAGACACTTGCGGCTTACTTGTTCTCGATTGCGTTTGGCGCAATGTTCTTTGGATTTATCGTCGATACGTTCTTTATGGATACGTTCCTCTCGGCGATGCTTCCGCATGGTTCTGCGGAATGCCATGGTCATGGCGCTTTAGGCGTTTTCGATTACGTTTGTGCAGGCTTGCTAGCGGCTTTCATGATTTATGCAAAGTTTGTTCACAAAGGTTGCGATGGACATTGCGGCTGCGGTTGCTGCGACGAACACGACCACTGCGATTGCGATCACGACCATGATGAAGAGCATGAACATTGCCATTGCTGTCACGAGCATGACGAAGAACATGATCATGACCATCACGAACACCATTCTGAACCGGCATCAAAAACTTACCGCGTGAACGGCATGAGTTGCAGCCATTGCAAGGCTTGTGTCGAAAAAGCTGCGTTTGCGTTAGAAGGTGTTGTTTTTGCGGTGGCGAATGTTGCAAAAAAAGAACTCGTCATCGAGGGATCCGTTGACGAGTCTGCGTTGAAAACTGCTATTGAAGAAGCAGGCTTTGAATTCGGCGGTGAAGCCTAGAATTTACGTTCCCAGCTGAAGCCGATGCTATCAAAATACCATTCGCTTCCGGTCTGTACAAGGTGAGGTTCTTCCTCGCCTTTTTCGTGGTTGGTAGCAAAACTTCTGCGGCTTTTGATGATTGCTGCAATGGTGAGCGAATTTGTCTTGTTTAGTGCGAGTCTTGCAAGAGCATTTAGCTCGACGGTCATGAATTTGCCAAATGTATCGGCGTAGTCACCAAAGTCTTTTTTGCTGTAGTTCCCGTACATGTCGGCCATGACTCCGATTAAGTCAACAAATTTTGGCATTTGGTAACCGAGCAAGGCAATGAATTCATAACCGAGTCCGTTTGCGTATCCTTCGGTTGTCTGCCATGCCCACAATTGCCCTTTCTTGAGACCGGTAATGCCTTTGTAAATCATCTGGTAATTGGCTAGCATGATGACATGTGTCCAGTCACCTTCGAAGAGCGCGCCCGTGTCGAATTGGAATGTGGCACCGACCCAATGTTCATGATAGTAGTGGGCAAATGGCGTTAGGTTTTTGTAGGTGCTACCATTATATTTGCAGAACCCTTCGAACCCAAGCAAGTTCCAGCCGGAGCCAATACTTGCGCCCGCATCAAAAACGAGAAACGGAAGCGGTGTAAATGAAACACTTGCAATGGGGCGAATGCTCAGTGGCGAAATTTCGAGTGATCCGTTGAGCTCTACTTTTGCACCCGAAAGGAGTTCGCTTTGGCCGAGCGGCGTGGGAATCGTGTAAGTTGATTTCCAAGTGGCCTTTGCGAGAATCCCATCAATAGGGCCTGTTATTTTGGCAAAGTGGTCACCACCTTTTTGGTAGTCGCTTTTAGGGTAATAGGCGGCATCGACTGTGAGCGTGTGCGAAAAACCTTTTGCCTCTTCTGCATGAGCAGAACATATAATGGCTGAGCCTGCAACGGCGCAAATTGTGGTCGCGCGCGTCGCACCTTTGAAGAAAGAATAAAAAAGAGAATTTTTCATACCAACATCCTCTTTTTGTAATATAATCTAAACTTCGCCGATGCGTGCTAATTTTATTAACGGCATGCCTGCGTCGCGACTTTCATCGAGATTGACTGTGAAATCGATGCTCCAATCGTTAAACCCTTCTTCGTCTTGCAACATTTGCTGGATTTGCATGATATTGCCTTCGTATGTGACGATGGTGTGAGCTAGCGCACGTCCTTCCACGTCCATGCGGAATCTGTGATGTTCTGCGGTGTAGGCAGCCATGATTTCTAGCAGGCGCTTTTCGGTCCACGGCGTGCCTTCGGCATCCGCTAAAAGTTCGCCTTCGGCAAGGTCGTCGGCGAGGCTGTCCAAAACATCGGTGAAGTCTTGCTTTTGTAAACTCATCATGATTTGGAAAATGCGCTGGCGCACCATGTTGAGGAATCGCTTCTTGTCGTAAGTGATGTCGGCGGCGGCCTTGTCTGCACCGAATGCTTTTTCGGCTTCGTCTTCGGCAGTTCCAGCGTCCAAGCGCTTCTGGTAATCTTCGGGGTGCGCCATCTTTTCCCATTCTTCGAGCAAGCTAGAGTCTACGCGGCGGATCATTTCACCGAGGTAATCCTGCATTTCCAATAGCTCTTCGTTCTTGTAGCCGTCGGGAACAGTCTGCGAAAGCACCTTGTAAACGCCGTTCAAGTGGCGCAATAAAATCGCTTCCATGCGCTGCAAATTGTATTGCTTCACGTAGCCGCTGAACGTGCTGAAGTTTTCGAACATCTCGCGCACAATCGATTTGGGCTCAATGTTTTCATCGACCCACGGATGGATATCGGCGAACGCATCGAACGTGTCGTAGATAAAGTCACGGAGCGGCTTGGGGTATTCGACTTTTTCAAGTTCTTCGAGGCGCTGGTTGTATTCCATGCCTTGTGCCTTGAGCTCGTTCATGCGGGCATCGCGAGCCTTGCTTTGCTGGATGCGTAAAATCGCATCGGGATTTTCAAGGATGCTTTCGCATAAAGTAATAACATCGAGCGCGTATTCCGGACTGTCGCTGTCGAGCTTCGGGAGCGTGTCGAGCAGGTACAGCGAAAGCGGCTGGTTCATGGAAAAGTCATCTTGCAAGTCCATGTTCACGCGCAAATGGCTGTAACCTTCGGCAACCGCAGGGACGAATTCGATAATCTTCTTTTCGACGAGACTGCGGAACAAGAGGAATGCACGGTGCTGCAATTGCTTTTTGCTTGCGGCGCTTTCGTGGCAATCCTTCAAGAGATTGCGCATGGCGCGGCAACCGTCTGTCGGGCGGCTCAGGATGTTCAAGAGCATCCCGTGGTTCACTTGGAAACTTGAAGTGAGCGGTTCCGGTGCGGCATCGATCAAACGCTTGAACGTGTTTTCGTCGAACGGAATGTAGCCGTGTTCTGGCGGTTTGCGCTTCTGGAATTTTTTGCCGGTCGTGCGGGACTTGGCTTCGAGCTTGAGGTTTTCAATGACGTGCTCTGGCGCCTGTGCGACAACGTAACCGACATTGTCGAAACCTTTACGGCCTGCGCGGCCAGCAATCTGGTGGAAGTCGCGGGCGGTCAATATGGCGGTCTTGTCGCCGCTGTACTTGCAGAGCTGTGTAAAGAGCACTGTGCGGATAGGAACGTTCACACCCACGCCGAGCGTGTCCGTGCCGCAAATGACTTTAAGCAAACCTTGTTGTGCCAACTTCTCGCAAAGGATGCGGTACTTGGGCAAGAGCCCTGCATGGTGAATGCCGATGCCCTGCTTGAGCCAGCGCTTGACATCGGGGCCGTACGGGCTTGAAAAACGGACTTCTTTAATCGCTTCGTTAATCTTGACTTTTTCTTCTTTGGTGCAAAGGTCCAGACTCATGAAGTTCTGCGCGTTGCTGGCGGCGGCGGCCTGCGTAAAGTGAACGACGTAAACGGGAGCCTTGCCTTCGTTCACGAGCTTTTGCACTTCGGCCGAAATCTCTGTCGTGCTGTAGCTGAAGTCTAGCGGCACCGGGCGCTGCGTTGAACGGACCGTTACAGATTCACGCCCCGTATGCTTTGTCATGTCGCGTTCGAAAAATTCAGTAGCGCCAACAGTTGCACTCATCAAAAGGAATCGCGATTGCGGGAGCGTCAAAAGCGGAACTTGCCAGGCGACACCGCGTTCGCGGTCGGAATAGTAATGGAATTCATCCATCACGATGTCCGTAATCGTGAGCGTTTCGCCTTCGCAGAGCGCCATGTTCGAAAGGATTTCTGCTGTGCAGCAGATGATGGGCGCGTCGCGGTTGACGGTTGCATCGCCGGTCGAAAGCCCCACGTTCTCGGCTCCGAATTCCTTGCAAAGCGCCATCCACTTTTCGTTTACTAGTGCCTTGATGGGGCATGTGTAAACGCTTCGGCGACCATGCACGAGGCTATCGAAATGGAGAGCAAGCGCGACCATGGATTTCCCGCTTCCGGTCGGCGTGTTGAGGATAACGTTCTTGCCGTCTAAAAGTTCAAGGATTGCTTCTTCTTGCGCGGGGTATAACGTTGTCCCGCGGGCTTCGGCCCACGCCATAAATTGTTCTAAAACGTCTTCGGATGAAATATTGGAACGCTGTCCGTTGACCTTTTCGACGAGTTCATTCAAAAAATCTTTAAGAATACGCTTGTTTTGCTCTGCCATAATGGTCCAAAGATAACTTTTTGAAAAGAAATGTTTAATTGCAAAAAGTGTCGGCCAAGGATGGGGAGGGTGCAGGGAGGGGCCCGTGCGGCCTTCGCAACTCCGAGCTGGGGCCCCGCCCGCATAACGTACATTCTCGAATTATGATTTTAATATACGGGGTTTGGGCGGTAGCCCAATTTTTTTTTCTATTTTCAGATTCAAGGAGATTTGTTATGAAAGGAATCGTACTCGCTGGAGGCTCCGGCACGCGTTTGTATCCGCTCACGATGGTCACATCGAAGCAGCTTTTGCCGGTTTACGACAAGCCGATGATTTATTACCCGCTTTCGACACTCATGTTGGCGGGCATTCGTGACATTCTCATTATTTCGACACCGACGGATTTGCCTAATTTTGAACGTCTCCTTGGCGACGGCTCTGCGATGGGCCTCAACTTGAGTTACAAGGTGCAACCGAGCCCTGATGGTCTTGCCCAGGCGTTTATTCTTGGTGAAGAATTTATCGGTAACGATTGCTGCGCGATGGTCCTTGGCGATAACATCTTCTATGGTAACGGCTTTAGCCCGCTCTTGAAAGCCGCCGTCAAGAATGCCGAACAGAATGGACGTGCGAGCGTATTCGGCTATTATGTCGAAGACCCGGAACGCTTTGGCGTCGTGGAATTCGATAAGGATGGCAAGGTGATTTCGGTGGAAGAAAAACCGAAGGAACCGAAGAGCAATTACGCCATTACGGGACTTTATTTCTATGACAATCGCGTTGCAAAATTTGCAAAGGCGCAAAAGCCGAGTGCCCGTGGTGAACTCGAAATTACAGACCTCAACAAGACTTACCTCGACAACGGTGAACTCGACGTGAAGCTCCTCGGCCGCGGTTTTGCGTGGCTCGATACCGGTACGATGGATAGCCTCATCGAAGCGGGCGAGTTCGTGAAGATGGTCGAAAACCGCCAAGGCATCCAAATTTCAGCAATCGAAGAAATTGCCTACATCAATGGCTGGATTGACAAGGAAAAACTCTTGGAATCTGCCGCGAAGTACGGCAAATCGCCTTACGGACAACACCTCAAGAAGGTTGCCGAAGGTAAAATTCATTACTAATTAAATGGCTGAACTTAGAAACGTCATCCTGACGCAAGGAAGGATTCCGTAAAATTATTAGGTAGTTAGTTGTAAAAATTAGATAGTGATGCCCCGCCGCTTTTTATGGCAGGGCTTTTTTTTTGTGTGTGTTATATGTTGTAAGTAAAATTTTGTTAAATATTGACAGTATTTTTCTTTTTTTTATAACTTTGTCTTTACAACTTTGTTAAGAATGTCTATATTTTATATAAAATTTTCTTCATTTGAAAGAAGAAAATAATAGAAAAATACTTTATCAGCTGCTGTTCTGATGTAAAAAAGAAAAGTGGTTGGGTGTTTGTTTTAAATATTTGGCTTTTTTCTGTTATCAAGAATACTCGATTTGCTTAATCGAGTAGTTTTGGGTGTTTGTGCTAAACGGGAAAAAGTGTATAGAATGTTAATTTGTGGTTAAGTATCTGTTTTGTGTGTTTTTTGTAATAAATTTTATATGTGAACTGTAATTTGTAAAAATAAATTTCCTGAAATTTGTGTGTTTTTGTGTTACTTTGCTATTGCAGATAAAAAATTAATAGTTTATCTTGTAGGCAACTTTTTTAACAAAAGGAGATAAAAATGAAAAAAGTTACTTTGTCAGCTGCTATTTTGGCTTTGTCTATGATGGGCTGCTCTGATGTAGGTCTGGATAATTCTGTTGCTTCTACAAATGAAGTGAAAAAGGAAGATCAGGGTCAGAACTTCTTGGCTAAAATGCAGCCGGAAGGAGTAATACAACGCGGCTTGTATACATACGATTATCGATCAATGGGTGGCCCTAGAATTCACGTCAATACATATTTGGATCCTTTTTCTAATGCTGGCATAGGCGAATACTGGAATGAAACCTTGGCATCGAAACCCGCTGATTTTGCAGATGTTATTACTGTTGCCGTTGCTGGTTGCAGCTTTAGGTCAAATGGGGTATTTAAGTGTGATCAACATCGCGCTAACCATGGGTTTGGCCCTGATGGTAATCACAATATTGCTGATAATGTGATTGTTAAAACACCTGTGCTTGGGGGACCTCGTGAACTTATTGGAGTCGTTTCCGCTTTTGGTGCTGTTTGGAATTCTGGCAAACCGAACCAAGATGCCTTTAATGCTACGGCTTATAATGGTTACTTGAACGATGCTTTGGCCTATGAGGTTTATAAGAAGTACGTCTTGCAAGCTGCTAATAATGTACGGCAAAACCTTAGCTGCATTGACTATGTGCCTGGCGAAACACCCTGCAATAAGTAATCCCATTTGCTAGACCTTTTATCTCAAGGAACTCGGCCTCGCGTCGGGTTCTTTTTTTTATGCGCGGAAAATATAAAGCGAAAAATTGGTGCAAAATACTTTACTTTGTAATTTTATTGTATGTAAATGATATTTTGTTAAAATAAAATAGCAGTGATTTATATTTAAATATATCATTTTGTTTAAAATTATGTTATTTTATCCATGCGAACTTTTTTTGAAGGAGATAAAATGAAAAAAGTTACTCTGTCTGCCGCAATTATGGCATTGGCAATGATGGGCTGCTCCGATGCAGGCTTGGATAACTCTGTCGCTTCTGCTCCGGCAAGTGAAGTGAAGAGCGAACAGACTCATAATTTCTTGGCTAAATTAACGCCAGAACCGCTTTCGAGTGGCGAAGTTGGCCTTGAACATACTGGATTCAAAAGATATGTGTATCCAAATGATGGGATTATTGTAAATGTAC
>JAEEGJ010028298.1_pt1 | contig 11165 bp, 10 predicted proteins | sample 8958761 | NCBI WGS metagenome assembly JAEEGJ01 (sample SAMN16246546, study PRJNA631951) | gut metagenome | biome: gut microbiome; feature: rumen; material: RS-attached | host: Bos | place: Iran: Karaj | collected 2018-10
GAAATTAATACACTTTCGGTGAAGGTGTAAAACAGGATTACAGCAAAGCAAATGTTTACTACGAAAAAGCATGCAACCTGAACAATGGTGGTGGATGCTTCAACTTGGGAATTTCATACGACAATGGCGAAGGTGTAAAACAAGATTACCCAAAAGCTAATTCATACTACGAAAAAGCATGCAACCTGAACAATGGTGGTGGATGCTTCAACTTAGGAAATTCATACAACAACGGTAAAGGTGTAAAACAGGATTACAAAAAAGCTCATTCATACTACGAAAAAGCCTGCAACCTGAACGTTGGAGAGGGATGCTTCAATTTAGGAATTGTGTATGAATTCAGTAAAGGAGTGAAACAAGATTACAGCAAAGCCAAATCCTATTACGAAAAAGCCTGCAATCTGGATAACGGCAATGGCTGCCTCAATCTGGGAGTTTTATATGGTAAAGGTCTTGGATTAAGACAGGACATGAGTGTGGCTGTATCCTATTATGAAAAAGGCTGTAAACTAAAAAATAATATTGCCTGTAATAATTTAGGAATTTTATACGAAAATGGCCAAGGCGTAAGACAGAACAGAACTGCAGCAAAAGAATATTACGGAAAATCTTGTGATTCAGGCAGTCAGGAAGGATGTGATAATTACCGCAAGCTAAACGAACAGGGTTACTAACCATCCATATACAGTTCAAATATAACCAATGAAGGATCTCTAACGAGGTCCTTTTTTCGTTTTTACGGAGATCAAAATGAACGACAGCACCATCAGGCTTTCTGCCGATACGTCTGCTCTGACGGACTCACTTTCCAAAATTGCCGAGGAAATGACGGCCATGAAGGACGCTGTTTCCTCCTCTGCTGCCGCTATGGGGGCAAACCTTGATGCATCAGCAAAACAGGCAGAAGCCACCAATGCCGCCATTCACGGACTTGATGAGAGCGTTAAGACTGTAACGGATTCGATTGAGGCTCAAACCAAAACGGTTACCGACCTCGGCACTAAACAAAGCAAGGTTACCAAGGAAATCAGCAAGGCTCTTGAAACCCAGAATTCCCAGCAGAAAGACGCCAACACCACTCTTGCCGAGCAGAAGAAAATCATGCAGGAGCAGGAAGCTGAAATCAAAAAGGTCACAAAGGCTGTAGACAATCAGACCGGAATTCTGCAGAAGAACGCCTCCGGCTGGAAGATGCTGATGACCGGTTTTGCCATCAAGTTTGCCTCTGAAATCGTGGACGGTTTTAAGAGCATAATCTCTACCGGACTCGAAGCCTCACGGGTTTACGAGGACATGTCAGCTAGACTTACACCTCTCGTTGGTGATTTGGAAACAGCGCAGAAAACCTTCTGGAGCCTTAACGGTCTTGAGGATGAGACAGCTACCGCTACCGACAAGCTAGCTAAAGCATTTGTGGATTTAGGCAACAACGGACTTACCAACTCAAACGAGCAGCTTAAGACCTATGCCACCATTGCTCATGGCACCGGGCGAGACATCAACACCTTAACTGATGCGGTTATTGCTTTCTCGCAAGGTTCTACCAAGGCACTGAGGCAGTTCGGTATTACCGCCAAGGACAACGGCGATACCATATCTCTTACCTACAAAGGCTCAACCACCGAGATTGAAAAGAACAGCAAAGCTCTGGATTCCTATCTCTCTGATCTAGCAAAGAACAACTTTGACGGTGTGCTGGAAGCAAAGCTCAACACTGTATCTGCCGCCACCGGAAGACTGGATAATGCCTGGGGTACTTTCTGCACCAGACTCATGCAGTCAAACGGAGGTTTCGGTGAACTCATCATCATGGGTAATGACTTTCTTGCCAATACCCTGAACGGAATTTCTGAGTGGCTTGATGATCCCGCAGTGATTGAGTGGTTCCACAATCTTGCAAAAACAGTACATGAGACCTTTGAGGGAATACGCACCGCATGGGAAGGTGTGAAGGACTTTTTCAGTGACACCCTTGAGCTTATCGGGGTTGAAATGAAGGACGGTACCGGGAGCTGGAAGCTCTTCTTTTCAAACTTTTTTCAGTTTGCTCAGATTGGTCTTCTTGAGCTTAGTCAGAAAGTCGGAGAACTGTGGGATAACACTATAGGTTACCTCAATGCTATCGGTGAAGGTATTGGAACTTCTCTTTCAGGAGGAACCTTCTCGGAGGGCTTTGATTTTGCCAGGGAAAGAACCAAAAGAGAGGCGGAGGAAACCGCAAAAATATACAAAGCTACCATTGCCGGAATCGAAAAGGACATCACCGAATCTCAGAACCGCATTGCCGCTGAACGTAAACGTATCGCAGAGAAATACCAGAACAAACCTGTGGGTGAAGGTACCCAGTCCGATGAAGGCTTAAAGATTGGTGCAAATAAGGACTCCGGTAAAGGTAAAAGCTCCGGCGGCGGACTCTCAAAATCTGCCGAGGCTCGTGATACCTGGACGCCTTATTATGAGCAAATCCTTGAACTCGACATGAAGTCAAAAAGCGACCTAGAAAGACTAGAGCATGAACACCTCAAAAAGCTGCAGGAGCTTAATGCCGTTATTGCCGAGAATGCTCAAATCTCTGAAATCGAGAAGAATAATGCTCTCCTTATCATCGAGCAGGACTATCAGACCCAAAGGGCAGAAATCGAGAAAGAAGCACAGGACTTTCTGCGTTCACTTAATCCTGAAGATGAGGCAATTCTGCGTCTTCAGGAAGGTTACGGCAGAAAGTTGGAACTCCTGGAGCAGTTCCACAATGACCAGCTTATTTCCGAGGAAGCCTATCTGCAGAGCCGTACTCAGCTCATGGATAAATACACCTCCGACAGCACCACGGCAAAGCAGCGCAAACAGGCTGATGAACTCAGAAAAATGACTGAGCCCTACGAGAAAATGGCTGATGCCACTCTGGATATTTCCGACGCCTTTGCAAGTCTTACCGACAGCATGGATGAATCCTCCGGTGCCTATCGGGCTCTATTTGCGGTTCAGAAAAGTTTCGCAGTAGCAAGTGCCACCATGGACGCAGTGAAGGCTTGGATTGCTGCTTTGAATGATCCAACAGCGGTTACCTGGCCGCAGAAGCTTGCCAACTATGCCTCTGCCATGGCAACCACCACATCAGCTATTTCCCAGCTTACCTCTGTATCTATGCACGATAAAGGCGGACAGCTCAAAGCAGGCGAATGGGGTATTGTTGGTGAATACGGACCGGAGCTGGTACAGGGACCGATGTCCATCACCTCACGCAAGGAAACTGCGGAGCTTGCCCGTTCTGCCGTTAATGGCTCCTCCGGTTATGGCGGCGGTGTCATCGTGAATCTTTACGAGAGCACCGAGAAAGCAGGAACTGTTGAAACCCGTGATGATGACGAAACCCGAATCGTAGACATCTTTGTTTCCGATATCCGTCATGGCGGCTCCATGAGCATGGCGATTCAGAATACCTTCAACCTCAACCGTATGGGGAGTTAATTCATGAACTACTATCCTTCCTCTCTGCCGCCACCACAGCAGAGAGGCTACAGCTACAAAATAAAACCCAACATCATCAGAACCCAGATGGCTGATGGTCATGTAAGGCAGAGACTGGTTAATACCGGAACCCCACATGAGCTTTCAGTTACCTTCATGTTTACCCAGAGTCAATATCAGGAGTTCATGGCATGGTACCGCAACGACATCAGCTACGGACAGGACTGGTTCTATATGCAGCTCCTTAACGAGTACGGTGGTACAGAATCTCTCTGTCGCATACAGAAGGGCGAACTCTCCACCTCGCTTAACTGCGTTAACAGCGATGGTCCTTTATGGTCAGTACAGTGCCGTCTTGATGTAGAACCCGGTATTGGCGGTGATGAGGTATGGATAGATCCGGAAGGTTGGGATGAGCTTTATGCCTATATCTGGGTGGCTTATTACACCAATTATGAGTGGCCCGGGATCAAGCTCAAAAAGAATAAACTCGGCTATTACGTTTTTAAGCTGAATCTTCTCAAAGGTTACCCGTATGACGGCTATGTGGAATTTAACGACAACAACGGCAATACTACTTGGAGCTTTTATTCCTATGAAATCGATGACTGGGCTGGCCGCATTATCAAGGTTAAGCCGGATTCTAGTGAGGTGGAATACCTTTCATGGTTCAGTTAAGGAGGCTTTATGCTTTATTCACTTGAAGAAATTTATGCAAGTGGCGGCAGACTGCCGATTGTTACGCTCACCATTGCAAATGAAACCATAGGCACCTTGCGTTATGTGCTGGGGTACGAAGACATGCAACTCTGGGGTGATGAATACAAGAAGTCAGCCTTTACAGTCTCCATGCCGGAACGCTCTGACAGCGGCTTTTCAGATCTCTCATTCGGTGTTGACGGGGTAAGCGGTGAAGCCTACGAATACATGAAACAGGTTATTGAAGCTCAGACACCTACCTTCATCACCGTTACCCAGTGGCATTATGAGATCCGTAGTAAGCTCTCGGAACTCACCTTAACCATCACCGGCGGACGCATCACCCGGGAATCAGCAACCTTTACCGCATCCTTCTGCGACATGCTGAATCTTGAGTTTCCGCGCCTTCGCTATACCGCATCAAATGCACCGGGGCTTAAATATGTGGCTTAACCATTATCTTCTCATCAGACACACACCAAACGGCAGAAAATACCCGTACCTTGATTGCTGGGGACTTGTTATCGAGTTCTACCGCCGGGAACTCGGTATTGAGCTTGATGACTATACGGATTTCAGCATTAAGGACGGTTACGAGAAAGAAAGATCCTGCTTTTATGAAATCGAACCACCCCACTACGAATTTGGTGACGTGATTGCGTTCTTTCGGCATGGTCTAATCTTCCATGTGGCGGTGTATCTCGGTAAAGGAGAAATGCTGCATACCGGACTTAACCGTCATTGCCGGGTGGAAAAGATCAGATCAATGCAGTTCGTTGAAACAAAGATCTACAGATATACCAATCTTCCAAAGAGGAAAAATGAAACTTGAAATTGTAACCAGAGAGGACTTAAACAAAGTTCTAGAGCAGCTTGAACTGCCGGAATACAGCGGCAGTCTGATCTCACTGCTCCACTCACAGATTGCCTCCTACAATCCCGAGCTGAAACCTTATCTGTCGCTTTGCCTTAACGGCAGAAAAGTGGAGCAGGCTGAATGGCCTTCACTCTTCATCCAGAAAAGCGATCACCTTAAGTTTGTCATCGAACCCGGTGTTACCGGTACTGCCATTGCCGCCATTATCTCCGTGGTGATTGGTGTAGCGAGTGCTGTCTATGCCATGGTGAGTATGCATAAGCTCGGCAAGAATAAACAGAAAAACACCAAGCAGGGAAACTCCATCTATGACGTGAATGTCCAGGGCAATAAGGTAAAGCTGATGGAAATCATCCCGGAGAACTTTGGTTTCTTCAAAAGATTCCCGGATTATCTCGCTGACCGTCATGTGTTTTACCGCAACAACACTCTCTTCTGCGACATGATTTTATGTCAGGGTATTGGGCATTATGACTACAAGGCAGATCACTCAGACATCTACATCGGCGAGACTCCGATAAGTGAACTCAAGGGCTGCTCGGCTTATGTCATTGAACCGGGAGTAAAAATTACCGCTGAGAACTCTCCCGAGGACAAATCCTGGTACTGCTGGTACTCATCAACCGAGGTTACCCAAAGCGGTCATACCTTAAAAAGCGGACAGGGTAAAATCGATACCTCCTCCATGAACGGTGTGAACCTTGAGTTTAAGAACAATACCTTCAGCGGCTGCAACTACAGAATTTACAACATCGGTTATGGTGGCTGTTCAGGTGGTGGTACTGAGACAGTACGCATTAAGCAGAACCTCGATTTGAAATGGGCTAACGGCACAATCTTCGAGTTAAGCGGTGCAGAAAATACACGTCTTGTCGGTACTGAGATTATTGCAGCAGAAACTGATGCAGCCCTTGGTATTACCATGCTTACACTGAAATGCGCTGATGGCTTTAAGCCTGATGAGTTTTTCCGGGCAAGAGCTACAGAAATTCAGACCAGCGTTGATAAGGAATCCGGTGAAGAAACTGAGACCGAGGTAATTACCCGTAACGGTGATTATTTGAAGGTTACTCTTTCTGCCGTAACCTCTGTTACCTACGATACCATTCCGTCAGGCTGTAGCGGTGGTAAAACCGTAACCGAGGATGAAGAGAATACCACAGAGGCTCTCTGCGAAATTCTCGAAGTAAGCTCTGATGGAACTGGGTATGTTACGCTAAAGTTCGACAGTTCAGATTTGACCGTTCCTGCCTTTCCGGATACAGTTGAACCGTCTCAGCCGTACACGAAAATAATCACAACGGCAAATCACCTGGCAGGCTCTGTGTTTCAGCCGATGCCTGCGGATTATCCGTATGATGATAACGGTCTTTATGAAATTCTCGATTACACCAACGGTGTCTACACGGTTAAACGTCTTAATGACAGCTACGGTGATGTGGCAGACTGGCATGGCTTTTATTCCACCGGAGTCAATCAGGAGCATGTGCTTTTTACTCTGGTGAGTGGTCAGGCAAGTGACGGTGGTTACGTGGGACCTTACCGGGCATGTCCTTATGGTGCTGAATCAAAAATCTTTGAGCTGGATTTCTCCATGCCGGGAGGTCTTGGCAAGCTTAACGATGATGGCGAGTTCGATAAACTTTCCATCAGCATTCAGATTGAGTACCGCAGAGCAGGTTCCAATGAACCGTATACCGTGATTGAGAAAACCTGGACGAACAATACCAACGACCAGCTTGCCGAAACCATCAGAATCGAACTTGCAACTGCCGGGAATTATGAGTTCAGGGTTCTTAGGACCTCCCAGGAGGACGGCTCTACCCGTGCTCTTGAGGAGATTAAATGGGTAGGACTTAAAAGCGTCACCAGCACCATTGACCGTTATGACAATATGACTGTGCTCATCTGCAGGTTCAAGGGTAATGAAACCTTATCCGAGCTTTCTGAAAACCAACTTGCAACTTACTGGACAAGAAAACTTCCTGCTCTGGGGTATTCAGATAATCTTCCTCTGGTGGCAACTAGGGATATTGCTCCCGTGGTTCAGTACATCGTGCGCAACTCCAAATACCGCAATATTCTTGATGTCGATACGCTGATGGACTTTGATGAGCTCTGGTGCTCTCAGGAACTTGAGTGTAACGGCTCCATCGATAGTGACAGCACTCTTTTGGAATCACTCAGAGATGTGCTCAACTGCGGCTTTGCAGTTCCGGTGGTTCGGGACAATTCCTTATCGGTCAAAAGGCTTTACGCAGGAGCAACTCCAACGCAGATTTTCACCAAAAGCAATATGACCTCAAGTCCGGTAATCACCTATTCGCTGCCAAAGGAGGATGATGTAGATGAGGTGGTGGTAAATTTTACTTCGCCTAAAACCTACAAGACCGAAACGGTGTACTGCCATGTTGATGCTGACGGGAATAAGCGCATCACCTCCTATCCTGAATCCGATAATCAAGAGCAGCTTGATGCCTGGGGAGTAACAGACTATGACCACGCTGTAGCTCTTGGTATGAGACGACTTAGGTATCTCAGAAACACCAGAGTTACCTATGAAATCAAAACCGAGCTTAACGGACTCAACTGTCAGTTCAACGACCTTGTTGGACTTATGCTGGATGAGAACCTCTCCAATATCACCGGCAGGATAACCGGAATAAACGGTCAGACCGTTACCACTGATATTGAACTACCGGAAGATATCTGGGAAGGCATCGTGTATATCTCAAGAAAGGACGGTTCCTATGGTGAATATACCTTTTACCGTAATGACAGCCATACGCTTTATCTTGATACCTACCCGGATATCGATTGGGACAGCGAGTTTGGCAAGTCTCTCGAATATCCGCTTTTTGCCATCGGGGAACTGCAGCTATGCTGGGTTACCGCCGTTAAACCGGAAAGCGGCAACCGCTGTTCACTTAAGCTCATCAACTACTCAGAGGACATTTTCAAAGACGACATAAAGGAGAATAACCAATGAAAGCATTTGTAGTTCTTGATGAGGGATACATAAATCAGGCGGTGGTATCCCTCAGCTCATTTTTCAAATACAACCGTATCGAACTCATCATTTACGCGGAGAAAGGTACTGACCTCAGTAAAGTTCTTGCTGTGGTTCCGGAAGAGCTGGTGGAGATACGCTACGTATCTTTTCCGCAGCATGACCTTTTTGCCTCTGTGGGAGGTAACAGACTCATGATTCATCGCAGTGCCGTTCCTGCTATTGCACAAAGGATTAAGGCTCTTGAGGAGGTTTCTGCCGAAACCGACTGTGTCCTGAACTTTGATTTGGACACTCTGTTTTTAGGCTCAGTGGTTCCTCTGCTTGAGGAGATCACATCAAAGTACAAGACAGGTATCTTCGGAGTCAGTGAACGTGAAAACCGTGACAGATGGATGAAACAGATGAATCTCAAGGAGGTAGTTAACACTCCGCTGTATTTCAATACCGGACTTATGTGCTACAAGGCTGACTGCAAAGGTTTGTATCAGAAATTTATCAAAACGATTGAGGGAAAAGGAAACTTCATGTACTGCCCGGAGCAGGATTTTGTGAATCTGCATTTCAAGAAGAAATATCCGCTTGCCAATGAGTTTAATGCAATCTGGTTCAATCCGGGCTACAAGGAAATGGCACCGCTGATGGTGCATTATCTTTCCTTTGAGAAGCCTTGGAATAAGTTCATCTATCTTGATTTCCGTGCCTATGCCTGGTGGAAGAAGTACCTCTCCGCCTGCGAACGGGTGGAAGGATACCTCGACAGAGACTTTATCGGACGGGTACGAAGTAACGTAAACAGAGTTAAATGACGGGCGGCTTAACAGTCGCCTTTTTTATTGGGAGAAACAAAATGAGAGAGCTTTGGAATATGCTCCAGGCAGTATTTACCGGAATTGGCGGATGGCTGGGTTACTTTCTCGGAGGATGTGACGGTCTTCTTTATGCCCTGATTGCCTTTACGGTTATCGACTACATCAGCGGTGTCATGTGCGGAATTGTTGACCAGAAGCTGTCAAGTTCCATCGGCTTTAAAGGCATCTGCAGGAAGGTAATCGTGTTCATGCTTGTTGGCGTTGCCACCATTCTGGACACGAGAATATTTCAGACCGGTAGCGTACTCAGAACTGCAGTGATTTTCTTTTACCTCTCAAACGAAGGCATCAGTCTTCTTGAGAATGCATCACACCTTGGTCTGCCGATACCGACTGTGGTCAAAAAGGCTTTAAACCAGTTACACGATAAATCAGAAAATAAGGAGAATGAAAATGGCAAATAGTCCAATAGTGAGTTTTACAAAATTGAGTCCTAACCATTCCGGGAAAAGAACCTGTTCCATCAGCAGAATCACCCCTCACGCTGTTGTCGGTCAGCTCAGTGTGGAACGTATCTGTGACTGCTTTAAGGACGGCGGCAGACTGGCAAGCTGCAACTACTGCATCGGGGCTGATGGCAGAATCGGGCTCTGCGTTGATGAAGAGAACCGCTCCTGGTGCTCATCATCACGGGATAACGACCAGCGAGCAGTAACCATAGAATGCGCATCAGATCTGACTGAGCCTTACACCATGAATGATAAGGTGTATGCCGCCTTGGTTAATCTGTGCGTTGATATCTGCAGACGGAACGGCAAGAAGCGATTGGTATGGATTGCTGATCGGGATAAGGCATTGAACTATGAGGTGAAGCCGGATGAGATGCTGCTGACGGTTCACCGCTGGTTTGCAAAGAAAAGCTGCCCCGGTAACTGGCTATTCGGGAAGTTGGGCGATTTGGCTCAGGAAGTGAATAGCCGACTTTGAGTGCAATTTTTTATTTGTTAATAAAGTGCTCACGGAAATTGCTCAATTGCAAATTAGATTGTATGATTTATCCGTGAGTGATGAAAGAGGTAAACAATATGGGGAATTTAATTAATACAGATAAAGCATACAAAGAATGGATCTACGATATTTCATTAAGATTCAGGCAAAGTCAAATAAAAGCTTCCATGACAGTTAACAGCGAAATGCTCCGTTTCTATTGGAGTCTCGGACATGACATGGATGAAAAAAAGAACCTCTATCATTGGGGAAGCAATTTTTACGAACAGGTTGGTAAAGATCTGAGAAAAGAACTGCCTGATGTAAAGTCTTTTTCCGCCCGAAATCTCCGGTACATGCATCAGTTCTACTGCCTTTTTCCAATTTTGCAACAAGTTGTTGCAAAATTAGATTTTAATCCCAAAGCCGACTGCGTTTCATGTGATGAAATCTTTTTGATCCCGTGGGGGCATATTGTTCAAATCATGAATAAGGTCAATAGAAACCGTGATAAAGCCTTATTTTACATACACAAAACCCTCGAGAACAACTGGTCTAGAGCTGTACTGATGAACTTTCTGGATACAGACCTCTATGAAAGACAGGGCAAAGCAGTAAGTAATTTTGATCTTACTCTTCCTGCTCCTCAAAGCGATCTTGCTCAGGCGATTACCAGAGATCCGTACACCTTCGATTTTCTTACCCTCCGGGAGAGCTATGACGAAAAAGAACTAAAAGATGCTCTCATGGATAACATCACCAAATTTCTTCTTGAGCTTGGTAACGGCTTTGCCTTTGTGGGACGTGAATACAGGCTTGAAATCGGCAATACCAGTAACTTCATCGACATGCTGTTTTACAACATCAAACTTCACTGCTATGTGGTTGTTGAAATCAAGGTAAAGGAATTTGATTCCGGTGATATGGGGCAGTTAGGAACCTACATGGTTGCCGTTAACCATCAGCTGAAGGGTGAAAATGATGGACCTACGCTGGGGCTGTTAATCTGCAAATCAAAAGATAACGTCAAGGCTCGTTATGCGCTTGAAGCCAGCAGTCAGCCTATGGGAATTTCCCAATACGACATAACCACCTTTATTCCTGAAAAATTCAAAGGAAGTTTGCCTACCATTGAGGAAATCGAAGCTGAAATATCGGCCAATGAGTTATCTGCCCAAAAATAATGGCTCAATCACTTTTTCTGTGTGATGCCTCGTTCCTGACATACTCCCTTCTGCTGGCATCGATGATCTTGAGGAAGAAGTATTCATCGTCAGGGTAACCGTATCCCTGTCGTCTAAGAGTCTTAATC
>JAEEGJ010028300.1_pt1 | contig 11165 bp, 11 predicted proteins | sample 8958761 | NCBI WGS metagenome assembly JAEEGJ01 (sample SAMN16246546, study PRJNA631951) | gut metagenome | biome: gut microbiome; feature: rumen; material: RS-attached | host: Bos | place: Iran: Karaj | collected 2018-10
AATCCGGCTGCTGTCTTATATCCATCTCAACAATATCCATCATCCGTTTTGTTTTAGTATCCTCTCCTGTGGAATACATAAAGATACGCATGTACTCCATATATCCGAATCCTATGCTTCCTGTGTTATTCCCGTCTTCTTTTTCAAGAGACTGTGCTGTCATACCAAGAGCGCCTTCAAGTGACAGTTTCCATTCACCTTTCTGTTTGTACAAAGGAACCTTCTTGCCATTAAATATCTCCCTTACATCAGACAGACTTTCGGCATATATCCATGCTGCACAGATAAGAGGTTTGTAAATCGGCTCAAGTTCCGGAGTAAGTGTTGCAGCAGCAAGTGCAGCTGCCATTGCTTCAGCCGCTGATGTCAGCTCGGCATCAGTAAAAAAATAGATGGAATTTGATGCCCCTCTGATCAGGAGCAGTCTGTTAGCGATGGCTTTCAGATTATCGTTGTCATTATTCTTACCGGCGATAATATATTCCGCTTCATAATCAAGAAGACTTCCATCTTTTTTCTCGATATAATTTCCACATTTGCACAGTATGTATTCATTGAACAGCATGTCATACATCACACCGTTTCTCTCATCCCAGTCACTGCACATGCCATCACCTTTTACCAGATCTCTCTGACTTGCATATTGCTTAAGGTCAGTGCTTCTGCCAGATATCTCACCTTTACATACAAGAGAAAGAATGCCTTTGCTGCGCAGTTTGTTTATGTTTTCAGCAGGATCTGCTTTTTCAGGTTCTTCCCAATCCGGATCATCCATCTTGCCGCCATTGCCATCATCAACCTGCGGATGCTCAAATTCATAATCATCAAGTTTTTTCTGCGCATCTGCTTCTTCTTTTTTTATATCTCCTTTAAAAAGTCCTGAGCTTTCAGACTTTTCACATAGATCCTTTGCTTCCTTCACGTAATCTATTCCGTATTTCTCAAGCATATAAGAAAGGGCCATGTATCTGAACACACTGCCGTTATCATCAGTTGCGCGCGACACGTTGCTGAATTCAATATCCTCAAGTTCTAGTCCAAGCATGTCGCTTTTTCTGAAAAAGAAGGTTTTGCCGTCGGTATCCAGATTTTCATTCACATACTCGATCATGTGATCTTTTGTATTTTCAAGAGAACCCTGCTCACCGCAATAGGCTGTATCTATAAACAAAAGATCATATTGTCTTAATAATTCTCTGTTATATTCTGCAAGTGCGGAATCAAGCGAAAGATCGGCCGCGCATTCCATGGCGGTTTTCATTGCGCTGATCCTCGCTCCTTCTATCATCGTAAGGATAAGCGGCAGCATTACAGCCAGCATAAGCACAAGAAAAATACTCACCGCACCGGAATTCTTTTTTATTTTTGATCTTTTATGTTTCATAACTTTTCCTCCGCTATACCGCACCTGCAGTATTAATTAATTAAAATGCATCTGTTCGTTTTGTGATCTTATCGAACAGATTATTGACGATCTGTGTGATCTGTTCCCTGAAAATGAGAACTAATCCGACAAGAACAACGATGATCAGAATGATCTCTACGGTGCCCATGCCGCCGTCATCCTTTAGATAGGCTTTAATAAGACTCATATACTCTCCTCCTTCCAGCAGTATTCGTTTATCCTTTATCCGTCTTCATGCCATTTACATGGTCATGAAAGCCGGTACGATGATCACCACCATAACGATAAGGAGCATCAGCATCATAGGAAGCAGAAGCTTTGTGCCTGCCTCCTCACCCTTACGTTTCACAGCAGCTCTGCTGTTTCTTACCGCATCATCTGCCTCTTCCTTCAGTGCGCCAAGAAAATTCTTTGCGCCGAGTTTGATACTCTGTTCAAGAAGAGAAACAAGCTTTACATATTTCTGTACCCTACATCTTTTTGAAAAATGCCTGTAGGCAACAAGTTCACCTGTCCCGCTCTCCATCTCATATGCCGCAAGTCTCATCTCCTCATATATAAAGTGTCTTTTTTCTCCTTTATTCACTCGTTGCACATACTCATCCGTAATCTTTTTCCATGCCATACGGACAGTCATACCTGCTCCTATATAAAGAGAGAGTTTGCTCACAACTTCCGGATAATCCATCAGCATCTGCTCATCTCTTTCCTTTACTTTCTTATCAAGATCCTTATCGGGAGCCATGAAAATTGCTGCCGCAACAGCCGCTGCCGTGATCAGAAAGAGCATCGTATTATCCTTTTTCTTTTCGCTCCATCTGATCTCTATACCCTCTGTCTGCTCCGGAAGGATCAGTTCTTTATCCGTACTGCTTTTTTCAGACGCTTTCTCTAGCGCCTCTGTAAGTATTCTGTGCAATTCTTCATGACGGCTCAGTGCTTTTGGATATACCATGAGCGGAATAGTGTATGATTCTCTGTAATCCCCACAGGATATATCTGCAGTTGCCTCCGTTAGTGTTTCGGCTTGCAGATCATCTTTTATCGTCCCGTCTCTTGATATAAGCTCATTATCAAAATCCCATTCCACCTTGAATGGATATCCGTCAATATCCGTCCGCGGTTCCAGATCATGATCGATCTTATCGGGTGTTTTATTATTTCTAAGAAGTAAGGCTTCAAGATCCTTTTTAAAATCAGGCATCATCGCCTTCAACTCATCTTCGTTATATAGTCTTTCCAGTACTTCTACACGTTCATTTTCAAACAGTTCACCATCTACATTCACATCAAGCAGCGCTGTGTAATCGCCTTTTTCAAACTCTCTCCTTGCCAATGCGTTTCCATTTTTCAAAAGGGTGCTGTTCTCATTTTTAATGAACATGACAGAAGCAAGCATGATGCCTGCTGTTAGAAATATCAGACTTCCCGAGATCTTTTTGATCAAATGTATCTCACTTGATCTTCTTACATCTTTACCCGGATTAAGAAGATACATACGCCCTGAATTCTTCTGAAGCAGCATGTTTGAAAGCTTTTCATCTTCCGAAACCTTACGTGACAGAAACACGCCTGCTCTGTAAAAAGGGATAGTAACCATCGATGACTCTATCTCAGACGGTACATTTTCTTTTCTGCAAACAATTAGCAATACGGCTGTAAGCACAAGCAGTATCAGACAAATAAGCATTCCCATTCAATTCACCTCAACAACTTATTTCCAGTATCTTTTCGGCTATGAGAAATGCAGTTATATAAATCGCAAGCATTGCTGTCATGAGCACTTCTCCCGTCAGATTGTGATAAAGAGGTTCAAAGAAACCTGGGGATGTCGCATCAATATATAAGATTATCCCGACAGGTACCACATCCATGATCCTCTGTTCCATCTTTTTTGCAGCCACTATTGTTGCTATGTCTCTTTTCACATCTATCTTATTGCTGATAGTCTGCGCTGTATCATCCAGTATTCCCGGAAGATTTCCTCCGCTTCTTTTAGCTATCCTGAACACTTCCGAAAAATCATTTATATCCTTCACATGTGATCTTTCAGCCAGATCAACAAGCAGATCCTCAAGATTCCTGTTATTTCTCAGTCCTCTTTTTATGTTTTCCGCCTCCTTAGGCATCAGCTCATTCTTTCCGTAAAGAAGTACCAGATCGTCATAACTGTGTTCAAAGGCATGCTCAACTGAATATCCTGCCTGCAATCCGGCAATAACCGAATGCATCATTTCTCTGAACTGAAGGGTCAGTTTCTGTTTTCTTTCAGTAATGCACTTTTTCCTTTTGTAATCGAAAAATGGAAATATAAGCGGAAGAAGAAAGATTAATGCAACCGCCGATCTGTAGAACACATATGATATGACTGACATGATCACCAAGCCCTGGATAGCAAAAACTATAATTTCTTTTTTCTGAAGGCTGTATTCATCATAATCACAGCCTTTATCTTCACTGTACGATTCCTGCCGCCCTAAGCTTTTCCGTATGTATGAGCGGATTTTCTCTGACAAGTTCTCCCCTGATCTTTCCGTTTTCATCTTCTCCATCCTCTCTGAATCTGTACAAGGTCTGCAAAGCTACCCTTTCATCCTCAATCCCGGTCACTTCAGCTATCTCGATCACTTTTCTGCTTTTATCCCGAAGCCTTCCGAGGTGCACGATGATATCAATGCCGCTTGCAAGCTGCCCTCTGATCGCCGATAACGGCAGATCCATACCCATAAGTATCATGGTCTCAAGTCGCGCTATCATGTCGGCTGCTGAATTAGCATGTCCGGTACTGAGGCTGCCGTCATGTCCTGTATTAAGTGCCTGCACCATATCGATCGCCTCTGCACCGCGCACCTCACCGACTATGATCCGGTCCGGACGCATCCTAAGTGATGACCTGATCAGATCTCGTATTGTTATTTCAGCGCAGCCTTCGACATTTGCATTTCTGGTTTCGAGTCTGACAAGATTCTCAACACCCACTATCTGAAGTTCTGCGCTGTCCTCTATCGTTATGATGCGTTCATCCTTCGGTATAAAATCTGACAGCGCATTCAGGAATGTAGTTTTTCCGGAACCCGTGCCGCCTGAGATAAAAATGTTGTAGCCTGCGATGACCAGCTTGTGCAGGAACTCCGCAGTTCCTGCATCTATCGCACCGAAATTCATAAGATCTTTCATGAGATACGGTCTTTCCGGAAAGCGTCTGATAGTGACTATGGGACCGTTTAAAGCGATTGGATCAAGAACAATATTTACACGTGAGCCATTCTCAAGTCTTGCATCCACGATAGGAGATGATTCATTCACAGTTCTATTGCACTTGGCAACTATCTGCTGTATCACATCATCAAGTTTTGTCTTTGACTCAAATTTTTTGTCCCAACGGGACAGTTTACCGGCTCGTTCAATAAAGATATTCTCGTAGCCGTTTATCATTATTTCCGTTACTTTTGGATCGTCTGTTAATGCCTGTAAGATATCGAGACGTCGTATTGAATAGAAGAGATCGCGGGCGATCGTCTGTTTTAGATTTAAAGATAAGCTGTATTTTTTTCCGTTTGTTATTACCGTTCTGTCGATGATGTCCTTCACTTCATCATCCGTCATTTCCCGGTCCATGCTGATATGAGACAAAACCTCAGCACGCAGATCGTTAATGATCTGTTCTGTATCCGGCGAAGCCATAAAAACACCTCCCAAATATTAAGTTCTAAGTTATCAGTACTTTGAAATGCATCGGTTTGAACTCCGATCGGAACCGATGTGCCGCAGAAGAATTCTGCGGTGTTGAATCGAATAATAACACCGCAGAAAATTAATTGCAAGATTTATTTTTATCCTTGAGTGCATCCCGGCATTCTTTATTCATAAATACTTTTTTATTCAACTTTCTTGAGCGGTACCCAGATTGCAACATCCACCTCACCGGAGCCATCATTTCTCATATGATATACCTCAATATCATAATCTCCCAGAAGCTCATAACCTTGAAGTGCAGGAAGCCATTCAGACCATATCTTTGTATTAACATCCTGCAGATTCTTCATGGTGCACGGAAACTCTGCCCAGCAGCCTCCGGGAATCACTCTGGTCTCGCAGCCTTCAGGAATATCTCTCCATGGATGATAGAGATCAGCAATCCAGTAATCAAAATCCTTTCCCTTCATGTCTATACAGACACCGAATCTCCCCTTTACAGGACGCTCATCCCAATTCTGCATCCACTCATTCCAAAACTTCGGTATCTCCTGATAGCTTGTATCAGTATTAAATGGTCTCTTAACGCCAACAACAGTAAACTGTTCTTTCTCAACTATCTTATAATCCAACATATTTCCACCCTCCAGTGATATTTTAATATGTATCGGAGCAAGAGATTTTACGATCATTCCCGGTTCACGCACCTTTGATGGCATGATTCCGTGAAATCTCTGAAATGCTTTTGCAAAACTGTCCGGTGATTCATAACCATACTTTACAGCCATATCTATTACTTTCTCATCAGAACTTATCAGTTCCTGTGCTGCAAGTGTCATTCTGCGCGCCCGAATATATTCACCCACTGTCATACCACACAGAGCACCGAAAATTCTCTGATAATAAAATGAAGATATGGATGCTTTTTCTGCAATCACTTCAACATCCAGTATCTCCGTAAGATTATTCTCGATATAATCTATGGATGCCTGAAATCCTTCAATCCAGCCTTGCATTTCCTACTCCTCCTTTCCTTTGCAATATTAATATATCAAATGCAGGGAACCAACACCCGACATTCTATGCACTCTTCGTCGTGGTATATAGTTTACTGTTCTGCTCTTCATTCATATATTTTTCCTACATAAAATATCTTAGCCAGTTCCGTTCTCCTTAGTAAAGTTACTTCCGGTATATGCTACTGAACTATTCGGAATTGTTACATAGCCTTGTTTACTGTATCTGTTGAAAACTTCAACAATAGAAGCTATATATTCATCATAGCATCTGTCTCCTTCTTTTATAGAATAAGAACCAGATAAACTTCTTTTGATAAACTTTTCTTTATCCAATGTAAGAGGATTCATGCATGATATATACTCGTATCCATTCACAAAAAATTCCTTTATTCTCGGATCGTCCTTGATAATACCTCCGTTAAATCCGATAAATCTGGGACAATATTTTTTATATATTTCATAAAGTTCCTGATTCAGGGGAGACGCCATATCCCTAACATTCCAGATGAGTAAAATCTTTCCGTTTTCTTTTACTATCCTCTTGCACTCCGATCTGAACTTACCTACCTCAAACCAGTGAAATGCTTGAGCCGTAGTGATAAGATCGACCGAATGATCAGCTAATGTTGTGTTCTCAGCATCCCCTTTAATGGAATGAAAATTTTTATAACTACTAAGTTCTGATTCAGCAGTATTTCTCATATCATCATTAGGTTCTACAGCATATACTTCACAGCCACGTGCAAGAAGCTGAGAAGTGAATTTACCGGTACCGGAACCTATATCCGCAATCGTAAAATTCCCTGACAAGTTTGATTTTTCAAGAATATGATCTATCAATTCATCAGAATACTGCGGTCTTCCAATAGTGTAGTCATTTGCATAGCCATCAAATCTATTATGTGTATTCAAATAATTATTCCCCTTGTCAATAAAACTGAAAGATAATATCCAAATTAAGATCTAGCTCACTATCACACCTCCGTTGTATCAATCATATACACCACCCATTTATATCTTCTTCTGGAACCATAGCAGGTCGTACCACCTGTCATATTTCTTGCCGACAGATTTCATATGTGCAACCTCAGAATAGCCTTCTTTAAGATGAAACTTATAGCTATCATGCGAAAGGTATTCATCTGCCGACGGCGCCTCATACTCAAATGACACGGCCGTGTTTTGAACATAATATTAATAGATTTCAGAAAGTCGTCCGGCATCGCTTATCTGAACCGATCTAACCCTTAATCTGTCTGTCATGCTCCATCTCCTCTATGATTCCTTCTAAAATATTTACCGCGCTTGCAACCATCTTGGGACAAAACTCCGTAAATAATCCTTCATTCCTGGCCTTCTGCCTTCCTTCCGGAGTTGAAATATCACATCCAAGAAGATCATTGCATATGTAAGATCCGTTTTCTTCTTTAAAACGGCTCATCATAAGATCATTTATGCGATTTGAAAGCTCGCGCTCTTCCTTATTTCCAAGGTGTGTCTCACCATACAGGAGCCCCAATACCATGAGCGCTCCTGTACACGCTCCGCATACCTCACCTTTACGCATCCCGCTTCCAAAGCATGACCCCAGTCTGAAGGCCTGTTCTTCCGATATCCCGCACTCCTCTGAAAAAGCCGCCAGCACTGATTGTGAACAGTGCATTTTTGCAGCAAAATATTCGATTGCCCTTTCTCGTTTATTATTCTCACTCATCCTTATTTGCCCTGCCTTCCACTTTTCTGCATGCTTCATTATATATACGCAGTGCCTCCAGGACTTTGTCCTGATCGCTCTTCCCGATCATCGAAAAGACCTTCTTAAACTCTATATACATGTCCTTCTCAATCTTTTCGAATCTGGCCTTTCCGCTCTCGGTGAGTTTCAGAACAACACTTCGCCGGTCTGTCTTCGATGGTTCCCTTGTAACAAAGCCCTTTTTCACCAGTTCCTCAACGCTTCGGCTCACTCCACTCTTATCTATCTTTAGTATTCCGGCCAATTCTTTAATACAGATTCCGGGTTTGCGCCCGATCTCCACTAACAGAAAGCATTCGGCCTTACTGACACTACATTGACAGCAATCAGTTTGATTTATATTGTCCAAATGACATTCCAATTCTCTTGTATATTCACGAAACTGTTGTATTTTGTTCATTTACTCTTCCTCCTTTTATTAGATGATATTCGCATTTGTTGCATTTATCAACTATTTTTTCAAAAATATGAGAACTGTTTGAATACAGTCCTCATATCCACTTGCTTCCAAAACATTTACCTATAACGAAAGGCCATTATCAGTTACATACTGAATAAAATCTTCAAGGATATACTTTTTCCTATTCATGCCTGGGTAAATTGCACTTCAATTCCGTTTTTTTCAACATCTTCAATATCAACCGTTCCACGTAATGAATTGCCATCATAATAATCAACCGTCGCATTCCATACATCGTCGGATTCATAGAATTTAAAAACAAACTTAATGTTTTCATTTTCAAATGATGACAATTTTACCCAGTGTATGATTGGATGCACTGAAAATTCTTCTCCGGTTATTGTAAATTCGTATGTGTATAGATAATGACCGGCACTTCCTCTATGTTCAAAAGAGATACCATTTTCAATTGTTTTACTTTTAACCGCTTCCGATCTGAACTCATCAGCTTCATAACCGGCAGTCAAAGCTTTATCAATAACAAAATTCCCATTTTCAACTAATGCTTTGCCATGGACAAAATTCTTATGAGAAAAATACAATACGAATATTGTAAAAGATATCCCCAAGATCAACGATGCAATAAGCAAAACCTTTAAGAATTTTTTCATCATTCGCACCTACGGAATATATTTTATTTGGATAATTGTCACCGTCCCTTTGATAGTCATCTTATCAATTATGGGATATGGATTACAACTCCCCTAACTCAGAGGGCTATTTGATATTGTTATAAAACAAAAGAGCACAGCCTATATAAGCTGTGCCCATCATAAATATAATGTATGAATAAGAGTTATTTATCTTTTTAACACTCAACAGTAAGTTCCCTTTTCTTTTCAGTATCAATGACCACCTTGGAGGCAGGTACCAAGGTGGTCACAAGAGTAGCGAACAAGGATCAACCTGTATACTTACCGTAATACTCAATCTCGTGATCCAGAGTCGCGATGCACTCCTTCTTGTCTTCTTCCGAAAGCCAGTCAATCGAAGAGAGAGAATCGACGAATGAAGCGTAGACCGCTTCGGCCTTCGACTTCTCACCGGCCTTAGTGAGTGCGACCATCTTGTGGAAGGCATTCATGACCTTGATGTGCATGAAGTCGCTCTTTTCGATGGTCTCCGGGCGCATCGTGAATGAATCGATGACTGCATCACCCCAGGAGATGATAGCGAGAGCCTCATCGCATTTCCCCCACCAGCCGTAGTTCTGGGATACAGTGTAGAGGTGGCGGGCAACTGTCTTGAAGAGGAGCTTGTTCTTGTTATCGATAACTTCTTTCATCGATTCGAAGCCTTTGTCGAAGAAGACCGTCTCCATCTCAAGCACTTCACGGTTGTGGATGGACGAGAGTTCCGGGAGGACATTGATGTGTTCCTTGGCCTTGTCGAAATCTTTCATGTGGATGTAGACCCATGCGATCGCATAGTGAGTCCGTTCGACGAGTTCTCTGTCGGCGCAGTGGCTTATAAGGTATGTGCCCTTCTTGATGCTGTCCTTGAATATGGCTCTTAAGTGTTCATCCTGATCGGCATAGCAGTTCTCGAGCTTGTCGTCCCAGTACATGCTGAGGCTCGCAGTCTCTTCCACGTAATCCTTGATGATCTCGTAGTTGCCGGGATGGATGTTGGTTTCCGTTGAGAGATATTCGCAGATCTTGAGCTTGCTGCCGGAGCGGTCATTCTCATCAAACATATTCTTTACGGTTTCCCTGATGCGTGAAGTCACTTCGCTGTCCTCGCGGATCATGTCGTAACCGAGGAGAGCGTCCGTGCTGACGCCCAGGGTCTGCGCGAGCGGGATCAGCATCGATACGTCGGGCATGCCGGCGGTCGATTCCCAGCGGCTCACGGCCTGAGGCGTGATGTTCAGAAGGTCTGCGAGTTCTTCCTGTGTGAGCCCTTTGTTCTTACGGAAATTCCTTATATTATTTCCAAGATCGTTATTCATAAGTCTTATCCTCCGATAATGTTCTTCGGTACCGTGACTTTATGATAAACTTGAACCATGGCTATTACAATCAATGCACTGTTGAGTGTGACTCAATCAATTTTCTATTATAGCTTGTGGAGTTTCCATACATATATCAAAAATAGCCCCACAGTCTTTACATCCCTTAGCAACTAATGTTGAAAAGTTTTTTGTAAACGGAAGCTTTTTTTGAGATTTTTCAGTCGTAAATACTAATCCACCTGTCCCTGTAGAAAGTTTACCTTCAATAACATTTAATGATCCACATTTTTCACATTTCATTTTAATTCACCTCTCTAAATTTAGAATTTGTCGTTCTGGATTGTATTCCATATTTCTTTTTTCTTCAACATTAATTCGGCTAATAACTTCAGTTTTATCGACTAAGGATAATGAAAAATAGTGAAAAAATAGTGAAATTATAATGGGAGTTCCACAGACGTTCTGCTATAATATCACCGAGGTGATTGGAAGATGATCAAAGTAGCTTTGACAAACGAGATTTTAAAATACATAACCGAGATTGATAAAAACAGATACAAGGTTTCCTCTGTGAAATTGCCGAGATCTGTGACAAGCAAATTGCGTAAGAATTCAAAGAAGAAAAGTTCCTATGCATCAAATAAGATAGAAGGGAATCCACTCTCTGAAAAACAGGTTGATGAGGTTATAGAGCGGGATGAAAGAAAGAATTTTTTAAAGCCGGAGCAGGAAGTGCGCAATTATTTTCTGGCGCATAATTATCTGGAGGAGAAGGTAAAAAAGAAAGAACGATTTTCAAAGAAACTGATATTAGATGTTCAGAAATATGTTGAGAAGGGAGCATCTAAGAAAAAAATCGGACTAAGAGGAGCTAT
>JAEEGJ010028303.1_pt1 | contig 11163 bp, 9 predicted proteins | sample 8958761 | NCBI WGS metagenome assembly JAEEGJ01 (sample SAMN16246546, study PRJNA631951) | gut metagenome | biome: gut microbiome; feature: rumen; material: RS-attached | host: Bos | place: Iran: Karaj | collected 2018-10
CGGCCTCGGGGATGCCCTCGCCTGTGTCGTCGACCGAGATAATCAGACGTCGGCCGATGTAGTCGTAGCGAGCCCTGACGGTACCCCGCTTCGTATGCTGCGCGGCATTGCACGTCACCTGTTCGATAGCGTGACCGAGGTTCTCGGCATCGATGTCAACGGTCAGCTGCTCGTAGGGATTCTCCACGATGTAGTGGGTGTCGTCATTCATGAACTTCATCCAGCCCGTAGCGCACTGTGACTCAAACAACTCAGCGAAGTTCTGCGGCTGCCGGTTGATTTCGACCATCCGTGCCTCCAGGCGCGACAGGTAGAGGATATTGTCGACGATGTGCAACAAGTAGTCGGCATTCTGCTGGATGACCTTGCACAGCTCCTGCTCGTTGGCCGAAAAACTGTCGTCGTTGATTTGCGCCACGTGTTCAACTACGGCACTCATCGGAGTGCGAATCTCCTGCACCATGTTCTTTACGAAACTGTTCTTTGTATTCTCCACCTCCTGCACCTTTGCAGTTTGCAGATTCATTTGACGCTCAATCCAGTCCATCTCGCTAATGTCGCGCAGCATACCGCAGTACTCCATCACCTTACTATCGTTGTCGTGGCAGGGCTCTAAGCGGAAATACAGAATCAAGGGCCTTCCGCCCGTCGAGCGGAGGGTAGTCCTAATATTATATTCTATCACCTTGTCTTCATAATCGTCCATATCGCTCAACAGACGCATGGCCTGTCGCTGTGACTGCTCGTCGACCAGTGTCATACAACGTGTCTGCGTCAACGCATGCTGGATGGTGTCGTTACCCCGGTAGATAGTCAGTGTGTGGGAGTCGGGCGAGTAGGTGACTTTACGGATGTCGGTATCGCTGATGGCTGAGTTGAGAATCTCGGTATATTGTCGCTGCTCGTCGCGCAACGCATCAATCTTCTTCCGGCCTTCCTGTTCCAGGTCTTTGCTGCTGACCGACATGGTGATGTCGCGGCAGAAGGCGAAGACGCCCAGCATCTCGCCGGCATCGTCGTGGATAGTCATCAGGCGGAACTCGGTAATCATGTCGTGGCCGACGGTCAGGGTGGCCTGGTATCCGTTCACGTCTTCTAAATCCTGTATGTCGATGTTGAACATCGAATGGATGTCAACGCCCTTTTCAATGGTTTCCTCGGCATTGCATCCGAAGATGTCACAGGCCTTGGGGTTGATGTTGACGAGCCGGCCGTCCTTGTTGAAGAGGATGATGCCCAAAATCGGGGTGTAGAAAATGGACCAGTAGCGCAGTGCACGCTCTTCGTCGAGCCGCTTCTGCTGCTGTTCCTCCGTCACGTCCTTCTTGGTGCCGATGATGACGGCGGGGTTGCCCTTCTTGTCGCGGCTCAATACAGACAGCACGATGTGGTAGTCGCGGTCGTTGGTGTCACCACCTTCCGTGTCCTTGGCACGCAGGTTCAACTCTATCTCTTTCTCTTCCTCATCGGTCTTTCTGGTCTCAGCGAGTTTTTCCAAGGCCGACTTCAGACTGACGAAATCCTCGTGACTGTATCGCTGCGAGAATTCCTCCATCGAGTACGTGTAGGCCACCTGTCCGTTGTCGTTGTGCCAGGAGAACCGGTTCGTCTTGATATCATAGGTCCAGATGTGTACCTGACTGGTCTGCAAAATCAGCGCCAGACGATTGTTGCGCTTGACGTTCTCGAGTTTTATCTTCCGGTTTTGGATATGGTAACTGATGCCATAGACGGCCATGAAGACGAGTAGCAGCAGGCCGCCGCCCAGCAGATACCACAGTCCTTTCGACTCTTCCATATCCTGCCGCTCGGGATAAAACCACTTATCCTGCAAGGGTTGTATCTTTTCATTGGTATAGAGTTTTGTATAGGTCTCGTCGAGTTTGTCGAGCAGTTGTTGGTTGTTCGACATGAACTTGTACTCTCCATGAGGCATGTTGACAGGCGTCAGTTCAAGGTCGTCGATATGGTAGCGGTTCATCAGCCATTTTAGCGAAAGGGTATTCCACACAATCTGTCCCTCGCCCTTGGCGCTGACCTCCTGAATGGCTTCGCTCATGTCCCCGACGGGAATGGCATTCTCGCCCCACCCGTATTCCAGCATTAAGTGATAGACCAGCGAACTGTCGCAGACTATTACCTGATGATTGCTTAGGTCGCGGAAGCGCTTGATGACCACCTCTTTATTCTTCGGTGTCACCACGCTTTGGGTGAAGAGTGTGACAGCATTTTTCGAGAATTTTCCAAACTCGTCGTGGAATCCTACGGCCAGTCCCAGTATAAGGTCTGATTTCCCTTCCTTCAGGTCGCGGAAGGCTTCCGACGACGGTTTCAGCCTGATCACATAGGGAATGTCCAGCTCCTTCATGATGAGCCGAATCAAGTCGACGTTGAAGCCGTCGGGGTCGCCGTTGTCGTTCAGAAACGAGTAGGGCCACAGGTCCCATACATCTTCATAAATCAGCGGATTGTTCACTGAGAAGACCCGTGTGGTGTCCGATTGGGCAAATGCTACTGCCAATGAGAGATGTACAGAGAGCAGTAGCATCATTACTCTCTTGTACCATGATATTTTATGGCATGTGGTTTTATGCATATCGTACATCTGTTTGAAAAACACCTAAATCACTGCAAACGGTGCAAGCCTGCCGAGGCGCTGCCCGTTCTCGCACGCTTTCGCATGTCAACGACGGTGCAAGCCGAGAGCAAAAGAACTTGTTCATTTTGCCGAGGCGCCGCCCGTTCTCGCACGCTTTCGCGTGCAAAGATACAAAAAATCCAGCAAACTCCGTCTATTAATGACATTAAAAATGTGGTAAAATTTGGTTTCGCCCCATTTTTGCCTCAAAACACTTGTTGTAAAGGTACGACGAATACTCGACGAAGTGGTAGATAAAGAAGTACATCTATAAGAGGTAGGAAGTCAGGTAAATAAACTAGGTTTATTCGCGATGCGTCCGCCAGAACTGTTGTTGGTTTAAGGTTCCTGTGTGCGACGCATCGCTTTTTCATTTAAAGATGCGGCAGTTTGATGATTATTTATTAATTTTGCACCCAAATTTATAGAATTAATAAAACGACTCAGATGAAGAAAAGATACGAATCTATTGAGAAGCCGGACAAATGCCCTAAATGTGGGGCGCCTGTATTTCGGATACTATAATGGGCTTCCTGTGATGCCGGAAGAAGAGTATTACAATACTTATCATGAGCACGTCATCTATGGTGGATGTTGTATCAGCGAGGATGATCCTGAATGGCAGTGTAGCAAGTGCGGTGCAGAGATATACAACGCAACACATATTCCATTTACCAAGAAAGATACCTATGCTAAGTTAGATGCTATGCTGAGCGAAGAGGACAAAGGGAAAATGAAAACTGGTGATGCCATTGAATTCCATTTTTCGCTGGGCATGTGGATAAGGAATAACTGGATATACGAACAGAATGAGGAGGATGTAAAACAGCTGGCAGAACTGTTTGGCGATGATTCTCCATTCTTTGAACCTGATGATCTGTCTGACAGAATCATTAAGTCATACCAACGACATCTGAGAGGATTGAAGAAAAAGATGCAGGGCTGAGAAGTAGTCATGGGGACAGTCCCATGGGTCTCATTAACCATCTTGAACGTGTGCAGTTTTTGCACACGTTCATTTTAATAACAAGAAAACTGCCAAAAGATTTGGTGGTGCCGAGAGAAAACGCTATCTTTGCAGCGTGAATGGAAAGTCCATCACTTTAATAGTAACCCTAAATTATGAAGACTATGGGAACAATTCAGAATTACAGAAAATGTAGATTTGTGCGATTTTTGCACAAAAGGAGTGTTTTTATGCTCCAAAATTTGGTGAATAATAGAAATTTCGCTATCTTTGCACCGCATTTGGCCTATGAAGTACAGTGAGCTACACCGCAGGTTCGTGAAAGCCGGTTGGACTTTTGACCATGCAGAAGGAAGCCATTACTTCTATACAAAGAATGGCGTAATGACAGAACCAATACCATATCATGGATCACATGAGATTGGTAAAGGCCTGGCGAATAAATTGATTAGAAAATATAATGTATAGAATATGAAAAAGATTATCATGATGGTAGAGAGGTCAAAAGATTACTTTGACGCATACTCTGAGAATTGTGACGGAATATATGCTGCAGGAGGTAGTATCGATGAAGTTAAGGCTGATGCAGAGAAAGCCATAGAAATGATCAAGAAGACGCTTCCTGAGAGTCAATGGCCGAATGAGATAAAAGGCGATTTCGAGATAGAATGGAAGTTTGACGTGGCAAGCTTCCTGGAGTATTACTCAAGTTTCATGTCTTTGGCAGGTATGGAGAAAATGACTGGTATCAACCAGAAACAATTATCCAATTACCTGAATCATCGTGCTGTGCCAAGAAAGAAACAGACAGAAAGGATTCGGGAGGGAATCCACAAATTTGCCCACGAACTATTGAGCATTACATTGTAAAAAGGATTGGCACAGAATGCTCACATAGTGTCAGACCCCTTGTGAGAGGGAATAAATACAGGACATAAAAGAGAACAAGATAAAGATGTTTTTTTGACAGCAAAACAATTAAGTAGCAGAAAAAGATGTAACTTTGCAAACGAATATGACGAATGTAACACAAAAGGGACTGTCCCTGTTGTGATACAAAAGCAGCCAAATTTGTCTGTTTCTGACGAAAAAATGGTCACAAAAATGGTCACAAAAATGGTCAAGAGGGTGACCAAAAACCGTCACGAAAACCGTCAAAAATGAAGGTTTCTAAGTTTCCGACACCTATTGTGGAAGAGATATATAAGGCCATTAAGCTGAATCGTAAAGCGAAGTATTCGTGGCTTCAGGATAATCTTGGAGTAAGCGAGGCAACTATTAAACGTGCCATCAGCGACTTAAAGGAACTTGGGTTTATCAACAAAGAGCATTCTAAAATCAAGGGCGAATGGCAGTTGTTGAAATAAAAGAGTAAAATAAAGATGAGAAAACTGTTTACCATCCTATTCCTCATGATAACGCTGGTTGCTCAGGCTCAGCGCCAGCAGATATCGTATATTGAAGAGACGAAGAACTGGTATTATGTCTATGACGAGAAGGGCAAGAAGATTGGTGGGCTCTCTCGAAGTAGCGTGGGAGAAATCAAAGGCTGGGGCAGCGATTTCTTTGTGGCGAAACGTTATTCCTACTACCACATCTGCGATGCCAAGGGGAGGACGCTGAAGACGATGAACGTCTCTGATGTTGGCGAGATCGTCGCTGTCACCAACAGTACTATCACCAGTCGTAAAGGCAGCTGGATCTTCACATGGAGTAAAGATGGAAAGAAAATCAGCGCAAGAACGAAGAATTAGCTTTCTGATAAGGGATTAATCAATTTGTTATGGAAAGGAAATAAAGATTTTGATGAAAAAGTTCTGTCAAAATTGTGGAATCTGCGGTAAATTTATTACTTTTGCATCCGACAAACGATAAATCAAGAATAATGAAGAATCTGATCAAACGAGAATTGACACGACACAGTATGCTGGTCGTTATGATAACAGTAGCTCTCGGAACCGCGATGCTTACGGGTTGTAAGCAGAAGAAACAGACGGAGGATATCATCGTCCGCAAGACGGAAACGCCGAAGCCGCAGGCACCCATCCGCATGCAGGATTACAATCAGGTGAAGGATGTGGAATGGCTGGATCGCAGCTATCAGGTGGACATCCGCCGTATGGCCGACGACAGCCTGAAGATGGTGAAGGACGAGACGGGCCAGAAGTTCGTTGACAACCGCATTCAGCTGAAGGTGATCCGTCAGGACGGCAGCGTGTTTTTCAGCCGGACGTTCACCAAGGCAGATTTCAACGATTATCTTGACGACGACTATCGTGCGACGGGTATTCTGGAGGGACTAGTCTTCGACCGTGTCGATGGTTATCAGCTGATCTTCGCCGGCAGTGTATGCCATCCGCAGACGGATGAGTATATCCCGTTGGTGATCACGCTGAGTAACTTCGGCGACGTGACCATCAGCCGTGACACGCAGATGGATACCAGTGGCAGCGAGGAGTTAAACGACAACAAGAGTGTTATTAACGACAACCAGGAGGAGGTTAATAACGACAATCAGGACATCTGAGTCAACGATTCCCAGTTGTTGCAGAATTCTGCAACGGAGGGGAAAAGCAAGTCTGCACCGGCATCGAGGAGCGTCTGGTCTGGTAAGGGACCAGTGTTTACGGCGACGGTGAATATCTTGGCGGCGGCACCCGCACGCACGCCAAGGGGTGCATTTTCTACGACGATAGCTTCACAGGGTCTTAAGTTTCCTGCTTTGCTGAGTCCCATGAGATAGGGATCTGGCGCAGGTTTGCCGCGACGGACGTCGTAGGCGGTGGTGATGTGGTCTTCAGTGACGAAGGCGCCAAAGTCGCTGAGGATACGGTGGATGAGGGGACGCTGCCCGCTGCCCGTGACGACGCAGCACAGGAGTCCGTCATTGGTAATCTTCTGCATGAGCTCGGGCATGCCTGGCATAACAGGCGCCTCGGGCAGGGAGTGGAAGATCTGCGTCTTTACATCGTACATACGCTGGGCCTCGGCCTCATCAATCTCACGGCCTTGTTGCTGGAACACCATTTTCTTGATGGTGTCCACGCCACGGGCACCTTCAGTGGCGTAGGCATCGTCGGCGGTCATCTGGATGCCGAACTGCGCCATGGACTGTTGCCAAGCAATGGCGTGGTTGGGCATGGAGTTGTAGAGCACGCCGTCCATGTCAAAGAGCACGGCCTTGGGGCGCAATGCCTCAAAGCCGTGTCTTTCCAAGTATTGTGTTATTGCAATCCGGAACATCAGGCCTCCTTTGCCAGACGCTCCTTGATGGCCTTGCTGTCTGCCTCGTAGCCGGGCTTGTCGAGCAGGGCGAACATGTTCTTCTTGTAAGCCTCCACACCGGGCTGGTTGAAGGGGTTCACGCCGAGCACATTGCCGCTGATGCCACAGCCGATCTCAAAGAAGTAGATGAGCTGTCCGAGATAACGCTCGTTGAGGCGCGGCATGGTGATGCGGATGTTGGGCACGCCACCGTCGACATGTGCCAGACGGGTGCCGAGCTCTGCCATCTTGTTCACTTCGTCGACGCGCTTGCCGGCGAGGAAGTTCAGACCGTCGAGGTTCTCTTCGTCCTCGGGGAAGAGCAGTTTCTTCTCAGGCTCCTCGACGCTGATGACAGTCTCGAAGATGGTGCGCTCGCCGTCCTGAATCCACTGTCCCATGGAGTGGAGATCGGTGGTGAAATCGACGCTTGCGGGGAAGATGCCCTTCTTGTCCTTACCCTCTGACTCGCCGTAGAGCTGCTTCCACCACTCGCTCATAAAGTGGAGCTTCGGCTGGAAGTTGACCATAATCTCAATCTTCTTACCCTTCTGGTAGAGACCGTTGCGCACGGCTGCATACTGGGCGGCGGGGTTCTCAGCAAATGGTGTGTCCTTGCCACAGGCCTTCTCCATATCCTGGGCACCGGCGACGAGTTCGCGGATGTCGAAACCGGCACAGGCGATAGGCAGCAGACCTACGGGAGTGAGCACGGAGAAACGGCCACCGACGTTGTCGGGGATGATGAATGAGGTGTAACCCTCCTTGTCGGCACAGGTGCGGGCGGCACCGCGCTTGGCGTCGGTGATGGCAACGATGACCTTCTTGGCCTCAGCCTTGCCGCGCTGGGCCTCACACTGCTTCTTGAGCAGACGGAAGGTGAGGGCGGTCTCGGTGGTGGTACCTGACTTCGAGATGTTGATCACACCGAACTTCTTGTCCTTCAGGTACTCGGTGAGCTCGAAGAGATAGTCCTCACCGATGTTGTTGCCTGCGAAGAGGATCGTGGGGTTCTTCTTATCGGCCACGAGCCATGAGAACGAGTTGCTGAGGGCCTCGATGACGGCACGGGCGCCGAGATAGCTGCCACCGATACCGGCTACGACGATGGCCTCGCAGTTGGAGCGGAGCACATCGGCACAGGCCTGCAGCTCGTCGAGGAATGCAGGAGTGATGCTCGAAGGCAGATGGAGCCATCCGAGGAAATCATTACCGGGACACGTGCCGTCTTCCAGTGCCTGCTGGGCGGCCTTCACTTTGGGCTCAAAAGCCTCTACTGCGCCGGCTTCGAGGAAGCAGGCGGCCTTTGTGATGTCAAGACTGATATTTTTCATTGTGATACATTATTTATATATTATAGGATAAAAGTTATCGGAAACTGTCGGTCAGGAGCTTAATCTCGATCTGCGGGGAGATGCGCTCGTAGAGGATGTTATAGACGGCATCGAGGATGGGCATGTTCACATGACAGTGACGGTTAATCTCCTTCATGCACTTCGTGCCGAAATAGCCCTCGGCAATCATCTCCATCTCGATCTGTGCCGACTTCACGCTGTAACCCTTGCCGATCATCGTACCGAAGGTGCGGTTGCGCGAGAAGTTGCTGTAGCCCGTCACGAGCAGGTCGCCCAGATAGACGGAGTCGTAGGCGTTGCGGTCCAGGGGATGGACGGCGGTGAGGAAACGGTTCATCTCCTGCACGGCGTTCGCCATGAGCACTGCCTGGAAGTTGTCACCGTATTTCAGTCCTGAGCAGATGCCGGCTGCGATGGCATAGACATTTTTCAGCACGGAGGAGTATTCGATGCCCACCACGTCGGTGGAGGTCTTCGTCTTGATGAATTCGCTGGTGAGTACCTCGCAAAAAGCCTGCGCTTTCTCACGGTCGGCACAGCCCACGGTGAGATAACTCAGACGCTCGAGTGCCACCTCCTCGGCATGGGAGGGACCTCCGATGCAGGCGAGGTTCTCGTAAGGCACGTCATAGACCTGATGGAAGTATTCTGAGCAGACGAGGTTTTCATCGGGCACGATACCTTTGATGGCGGTGATGACGAACTTGTCGTGCAGACGGGTCTTGAGTTTCTTGAGGTGACTCTTGAGATAGGGTGAGGGGGTGACGAAGACCAGCGTGTTGTACTGCTGGGCGATACGGTTCAGGTCGCTGTCAAAGTTGATCTCGTCGATGTTGAAGTGGACGCTGGTGAGATAGGCGGGGTTGTGGCCCAGGCGCTTGAAGTCGTCGATACGGTCGTCACGACGCATGTACCAGCCGATGTGGTGGGTGTGACTCACCACAATCTTCGCGATAGCTGTTGCCCAGCTGCCGCCACCGATAATCGCTATCTTACCACAGTCAAACATCGATTTACGATTTACGGATTTACGATTTACGATTTGGCTGCGCCTTCAATCCACTTGGCGATGTCATCGACAGAGGGCTTCTGAATGTCGAGCTTGAATTTCTTCACGATGTCGCCGATCTTCTGCTGGAGACCCTGGGCCTTCTCGGAAGCGATGTTCTGCACGAGGTTGAAGCCGGCCTTACGGAGGATGGGTACCCACTCCTCTGCGACACCGATCTCTGCCCACTCTGCGGGCGTGCTCTGCGGAGTCTTCTTCTCGGGCTTCATCTGGGGGAAGAAGAGCACTTCCTGGATGAAGGTCTTGCCCGTCATGAGCATCACCAGACGGTCGATGCCGATACCGATACCAGAGGTGGGAGGCATACCGTACTGCAGGGCACGGAGGAAGTCCTGATCGATAATCATAGCTTCGTCGTCACCCTTGTCTGCGAGCTTCATCTGTTCTACGAAACGCTCCTCCTGATCGATGGGATCGTTAAGCTCAGAGTATGCATTGGCCAGTTCCTTACCATTCACCATCAGCTCGAAACGCTCGGTGAGTCCGGGCTTAGAGCGATGCATCTTCGTCAGGGGAGACATCTCTACGGGATAGTCGGTGATGAAGGTGGGCTGGATGAAGGTACCCTCGCAGAACTCACCAAAGAGCTCGTCGATGAGCTTGCCCTTGCCCATAGTCTCGTCCACATCCATACCCTTGGAGAGGCAGAACGCACGAATTTCTTCTTCCGTCTTGCCGTTGCAGTCGAAACCGGTCTTCTCCTGAATGGCCTCGAGGATGGGCAGACGGCGATAGGGAGCTTTGAAGCTGACGATGTTACCGTCGATCTCACGCTCGGGCTTGCCGTTGACGGCGATACAGATGGTCTCCAGGAGTTTCTCCGTGAACGACATCATCCAGTTGTAGTCCTTATATTGCACATAGAGTTCCATACAGGTGAACTCCGGGTTGTGGTTGCGGTCCATTCCCTCGTTGCGGAAGTTCTTGCCAATCTCATAGACTCCCTCGAAACCACCCACGATGAGGCGCTTCAGATAGAGCTCGGTGGCGATACGCATGTACATATCCTGATCGAGGGCATTGAAGTGGGTGATGAACGGACGGGCCGAAGCACCACCGGCAATCATCTGCAGGGTAGGCGTCTCCACCTCTGTGTATCCGGCATCATCCAGCACCTTGCGCAGGGTACGGATGACCGTAGCACGCTGGAGGAATGTATCTTTGACACCCTCGTTCACCACGAGGTCGACATAACGCTGACGATAGCGGAGCTCGGGATCGTCGAACTTATCGTAGGCCACACCGTCCTTATACTTCACGATAGGCAGCGGCTTCAGGGCCTTCGACAACAGGGTGAGCTCCTGGGCATGCACACTGATCTCACCCGTCTGGGTACGGAACACGAAGCCCTTCACACCGATGAAGTCGCCGATATCGAGCAGACGCTTGAACACATTATTATATAAGTCCTTGTTCTCACCAGGGCAGAGGTCGTCGCGGGTGATATACACCTGAATACGGCCCTTGGAGTCCTGTATCTCTGCAAACGAGGCCTTTCCCATGACACGACGGCTCATCATACGGCCGGCAATAGACACCTGGCGGGGCTCGTCTTCGTCACGGAAATTGTCACGTATGTCTGTGGAAAATGCGTTAGTGGGGTATTCGGCTGCGGGATAGGGATCGATGCCCATGTTGCGCAGCTCTTGCAGACTCTCGCGTCTGCCGATTTCTTGTTCACTTAGTTCTAAAATGTTCATCTCGAATATACGTATATTTTACTTTTATGGGTGCAAAGATACAAAAATATCCCGAAAAATGCAAGATTAGGGTAAATATTTGCAAAAAAAAATGTAAAAGATTTGGTTGTTTATCAAATTGTTACTATTTTTGTGGCAGAATAACTAAAGAAGTAGCTATGGATCAAAAA
>JAEEGJ010028304.1_pt1 | contig 11163 bp, 9 predicted proteins | sample 8958761 | NCBI WGS metagenome assembly JAEEGJ01 (sample SAMN16246546, study PRJNA631951) | gut metagenome | biome: gut microbiome; feature: rumen; material: RS-attached | host: Bos | place: Iran: Karaj | collected 2018-10
TCGTCTGCACTTGAATGCGGCTTTGCCTATGCAGTAATCGACACCTTCGGTTTTGACCTCGACCGCATTGAAATTGCAAAGCTTGGCCAGATGAGCGAGCACAACTTCATGAACGTAAAATGCGGAATCATGGACCAGTTTATTATTGCAACCGGAAAAAAGAATCACGCAGAACTTCTCGACTGCAATACTCTTGATTACGAATATGTTCCTCTCGAGCTCGGCGATTACCGCTTTGTAGTAATGAACACAAACAAGGTTCGTAAACTCGCAGATTCAAAATACAACGAACGCCGCAGCCAGTGCGAACAGGCTCTTAAGCTTCTTCAGGATAACGGTGTAAAGGCACAGGCTCTTTGCGAGCTCACACCTTCAGACTGGGAGAAATACAGCAGCTTCGTAGCAGACCCAATCCTCAACAAACGCGCCCGCCACTGCATTGCAGAAAACCAGCGGGTAATTGATGCGGCAAGCACACTTAAGGCAGGCAACCTCGAAGAACTGGGCCGCCTTCTCAACGCCAGCCACAAATCACTTAAAGAAGATTACGAAGTAACCGGAATAGAACTGGACACCCTGGCCGAAACCTCCCAGAAACAGGAAGGCTGCCTCGGCGCCCGTATGACCGGAGCCGGCTTCGGCGGCTGCGCAATTGCACTGGTTCACAAAGACAAGCTCGACAGCTTCATCGAAAACGTCCAGACCGCCTACGAAAAAATCATCGGCTACAAGGCAGGCTTCTTCGTTTGCGAAACCGGGGATGGTGTAACCGCTATTTAGCAGGCCCGTACTGCGCTTCAATTTCCCTTATCTGATCTCGCAATGCAGCGGCCTGCTCATATTCCATGCGGTCGGCGCAGGCAGCCATTTCTTCGGTGAGGGCTTTGATAAGCTTGCGTCGTTCTTTTGGATTAAAGAGATTTGCCTCCTTCTTAAGAACCTCAAGCTCCATTGCGGCATCCGCTTCTGCATCAGATTTTTCGTGTTCAAGAATATCTTCAACCGCTTTTGAAATTGTTGTAGGTGTAATTCCGTGCTCTTTGTTGTAGGCTTCCTGAACCTCGCGGCGGTGCTTTGTTTCTTTGACGGCCGCGTCCATTGCAGGGCTCATGTGGTCGGCGTACATAACAACCTTGCCTTCTGCATTACGCGCCGCACGACCAATAATCTGAATCAGAGAAGTTTCCGAACGCAAAAATCCGATTTTATCTGCATCAAGAATTGCAATAAACGAAACCTCAGGAAGGTCAATTCCTTCTCGCAGCAGGTTAATTCCAATAAGCACGTCAATCTCGCCGGTGCGAAGACTCTTCAAAATCTCAACGCGCTCAAAGGTGTCGATTTCTGAGTGAATGTATTTTACTTTGAGTTTGAGCTCAGTGAGGTAATCTGTGAGGTCCTCGGCCATCTTCTTGGTCAGCGTCAAAATCAGGCTGCGCTCGTGGCGCTCAATACGCTCGCGGACTTCCTTGTAAATATCTTCCATCTGACCTTCACTAGGCCGGATTTCCACAATAGGGTCAAGAAGTCCCGTAGGACGAATCAGCTGCTCAACAACCTGGGTACTCTGCTTAATTTCTTCTGGCCGCGGCGTTGCAGTAACATAAATTATCTGATTCATTTTTGCGTCGAACTCGGCCTTTTTAAGCGGGCGGTTATCAGCGGCAGAAGGAAGACGGAAGCCAAAATCAATAAGATTCTGCTTACGGCTGCGGTCACCTTCGTACATGGCACCAATCTGTGGAACAGAAACATGGGCCTCATCTATCATGCAGAGAAAATCATCCGGAAAATAATGAAGCAGAGTTGCAGGAGGCTCGCCACGGGCACGACCGCTTATCGGGCCGGAATAGTTTTCTATTCCCGGGCAGGTTCCCATTTCGCGGAGCATTTCAATATCATAAGTTGTACGGGTTTTAAGACGCTCAGCTTCGAGCATTTTACCGGCAGCACGCAATTCTTCTACACGTTCATCCAGTTCAACCTGAATGCGGTTAGTTGCTTCTATAAGTTTATCCTGAGGAACAACAAAGTGCTTTGCAGGGTAGAATACAGTTTCTTCAAGCTCGCCGGTTACAGAGCGGTCCAGAACATTAAAGCGCTGAATACGAACAACCTCTTCCCAGTCCAGAAGAATTCGGTAAGCTTCGTCGGTTTCCATATAAGGCGGGAACACTTCTATTACGTCACCCTTAATACGGAAGTTACCACGTTCAAGCACATTATCATTTCGGGTGTACTGCATGGAAATCAGCGAGTTAGCAAACTTTTTGATGTCCAGAGTCTGGCCGTTTTCAACATGAACACGCATGCCCTTATAAACATCAGGCATACCCAAACCGTAAATGCAGGAAACTGTAGCAACTACAATTACGTCACGGCGCTCCATAAGGCTATAGGTTGCCGCAAGACGCATCTGGTCAATTTCACGGTTGATGTCGCAGTCTTTTTCGATATACAGGTCACGAGCAGCTACGTATGCTTCCGGCTGATAATAATCGTAATAAGAAACAAAATATTCAACAGCGTTATTTGGAAAGAAAGATTTGAACTCGCGGTAAAGCTGAGCCGAAAGGGTTTTATTATGACTTATGATTAAAGTAGGACGCTGAACCTTCTCTATGATTTTTGCCATAGTGAAGGTTTTACCAGAGCCGGTTACACCCTTAAGAGTCTGAAACTTGTCGCCTCGCAGAAAGCCTTCGGCAAGCTTTTCAATAGCCTGCCCCTGGTCTCCACTAGGCTCAAAAGGTGAAACCACCTCAAACTTTTTCATAAAACCTCGTCTATTAGCTTTCTACCAGTTTAATTTTCAACGTAACGTTCTTGCGGTTACGGCGGACAACAACAGTTACTGTATCACCAGGTCTCTTGCTTTCAAGAGCTGAATAATAATCTGCAAGAGAGCTTACAGCAATATCATCAATCTGAGTAATAACGTCTCCGCCAATATAAATAATGTCACGGCGAGAACCATAGTAAGCAGCTTCAGTACCACCCTTAAGTCCGGCAGCTTCTGCATTACCGCCTTTATTTACTTCAGAAATCAAAACACCAGAAGAAATATCAAGTCCAGCATACTGAGCAATTCGGCGACTAAGCTGAATCACAGTAGCATCGATTGTACCGCGCTGAACCTTTCCATATTTAATCAGATCTGCAACAACACGAACCGCAGTCTCCGAAGGAACCGCAAAACCAACACCAGCAGAGTTTCCCGAACTCGACTGAATCATAGTGTTAATACCTATCATCTTTCCGCTTGTATCAAGCAGAGGTCCACCAGAGTTTCCCGGGTTAATAGCCGCATCTGTCTGAACCATATCGCGGATAATACGATTATTTGAATTCTGAATAGGTCGGCCGAGACCCGAAACAATACCGGTAGTCATAGTTCTTTCAAGACCGAACGGGTTACCAATAGCAATTACACGCTGACCAACCTTAAGAGATTTAGAAGCGCCAAAAGCAATAGTTTTCAATTCCATACCAGCCGGCGGAGTAAACTTAATTACAGCAAGGTCGCTGTCCAAATCAGTACCAACAACCTCAGCCTCGTACTGGGTACCGTCAAAAAGAGAAACATAGATTTTTGTTGCATCAGCAATTACATGAACGTTTGTAAGAATGTAACCACGCTTATCAATAATAGAACCACTACCACTTCCACCTTCCTGAACATAAGGCTGAAGGAACCAGTCATAAGCAGTTACCTGAGTATTGATATTCACAACCGCTTCATTACAAAGCGCATAAACATTTATATTCTGAGCTTCTTCCTGAGTGTAGCCAGAACCAGCAGCACTCGCAACAGAAATTACAGAAGCCGGATTCTGTTCAAGAAAGGCTGCCGAGTTCTCAATACCATCCGCCCCCTCAACGCCAACAGAGCCCTCTGCGCCGGCAGCACCAGCCGCGCCGTCCGCCGAAATCTCACTGACCTCCGCGCCCGTACCTGCGCCCGCGCCTCCGTGTTTCTTAGAGTAATTTATACAAATAGCCGCCGTAACCAGTACAGCCGCAATAACACAAATCAAAGTTGTTTTAATAAGCTGAGCATGAGAATATAGTTTCATACCTATAATTTAATAAAATCAGGCCAATTTAACAACAACATTTTGATTTCTCAAAAGCATTTTATTATCCAGAAAACTGTAATACGATTCACGGCAGACAATTATATGGTCCAGAAGTTCAATTCCCATGATTTCGCCCACACGCTCAAGATTGTGAGTTACATCAATATCCTCTTCCGAAGGCTGGCAGTTCCCCGAAGGATGATTGTGACACACAATAATGGCCGCCGCGTCCTCACGCATTGCTGTCCCGTAAATTTCGCGCGGATGAATTAAAGTTCTGTTCAACGTCCCAATCGAAACCACATGAATCTGAATGATTTCATGACTGCCGTTCAGCGTAAGAAGAAGAAAATGCTCTTTTTTACTCACCGCATAATTCTGCACATAGGGAACCACATCCGAAGAACTTTTTATCGGCGCACACAAATGAGAGCTGCGCCGTTTTCCAAGCTCCAGTGCCGCCGCCACTGCCAGTGCTTTTCCCTGCCCCACACCCTTTAGCCTCAAAAGATTATCAACAACATCAGCAGGATCTGAATCATCAAGCACTTCTACAATTTTTTCAGCCATCACTTCTACCGGCATACAGCTGGTGCCCGTCCCAAGAATAAGCATAACCAGCTCTTCATTAAACAAAAACGAAAGCCCGTGCTCCATGGCAATTTCACGCACAGACGGTTTTATCTTATCGCTCTTATTCTGATTTATCATAAAAACCTCTACCTATAATATTGTTTTGATATGACAAAAAAGGAAAAGATTTTCAAAAAACTTTTAGAATTTCAGATTTTTTTTGCTTTCTCCGAAAATTTACATATGAAAAATAAGATTTTTATAGCTGTGATTGCAACCGCAGCGCTTTTTACCCTTAATTCGTGTGCTTCTATGCCAAAGTCAAAGGCAAAGAAACCCGTTCAGCTTTCCCGCCGTATTATGGACACAGGCATGCTCAATGCAGATCAGCTTGCCAATTATTTTATAAGCAGAAATTCAGAAGCAGACCGCGACCACATAAAGCAGTTTGCCCAGTATTATATAGATGAAGCTGCAGCAGAAGGTGTTAATTCAGATGTAGCCTTTGCTCAGATGTGTCTTGAAACAGGATATCTCAGATTCGGAGGTCTTGTTCAGCCGGAGTTTCATAATTATTGCGGTCTTGGCGCTATGGATGCAGAACATCCCGGAGAACAGTTCCCGGACGAACAGACTGGCGTACGTGCCCATATTCAGCATTTGCAGGCATACGGCACTACAGAAGATGTAAAGCTCGTTAAAGAACTTGTGGACCCGAGATATAACTGGGTCCACAAAACAAAGTTTATTGAAGATATTTACGGCCTGGCCGGCACATGGGCCACAGACCCTTTATACGGCCAGAAAATCGAAACCGTTTTAATCAATATGGGCTATTTTTAGCCGATAGTAGTTCCAAAATATTCCTTATCTTCCAGAATAGCCTGGATGTTTGGAATATTCTTTCCGCCGGCGCAGATAACCTTCATGCTAAGCTCGCTGGCTTTTTTTGATGCGATCGGGTCAAACGGACAGTTCTTTCCAGGAGTCCATTCGTCGCCAACCATCTTGCGGAAGTCTGCCCATGAAATTGTATCCAGAGGTTTTGCATCAGGATTCTTACGTGGGTCATCTGTATAAACCTTTTCAATATTAGAAAGATTTACGATTGTCTTAGCATCAAACTTTTCACCAAGATAAACAGCATCAGTATCTGTAGAGAATCCTGGTTTCCAGCCGGCTGCAACAAGCACCTGACCATCAAACTTCAAATTATCTTCAGTTGGATTATAAACAACATCATTCTTGCAGTAGTCACCAAAGCATGCTTTCAAAAGCTGAGCATTAAGGCGTGTTGCCATAATTCCAATCCAGTCTGCAGCGTTTGCATCAAAAGCATCACCTGTCTTTTCACAAACTTCTTTCAAACCATTCTGATAAACACGTGCAGGAGCTCCACCGCCGGCAACCAGAATAAGTCTGTTCTGCTTGTCTGCATCAAGCCATTTTTTACACATTGTAACAAACTCGCTTAAAAAAGCGCTGTCCGGCTTATCCGGAGCAATAATTGAACCACCAACAGATAAAATTTTTGTCATACTAAACCTCCACGTCATCCTGAACTCGTTTCAGGATCTATCAATAAACTCCCTTCACTACCGGAACGCTCCAGTAGCTGCTGTATTTTGCTGTATCTTTATTTGCCTCTTCCCAGATAGACTGCAAAGCAAAGCTTCTTGGCTGCTGCACAATCTTGCTGTCTGCACTGAACGGCTTGAGCTGACTCCAGCCCCTGGAGAACATTATATGATGAGAATCCATATTTCCAAAGTAATATGTTTTTTCATCCGTAACATCACTGTCTGTCCAGCTCTTATAAACAAGGCCGGCTCCAAGTGCAGGGTCTGCAGGAACCCAGCCCACTCTGTCAATGTAGAACTCACACCACCAGTGAGACTGTGTCTGTAAATCTGAATTTACAAGAACACCGCCATCTGTATATGCAGGAATCTCAGCCGCTCTGAGCAATGCAGTATAAATTACCGCAAAGTCATAAGCATCGCCGTTTCCTTTTTTAATCAGATCAAGAGGATCAGAATCTCCATTACGAACCTTTCCAATAATCTGATAATTATCGCACATATAATTATAAATCAGTTTTGCCTTATTCCAGGCATTTTTTTCTTTTCCAATGATTTTTTCACAAAGTTCTTTTACCGCAGCATCATTACTTGGAACCAGGGCATCTGCCTTAAGCGCACTGCTCAAAAGATTCTTTTCTGTATTCTTATAATTTCCAATTTTTACAGGATTTACAGTTGAACGAACCTCAAAAACAGGAAGTACAAAAGTCTGCTTAAACACACTCTTAGGAGTATTATTACGGCTCTTTGTAATCTGATGAATAAGATTATTCTGATAATTCAAAAGAATAGGCTCCGGAGAAACCTCTGTAATTTCAATAGTCGGCTGAGCCGGGCAAGAAAATGGAACCGGACATCTCAATGTAATAGTAGAAATATCATCAGTAACAACATCAGCAATATCTGCAGTATACTGAACAAGGTATATTTTCTTATTCAGATATTCCTTACGTCCGGCATCTGTATTAATAGTAATTTCCTTAGGATCAGATTTTTCGCGGCCGGTATCTACAACAACAACACCAGTGCTTGCTCCATCAGGAACTCTCACAGAAATTTCTGTATTAGACCAGGAAACATAATCAAAATCAGCTTCACTTGCAGGAATCATATTCTCAGTAAGCATAATCATATTTTTATAATCTGCTTCACTGATTTTATTGTTACAGTCCATAGTAAAAAGAACCTGAGACTGATTTTTTGAATCACCAAAATTGTTACCGGTAATAACCAGAAGTTCACCAGGGCTCACCTTGTCTGCAGAAAGCAAAGTAATAACAGGCTTTGTCACCTGCTGAACTGCAGGAACAGGAACCGGAATATCTACCTCATTTGCAAACAGAGCCGGCTTAGAACGCATCTCCTTTGTTCCAACAACAAGAAGTCCGTCCTGAACATTTGCAGGAAGTACAATTTTAATACAGTTATCTGTCCAGGAAATATAAGAGCTTGCAGTGAGTTTTGAGCCTGCAATTTCAACATAGCTCATATCACGAACATCACCAAAATTTGTTCCGTTAATTACAACAAGATCTCCCGGAGAACCTACAGGAGGTACAACAGAAACAATTTCAGGAACTGGTTTATTCTTGAAGCCGATGAGATAAATTGAACCGAGAATTATACTTATGATAAAAACAACAGAAAGTACCCGGAGTGCCGGATACTTCCTCAATGAATAACTGATCTTTCCAGAAGAATCCACTAATGTCTGCCTGATACAAGTTCCATTGGAACGTTGATTTCAGTAGTTACCGGAAAATCACCCATACCTGGAACTGTAATCTTTATAGAGATTGCTTCGTCCTGAAAGTCTGGTCTTAAAACATCGACATCGCTGACATTTTTCGTGAACGAAGAACTGTTCTTTCGCTTCTTCTCAGAAGACAAAACGACATCTTGTATATTACCAGAAACGACAACGCTTCTTCCACTGTCATAGCCAACATTATTTGCCGAAAGAGAAGCGTTTGTTGAAACCGCAGTAACCGGTACAGCAGACACTGATTTTACAGACTGAATAAGAGGTGCTGTTACGACAGTAGAAGCTTCAGAGGAAGCTTGATTTGATTTTAACCCAAGTGGGAGCACTAATGCAAGAACCGCCGCAGCAGCAACGCCCGAAGCTACATAACTAACAATTTTAAACGGAGATTTCTGAGGAACCTTACCAATATTGCGGCTGTAAGCCATCTTAATCTGAAGACGCTGAAAACTATCTTCCATGAAGTGATCATCAAGCTTAATTGATTCAGCATCAGCAATAAACATAGAACGAACAGCCTTCAACTGATTCAGCTCTTTACGGCACTTTTCACAGTGCTCGATATGAAGTTCATACTCAGCCTTATAGTTCTCAGGCAGCTCACCGTCGAGGTAAACAGAATGAATATCTTTACTCGGGCAAAAAGACATTATCTTCTCCTATAATTTTTACCAGCTGTTCCCTGGCTCTGAAAATTCTCACCTTTACATTACCTTCTGTAATGCCAAGAATACGTCCAATCTCCTTATAGTTCAGGTCTGCATATTCCCGAAGCATAAGAACATCCTGAAGATTCTCAGGCAGTTTTTTCAAAGCTTCCCTTGCCTTGCTTATAGACTCAGCCTTAAGCAGGTCAACTTCCCCTGTATCCGCTTTTCTATGATCCTCATAAAGGACCTTTTCGTAAGCCTTACGCTCACGTTCTTTTCGCTTTATATAATTAATAGATGCATTCTTAACAACCCGAATAAGCCAGTACTTGGCATCGTTAATTGAAGGAAAAGTCAGATTCTTTTCATTCGCTTTAATTAAAGAGTCGTGTGCTAAATCCTCAGCAGCCTCTTCATCGTTTACAATTCTAAACGACACCTTATAGAGCATCTGCATTGTTGCATCATAAATTTTCTTGAAATCAACCGGATTTCCTGCGCATAGCGCTTCGTTACTTTCCTGTTGACTTCCTGCTATATTACCAAACACATTATTATCCAGAAAGTTACAATTTTTTTCAGCCACAATGCTGAAGTCGTTTCAGCGTCTACCCGCGTTTCCAGGTAGGACCATTCGGTGTATCAATAATAATAACACCGCGGGCAGTCAGCTGGTTACGAATTTCATCTGCACGAGCAAAATCTTTTGCTTTTTTTGCAGCTGTTCGCTCAGCAACAAGAGCATCAATTTCTGCTGCCTCAGGATCCCCTGCATGAGAATCTACAGCAGTTTCTGCTCCAGCTGCACCAGAAAGCTTAATCTGTTCTGCAAGGGCCTCAAAACCATTCTTAATTACATCAAGACTCAAAACACTGTCCATCTTAAGGAGTGTGGCAAGTGCTACAGAAGCCTTCATTCCCCCCTTTGCAGCAGCGGCCTTCTGCATTGCAGCCATTGCAACAGGAGTGGCAAGATCATTTTCAAGGCCTTCGCGGAATTTATTAATACTCTCTTCATCAGGAGTAAGACCTGAAAGAAGGTCTGTAAAGTTTTCAATTGTAAGGCCAAGTTTTTCCTCATCATTAGCCTTTGCAATAAGTTTTGCAACGCGAGAATTCAAAGCCGCACGACCATTCTTAGCAGATTCAAGAGCATCCAGAGAAAAAACCAATTGTTTTCTATAATGACCACTCAAAAGGAAGAAGCGGTAATCAAGGGGAGCAAAGCCCTTATCCTTCAAAGAAAAACCTTTGTCTTCCGGCAAAGAAGTCTGCAGGGTAATAAAGTGTCCGCTGGACTTACTCATCTTACCGCCCTCAAGAATTAGGAACTCATTATGCATCCAGTAATCAACCCAAGGACCTTTAGCTCGCTCAGCCTCATCAAAAGAACCTTCCGACTGAGCAATCTCGTTAGTATGATGTACCGGCACATGGTCTATACCGCCAGTATGAATATCAAAATGTTTACCAAGATACTTCATACTCATGGCAGAGCATTCAATGTGCCAGCCAGGATAACCACGACCCCATGGAGAATCCCAGGTCATCGCCTGATCTTCGAACTTAGACTTAGTAAACCAGAGAACAAAGTCACCAGGATTACGCTTATTTTCATCAACAACAACAACCTTACGCTTACCAGCTCCGGCCTTAAGTTCATCAAGATTCAAATTTGCAAGTTTACCATAATCAGGGAAAGTAGATATATCAAAATAAAGATTTCCACCAGCCATATAAGTGTGGCCCTGTGCCTCAATCTTCTTAATCAGTTCAATCATATCATCAATATGCTCAGTAGCCTTGCAGATTACATCCGGATGGCGGATATTCAAAGCATCAATATCCTTCATAAAAGCGTCAGTATAATACTGAGCAACTTCAAGTACACTCTGGTGACGTTCAGCCGCAGATTTTTTCATTTTATCTTCGCCATCATCATTATCTCCAGTCAAGTGACCAACATCAGTAATATTCATAACATGCTTTACGTCGTAACCCAAAAAGTGCAAAGTCTTATCAAGAATATCCCAGCAAACATAAGCACGAAGATTTCCCACATGTGCGTAATTGTAAACTGTAGGACCACAGCCGTAAAAACCAGCATGTCCTTCAACAAGTGGCTTAAACTCTTCCATCTTGCGTCCCATAGTATTGTATAATCTCAGTGCCATAATATACCTCTTAGTACGAATTATACAATTTTCCCAAGTCTTAAACAACACACATAAAAAAAGCCGTATTTCGAAAAATACGGCTTTCATTACAAACTATCTTATTTTTATTTTACAATTTCCGGCATTCCAGCAAGTACATCATCTAAATTAAAGCGGTAATTATAAATTGATATTGTAGTTGTATCATTTGCATCGCGAACATTATCAACACCAATAATAGCACCGGTTATCTTGTAAGGCTCTTTTACCACAGGATTTCTCAATTTAAAAGATTTTTCACCATGGAAAATAGCTCCGCACCTTTCTCCCTTATCATTTACAAAACTTATCCACGTT
>JAEEGJ010028305.1_pt1 | contig 11163 bp, 6 predicted proteins | sample 8958761 | NCBI WGS metagenome assembly JAEEGJ01 (sample SAMN16246546, study PRJNA631951) | gut metagenome | biome: gut microbiome; feature: rumen; material: RS-attached | host: Bos | place: Iran: Karaj | collected 2018-10
AGGCCTTAGGTAAGGGAAATAAATTTGGAATTGCTGGTAATCATACAACCGTCACCGTCTATGGCGGCAAGCTGTGGGCTGGGTGTTTTAATAATAAAGCTATAGATGCCTCCAATGTCACCCTCAAGAGGGGAGATGGCTTCACCGGCAAGATTGAGACCAGCGGCAATGGTGAATCTTGGAGTAACTGGGAACCATCTACCACACCTGGTACCAATTACGTAAGAGTAGGCTATTAAGCACACGGGGGGGACCTCGTAGTCATGGGGACAGGCACCTGGGGTGAATTACTTCCCCGCTCAGGTCGGAAACCATGAGTAATGTCGCTAACTTCGATAACTTCGGTAACTTCGCTAACTTCGGAAATCCGATAACTTCCGAACTTCCGACCTTCCGAACTTCGAAAAAAAAGAAAACATAAATAAAAATAAAAACAATAAGATTATGATACATTTAAAGAAATCATTACTGACGCTCGTCGCGCTATTTGCAATCTCGACGGGCGCATGGGCCGAGGACTTGTATGAGGAGTTCACGACCAACACTGGAGCCTCGGTCTACACCGGTGAGCACTTTAAGATTACCCCATATGCCCTGGGCGTGGGCGGCAACGATGGATTCTGCATCGAATATAATTTTCCCGCCACCATTGAAGCACTGAATGGCGAGAAAATCACCAAGGTGGAATTCACAGGTAATGACATCGAGGATTTACGCTCCGACGGCGTCACCGTCACCTACAATGGCAACGTAGCCACCGTCAGCGATGTGAATGCCACCAGCCTGACTATCTATGCTGTGAATTACATTTATATCAGGGCTGTCAAGGTGTACTACACCGCCCCCGCCCCCGCCGGCATCGACCTGACGCCCGACGCCACGCGCAAGATTTGGACGCTCGACGCGATGCCCGCCGGCAACGTCGAGCTGCAGGTGGAGTACGAGCCCACCAAGGTGACGATGGCTGCCAACGACAAGACAATGGGTACCGTAGAGGTTGGTGGCGAAAGCAAAGTGGAATGGACGGCTGACACATGGAACGGCTGGATGTCGGATAAAAAGGAAAATACCGTGGGCGACATCACTATGACCAGCAGCCAGAATGCATCTATCTATGAGTACACTTACAACACTTCCGGAGGTAAATATTTGCATAGTCTTACCTTCTTCGTTAGCGAGAGAGAAGATAATGCTTCCGTTACCTTCAGCACCACAGGCGACCCCTTCAGCCGCATCGAATTCACGATGATTGATGATTATAAGGAAGATTATTTAACTAATAACAGATGGAATGGTAACCCTGTCATAATGCCTAAGGACAATTGGACCTTCAGTGGCAAGAGCGCCGTATGGGAAGGCGAAGCCACCAAGAGCCTCACGCTCCAGAGCTGCACCACCTACGTCAGCAAGATTACATTCTTCAAGGGTGCCATTCCCGACGGCGTGACTGTCAACGGCGACGGTACGTTCACCGTGGCTAAGACTGCCACCGTGACGCTGACGGCTACACCTGCCGAGGGTTACAAGTTCCTGTACTGGGAGGATGACCAGACCAACACCAACCCCGTTCGCGAAGTCACCATCGAGTCTGGCATGGCTGACATGACCTATAAGGCCGTGTTCGCAGAGATTACCTATAACGTCACCTTCGTAGAGGGTACCAACCCAGACCCAGAGAATCCTGAGTGGACCGCTACACCAAATCCTGCCAAGACCAACGCAGAGGTAACCGTCACCTACACCGGCACGAAGAAAGTGCTCGGCGTGAAGGCGGAGAAGAAGTCAGTTGGCCCAGTGACCTATACCGAGCTGAAGGGCGGCGAAGTGCTGCACGTGGGCGACAAGATTCAGGTACCCGAAACGGACAAGTACTGGTATCCCGGTGGAGAAACTCTTGATTATAGATATACTTATGAGGTGGTGAGAGTCAATATCTCAGGAAGTAGTTATGAGACGACTGCTACAGAATCGGAGACTGGCGCTTACTATGCTCTTCATAAAGTGGGTTCTAATTATTACCTATTCGCTACTGGCACAATTGACGATTCTTCACGCTTGCCCGCCACGGCCACGTCCGACGGCATTGCTGTAGCAGACAACGGTTTTACAAACGGTTATCATAAGTACATCTTCTCCGTACACGAGAAGTAACCCCCCTCGCGCGCGTATATAATATAAAAGGTATAAACAACATAAAGATATGAACAATATGAGAAATAAAATATTAATGACGCTCGCGCTGCTCATCGCAGCAGTCGGCGGAGCGTGGGCGGAGGAGACGCCGCTCGTGACGATTACGTTCGACAGCAATGGTCCTGTCTATTCCGTAGAAGGCCTTGTCACGCTGACGGGCACCAACTATAATACAGGTAGCACTAGTGGTGTTTACTATTGGTCTCCTAACTCACCTACTAAAACTCTCTCAGCTACGGTTGAGGCTGTAGCGGATAATGTATCCATCTCGAAGGTGGTGTTCTGGGGTTTAGGCGCTGACTACGCTTACCCTCTCGAAGATACAGAAAAACCTTTCGTCTGCTATTCAAATTACGATCATGGCGGGAGGTCTCTAAGCGAAACTGATTGGACAAATATCAAATCTTCTGAACGTATTGCGAAGATTGATGTCTATGCCGCCTCTTCCGCCGAGCCCACCATCGACGTGACCCCCGTGGCCGGCAAGACCAACGAGTGGACCTTCGCGATGCCTGCCTATGACGTGGAGATAGCTCCCATCTACGCCCCTGTGGCTCAGTGGGCCAAAGTCGAGAATGTGGACCAGATACCTGCCGCCATTGAGGGCATCTTTGCCGGAACTACCGACGCCATCGTCAAGGCTGGTACCGTAGTCGAGGGACAGGGCATCGTGATGTACGCCGTCACCAGCACCAACCAGGCTAAGGCCCCCGCACTCACCGCCTTCAGTGCCGACCTGCCCACAGCCAAGGACATTGCTGACGAGGGTGCAGACGTCCTGGTATGGTACTACATCAAGGGTGCCGACACCCCACAGGGCGAGACAGCCACTGCCGAGAACACCTTCAACGACTCGGAAATCTGCGCTGAACCCATCGAGGTGAAGATTCTCAGCAACAAGTTCGACATCCAGTTCAACGCCGCCAATGCCAACACCATCGAGGCCGGCAAGGCTACCGTGAAGGTCGGCGAGACTGCTGCCGAGGTGAAGGAAGGCAAACTGACTGGCGTGAAGATGGGCTCGAAGGTTACCGTCACCGCCAAGGAAGGCTACAAGTTCCGCAAGGTGGAGGTGAAGAATAATGAGAAGAAGCTGACCATCGGCGACATCACACTCGACATCACAGGTTGCACCACATGGCAGCAGGTCGCAGATAAGAACAGCACGCTGATTTCGGCTTTCAGCAACATGATTTGGAATGCATCTACGTCCAAAAATCTGAAGAAAGGCGATAGCTATGTTAGACCTGACGATCCCGTCGACCCAACAGCCACAGATTATCAGTTTGTTTCGGGACATAGTTAATCCTCCCTCGCGAATGTATATAATATAAAAGGAATAAACAACATAAAGATATGAACAATATGAGAAATAAAATATTAATGACGCTCGCACTGCTACTCACGGCAGTTACGGGCGCGTGGGCAGGAACTCGGGCAACGGGCAGTTTTGAAAACTGTACTGGCCATAATGGCTCTATCCATGTAAGTGGCTGGGCATACGACCCTGACGCATCTGCAACCTCTATCTTTGTCCATGCATATATATGGTATGGCGAGTCAGTTGGTAAGACCAAAGCAGAACGTTTGCCGGCAGTGGGCATCATGGCTGACCTAGAAAGAGCGGACGTGAACACTAATCTGAACATTACCGGCAATCATGGATTTAACAAGTATATCGCCGTACCTGCAGGCACATATACCGTTCAGATTTTTGCCATCGACCAAAATGGAGATGGTAATCCCCCAATTCCCGGACCTACCAGTGGCACCAACTACCAAACGTATACCGTCACCGTCGATGCTCCCTTCACCGTCAGTTTCGACGCCAATGGCGGTAGCGACGCACCCGCGAATCAGGACAAGTGCACGGGTATCGACCTCAAACTGAGCAGCGACCAGCCCGTCCGTGAAGGCTACATCTTCATCGGATGGAACACCGCACAGGACGGCAGCGGCGACAGCTACGATCCTGGCGCAACCTATACTGCCAATGCCGATCTAACTCTCTATGCACAGTGGTTAAAGGTTACCCTCGACGAGAACAGCATCGTGGTCACGATGGAGATGCCCGCCTTCGACGTGACCATCGACTACGAGCTGGTGCGCGACATGAGCGTGCAGATGACCGCACAGGTAGGCGACGGCACCCAGGAGCAGCCCCGCTACCGCGTGAAGAAAGACGGCAACAACAAGTTCATCCCCGCCGACATGGAGATGGCTGCCGTGCCCGCACTCTTCACCGTCAACGACGCCATCGAGCAGAAAGCCCTCACACAGACTCAGGACTACATCGTGCAGATCTACGCCATCGACGCTGAGGGACAGCCCACCGGCGACCCCATGACCTTCGCCACCTTCACCTTCGAGCCCGGCATCTACGCCGTGAAGGCAGTGGCAGCCGACGGTAGCGACTACGACGGCGAGACCGCCCTCTCCAACACCTTCAAGCTCTTCCAGGGCTATGAGGTAGAGGTGGCAGCCAAGGAGTTCATCACCTACTATAAGGACGAGCCCCTGCGCGTAGAGGACGAGGCAGCTGAGCTTTACACCGTCAGCAGCGTCAACGACACGCAAGCCGTGCTGAGCGACAAGAGCGATGCCATGCCAAGCAATACTCCAATGCTCGTCTATAACAACAGCGATGAGACGAAGGTCATCCTGCTCATCCCCTGCAACGAACCCGACCTGGCTATCACAGTAGCACCCGAGTTCCAGGGCACCCTGACCGGCACCACCATCGCCGCCAGCACCGAGGGCACCACCAACTACGCCCTCAACGGCAAGGCCTTCGTCTTCGTGAAGAATGCCATCGAGGTAGGCCCCAACAAGGCATACTTGAGTGTCCCGAGCGCTATCAGCAACGTGAAGGCACTGATGATTGTCTTCGGAGGCGATGCTACTGGAGTTAACGAAGTTAACGAAGTTATCGGAGTTAACGACAAGTGGTATGACCTGAACGGACGCAAGCTCCAGAACATCCCGACCAAGAGAGGTATCTACATCCTGAACGGACGCAAAGTGGTTGTGAAGTAATTAAAGGAGTCAAAGAAGTGAAGAAGTTAAAGGAGTTAAAGACGATAGTCTTGCTGCTGACTTCAAAACTTCAGAGAACAAATCAGAGGACAAATGTAACGTCTTTAACTTCTAAGCGAAGCGATAACTTCTCTAACTTCTCTAACTCCTAAAAAGAAAAGATAACAATAAAACAATATATCTATGAAAAGGAAATTATTTTCATTGCTCGCACTGCTCATGGTAGCAGTGACGGGCGCATGGGCCAAGACCTATACGACGTTCCAGTTGGGCGATGTTATCAAGCTCGGCGACCAATTTGCCCCCATAGTAGATTGGCAAATAAGAATTGAAGGAGCCGGTGGATCCTGGCTTAACCCTGGGAATACCTATACGTTGAAACGGGCCAAAGTCGATGGCACCGTCAACGTGGATGAAAACGGAAACAAATATGCTTTCGTGAATGAGAATGATGCCAATGATATTTTGGTACTGTTCGATGTTACGGAAACCTCCGACGGAGCAGAGGTGAAGGCAGTCTCTGACACGCCGTCCTTCACGGTCGGCGTTCATGAAGTCACCATCGACACCGGTGATGCTTTCGACCTCAAGGTGGGCATCAATGACCACGGAACCGTGAAGTTCTACGTGGGCCAGAACGAAGTGACAACCGCCAAGGAAGGTCAGACCGTGACCGTAGAGATCACGCCCGCTACAGGCTGGAGCACCGGAAGCGTCAAGGGACTGTGGTACGCCGCCAACGGAGCTGCCAAGGCTCCCAAGCGCGCACAGACTGGCGTGGACCTGCTGAAGGACTTTGAGCTGAACCCCGTAGAGGGCACCCCCAACGCCTACACGTTCACCATGAAGAGGGCCAACGCTGAGTTCAACGTGAGCTACCGCAAGCTGCTGACGCATACCGACATCACCATACCAAGCATCGATGCCGTGACCTACACTGGTCAGGCCCTGACACCTGCCGCCACCCTGAAAGACGGCGAGACCGCGCTGGTGAAGGACACCGACTTCAGCGTGAGCTACGAGAACAACGAGAACGCTGGAACAGGTAAGGCCACCATCGTGGGTATTGGCAACTACAGCGGACAGGTGGTGAAGACCTTCACCATCAACAAGGCCGACATCACACCGACGGCTCCCACAGCCATGACACAGCTGACCTACAACGGACAGGCGCAGACGCTGGTTGCTGCCGGTAGCATTACCGGCCCAGGCAATATGGAGGCATGCGAGATGCAGTACTCGCTGGACGGACAGACCTATGCCAAGGAGCTGCCTACAGCTACGAACGCAGGAAGCTACACCGTATTCTACAAGGTGGTGGGCGATGCCAACCACAACGGCGTGGACGCACAGTTTATCAGCGTGGCTATCTACAAGGCTGCCCTGACCAACGTGCTGCTGCAGACAGCAACCCTGACCTACAACCAGCAGGAGCAGTCGCCCACCATTACCAGCGTGAAGGCCGGTGAGCTGGTGGTGCCCGCCGAGGCTTACACCATCAGCGGCAACAAGGCTACCAACGTGGGCAACTACCTGATTGAGATTGTACCGAAGGACGACGCACAGAACTATGACGGCACGGCCAAGGCCCAGTGGAGCATCGTGGCTGCCGACGCCAACCTGTTCACCATACAGCTGACCAGCGCAGAGCTGGTATATAACGGCACGGAGCAGAAGCCTGCCGCCACCGTGAAGGACGGCGAGACCACACTGGTTGAGGGCACCGACTACACCCTGGCCTACACGAACAACGTGAACGTGGGCACCGCTACCGTTACCGCAACGGGTATTGGTAACTACACCGGCACGCAGACCAAGGAGTTTGCCATTACGAAGGCCGACATGGTGATTACAGCGCCTACCGTGAAGGAGGGTCTGGTATATACCACGCAGGCTCAGGCACTGGCCAACGCCGGCACCGTGGAGGGCGGCGAACTGTTCTACTCGCTCGACAACACGCAGTGGACCACCACCGTTCCCACAGGCACGGAGGCTAAGGAATATACCGTATATTATAAGATTGTGAACGACGCCAACCACAAGGCCGTAGAGCCGCAGCAGTTCAAGGTGACCATCGACAAGGCCACGCTGACCGCCGCACAGCTCACGGAGAGCAACTTCATCTACAACCAGCAGGAGCAGACCGCCCTGGTATCGTATGTGAACGCCGGCACCATCGTAGTGCCTGCCACCAGCTACGACGTAGAGGGCAACAAGGCCACGAACGTGGGCAACTACGAGGCTAAGTTGACCGGTAAGGGTAACTTCAAGGGCGAGGTGAAGGTGCAGTGGAGCATCGTAGCCGCCAACGCCAACCTGTTCAACATTACCCTGGGCACGACCGAGTACACCTACGACGGCACTGCAAAGACGCCTACCGCTACCGTGAAGGACGGCGAGGCTACACTCGTGGAGAATACCGACTACACGCTGGCATACACCGCCAACACCGCTGCCGGCACGGCTACCGTAACGGCTACGGGTAAGGGCAACTACACCGGCACGCAGACGACTACATTCGTTATCAAGCCCGCCAAGCTGACCAGCGTAACACTGGCTCAGACCGAGTTCCAGTACAACCTGTTCGAGCCGGTGGAGCGTACCGTAAGCATCAGCGAGGTGAAGGCCGGCAACCTGACCGTTCCCGCCACACAGTACGACGTGGAAGGTAACACGCAGACCGAGCCCGGCCTGTACACCGTCACCGTAACGGGTAAGACCAACTTCCAGGGCAGCGTAACGGCCGACTTCGTGATCAAGGACCAAGTGGTGGACGGCGAAGGCGAGAAGACCGAGAGCGGCGAGGAAGTAGACGACATCGACATGACGGTGAGCGTCGTTGACCGTACCCAGAAGACGCTGAGCATCGACGAGGTTACTGGCGGAACAGCCAGCGGCGAGGGCATCACCGTGGAGATTCCTGCCACCGTCAACGGCTGGAAGGTGAAATCGGTAAGCGCCAATGCCATGGCCAGCATGAACAACGTGACCGACATCATCATGCCCGACACAGAGAAGGCTATCCAGGTTGAGGAGGGCGCATTCCCGTCACTGGCTGTCATCCACACCACACTGGCACTGCTCGACGACTATGCACTGATGGCTGGTCTGAAGGACAACTACGAGGCAACGAAGGTGCTGTGCACCGTGACACCGGTGAACAAGTACTGGACACTGGGTACCGGCTGTGACGTGCTCATCCCCGAGGGTGTTGACGCTTATGTCGTGAAAGTGAAGAACACTGCCGAGGTGGCTACCGAGATTATCCCCGAGGAGATGCTGAAGAGGGGCAACGAGCGCATCATCAAGGCTAACAACGGTGTGCTGCTGCTCGGCGAGGCTGGCAAGAGCTACGACCTCTGGGCATACAGCGGACGCATTGCCAGCGGTATGCCTGTGGCTACAAGCGACAACAAGGACTACGGCAGCAACAACTGCCTGGAGCCCGTGGTAGAGAAGAAGCACTACGACAGCGGCTACTACTTTGTGCTGCAGAACAACGAGTTCCACGCCATACTGGCTGAGGGCGACGAGGTGAAGGCACCTGCCGGCAAGGCTGTGCTGCATCTGGGTAATAACCATGCAGGCGCCAAGGCTAAAGTGCTGAGAATTGACGACAGTGCTACGGGATTGTCAGGAATCTCAGGAAACTCCGGAATCTCCGGCGCTATGTATGACCTGAGCGGACGTAAGGTTAGCAAGGCTGTGAAGGGTATCTACATCATCAACGGTAAAAAAGTGGTAAAATGAAAAAGATAAGAATCATATCAATGCTGACGCTGGCAGCGGCCCTCATGGGGGCTGCGCCGGCACAGGCACAGCAAGACAGCGTGGCCTTTGCGCCTCACTGGTTCGTCCAGCCACAGTTTGGTGTGGGCTACCACGTAGGCGAGGCTAAGTTCTCGAAGCTGCTGTCGCCTACTGCCCAGCTGAGCGTGGGACGTCAGTTCTGCCCTCTGTTCGGCCTGCGCCTCGGCGTATCGGGCTGGCAGGCTCGCAACTGGCAGACTCACCCCGTGGCAGAGTATAAATGGAGCTACATACAGACCAATTTGGATGCTACCGTGTCACTGACCAACCTTATTTGGGGCTGGAACCCCGATCGCAAGTGGAATGTCTATGGACTGGCTGGCGTAGGCTTGAACATCGCGTTCAAGAATAATGATGCCAACAACCTGGCTGCCATGAATGAGAGCGAAGGTATTCCAGCACTGGTCAATAGCGGCTTCGAGAAACTGTGGGACGGCACGAAAGCTTTTGTGGCCGGTCGTCTGGGTGCAGGCGTGGAGTACGCTATCTCTGAGCGCGTGGCAATCGGACTGGAGTACAATGCTAACTTCCTGCCCGACAGGTGGAACTCAAAGAAAGGTAAGTGCGACAATCTGGACTGGCAGCAGAACCTGCTGGTGGGCGTGAAGATTGCTCTGGGCAAGACACGCAGGCACATCGCCATCGAGAAGCCCGCTCCCGTGGTAGAACCTAAGCCCGTGGTGGAGCAACCGAAACCTGTAGTGAAGCCGGAACCGAAGCCTGTAGTGAAGGAAGATCCTAAACCCGTGGTGGAACAGCCGAAACCCGCAGTGGAGAAAGAGCCTGAGTTCACAGAGATGAAGGTGTACTTCCGCTTTGCTTCATCGCGTATCCAGCCCTCTGAGGTTCAGAAGATTGACGAGATTGCCAACTATATGAAGGTTCATCCGGACAAGAAACTTAACATTGCGGGCTATGCCAGCCGTACTGGTAAGCGGGAGTACAACTTGAAGCTCTCGCGTTGGCGTGCCAATGCCGTGAAAAAGGCCATCGTGGCCCGTGGCATCGATGCCGCCCGCATCAAGGCCGTAGGTAAGGGCGAGACAAAGAACAATAGCAAGGAGAGTCTCGCTGCTGTGTGCATCACAATAGAGAAGTGAAGAGTGGAAAATTACTCCCGCTATTAAAGAAAACAATTAAAAGAATAAATCGATATGAAAAAGAACATTTTTTATGCATTGATAATGCCCGCACTATTGATGGGCGCAGTGTCCTGCACAGACTATCAGGACGATATTGACAAGCTGGGTGCCGAGAACGATGCTCTGCGCGGTTACAACAACCAGACTATCTCGCAGCTGAACTCTGTAGTGTTCCAGACTGAGAAGGGCGTGGTGAACATCACCGTGGACCAGCCCGCCGCTACCACCATCATCTATGAGGTGGAACCAAAGGAACTGGCTACTACATTGGCAGAGGACATCACCCGTCTGAGCTTTATGTCTCAGCCCGCTGCTGCTATGGCCATCACTGCTGCTACAGCCAATGCTGCTGAAGGTACACTGACCATCACCGCTACGCCCAGTGGCTTTGACGGAAGCAAGGACTACAGCCTGTCACTGGTATATAGCGAGGACGGTCGTTCTTACCAGACGGCCTACACACCTGTGAAGGTGATTACTCATCCCACTGCCGGCAGCATGGCCATCAATATCCCCACCACCTCCGGCGGTAAGTATGCTGTGGGCGAGAACTATAAGCTCGGCGCTGTGTTCACTCCTGCCTACATCACAGAGACTGACGTGATATGGAGCGTTGACGACACCACACTGGCCACCATTGACGCCAACGGTGTGCTCACCCCGATTAAGAACGGCACCGTGAAGATTACCTGCACCTCGAAGGACAACCCCGAAGTGACTGCCTCTGTCACCATCGAGATTACTGGCGGCAACATCCCCTTGAACGAGGGCGGCGTCAGCCAGGGCGGTGCTGAGTAAGCATAAACAATAGGTATTAAGTAAAGGATAACAACACAGAGGGTGTGTCAAAATAGGCACACCCTCTTTTGTGATTCGGATGGTGCTTGCGCTCGGCTTTGCCGCTTTTACCAAGGCGATAGCCGACTAAAAGAACCCTGACCCGGTCATGGGTGAGAGCCGAAAAAAAAAGAGCTCTCAAATT